>ERZ1645192.1555-NODE-1555-length-19083-cov-10.998844_pt1 | contig 19083 bp, 15 predicted proteins | sample MGYA00575354_ERZ1645192 | MGnify/ENA primary metagenome ERZ1645192 (study PRJEB40844, sample SAMN11349763) | freshwater sediment metagenome | isolation source: river sediment | host: Sediment | place: India: Faizupur Khadar , New Delhi | collected 2017-02-21 ... | reverse complement strand
AGCTTTACCTGTTACATGAAAATCGCAAACCTGTTACAAAATGGTTAAAAGGAAGAGGAGCCCCCTGTCCTCAGGTTGGCTCCCCTTCCACAATCATAGCTCCCATAGCATATAATTGTGAGCTCAACTTGCACATACTCTTTTCGGGAATGGAGGATCAGATGGGCTCAGGATCACCAGCTCCTGGAATTGATCACTTCACCCCGCTCATTGTAATTCTTCCAGACCCCCGATTTTTGGCCCTTTTTATAATGCATCTCATATATCAGCAGGCCTTCATCGCTCCAAACAAGCCATGGTCCATGCTTTTCCCCTTTCCGGTAACCGGCTTCACCTACTTTTATCCCTTTCTCATTCCAGGTAGTCCATCGACCATCCATCTCATTTTTCCGGTAATGCCTGATTTCATTCAACTGCCCATTTTCAAACCACACTTTAAACTCACCGTCCTTCTTCCCCCTTTTAAAGGAAGATTCCATTTTCACCTTCCCGTTGTCATAATGGGTGAATGACGTACCAGTATAGGGTTTGTCTCCGGAATAACAAATCCCCCCGACTTCTCTCAGTTCCTGGGCCAGCACCGGGAATGCCAGAAGGGTTATACAGCCTATTAAAAACAACAATTTTCTCATTCTTGCTAACACTATTTATGCTCTGTGGTTTTACCGGGCCGGGGCTTTTTTGTCAGGTACCCGCCTGTTCCCCTTCTGACAAATATAACCCTTCCCTATGATTCCTTTTGTATTCAGATGACCTATCCGGAGGCAGACATTTTTTATCTCACACTGATCATCAGCGATTGGCTCCCACTCTCTGTTACCAGCCTGACCATATAAATCCCTCCGGAAAGATGATCTGCATCAAAACGGAAACGATGTTCACCGCCGGACAGCGCTCCTGAATGGAGTACCCTGATCATGGTTCCCGAGAGACTGTAAACAGCCAGAGTAGCCTTCGATACACGCGGGGTGGTCACTTCCACCGTGGTGGTTCCACTGAAGGGATTGGGGTAATTGCGCAAACCTGCTCCGGCACCGTTCCTGACTTCATTGGCCGGCGTTGTGACCCAGAAAGAGGCATTGAAGAGCGGACTGCCGGCCTGAGGCTGGAATTTAGGCGCCGCCAGATTGAAAGGATCGGCAATCTTTGCCTCGGCGTCGCTGCCCAGCATCCTGTTCTTGCGCGCCACCGCCAGAAACCACCCCTCCACCTCCGCTTCTGTCATCACCGCAGCATCTCCAAACTTCTTCCCATAGATGCCACCCAGAATGGTATTCTTCACCGCTAGCTCATCCGATAATGCCGCATGGTGCGTAAACGAGGACTCCAGCCTTACCCCCTTGCCCCATCCCAGAAACAAGGAGTTGTAAATCGACAGCCGGCTGGCCCGCCTGATGCGCATCGCCGCTCCATCCTTGTGGTTCTGCGGATTGCCTGCCCACGTAGCCTGATCCTTCGACGCCCCGAAAGCACTGATATTGCTGAAGATCGCTTTGGTCACCGGCGTCAGCTCTGTCCCACTGCTGTTGTTGTCTGACTCAAAGGCATTCGCCGTGTCGGTATCCACGATCGACGGATCACGCAGAATCAACCCGAACTGAACCATCCCCGCAAAACCATTGTCGGTGTCAAAATCATCGTCTTCGGTCCGGTAACTGATGATATGCTTCAGATTCACCGCCCCACCGAACCATTCAAAACCATCGTCGCCCGAATAGGACACCTGCACGTAGTCGATCAGAGTGCCCCTGCCCACCGAATTGAGCGTCAGTCCGTTCACCTCGCTCCCTGTGGCCACTTCATAGCCCGGGAATTCGATCCGCACGTAGGTCAGCACCCCTGAATTGTCTTCATTGTTGCTCCCCCCATATTCAGAACCGATACCTCCTTCGGCCACGCCTGTTCCACCCGGAAGATTGTTGATCCCGAATCCGTTGATCACCAATCCGCCCCAGTCGCTGTTGGCCCGGAATCCTGCCCCCTGCAACGAGGTGAAGACAATCGGCTGCGCTTTGGTGCCCGCGGCCATGATCTTTCCCCCACGCTCTACCGAGAGCACACTCTTGTTGGTCGCCCTGATGATCGTTCCCGGTTCGATAGTCAGCGTTGCGCCGGCATCAACATAGACCCAGCCGTCTAGCTTGACCAATCCGCTCCAGGTTTCATCCGTGGTGATGTGCACACCCCCGGTACGCGTAAACTGCCCGTTCCCCTTGGTCACCCCCGGCGTCCCATAAACCGCATTCACCGGATCCCAATTCGTCCATCCTTCCGTCCAGTCGTTCACCCCATCAAAGGCCCCAACATAACTCACCTTATCGAAAAAAACGTTGTGGATATCCTGCCCTCCGGCCTGCACCAACACAGCAGACAATAATGTAATGGCTAGTAAAATTTTTCTCATGATCCTGTTTTTTAATGATTCATTGCTTCCTAACACTCGGTTTTATGGTTATTTCAACTTATTTCCTCTTCAGCCACTTTCCTACTCCATTTTCACTTTAGGCTCATTTTGCCTTTCCATATCTCTCCTCAACCACGAAGATTCCTGATTCCAAATTCCTGACTCCTGACTCCTGACTCCTGACTCCTGACTCCCGATTCCTGATTCCTGACTTTTCATATTCTGACCTTCTAATCTTCTGATATTGTTACAGTTTCCAGACCAGACTGAAAGAGAACTGCCGGTTAGGAGTGTAATTCCTGGTGAAAGCCTCCACATCCTCGTTCACGCCGTGGTATTGAGCAAATCGGACTGGTTCATTCAGGAGATCTTTCACCCCTGCTTTCACACTGAAGTTTTTCCCGATGCCCTTTTGTACGGTCAGGTCCAACCCGTTCCGGGGGAGTTCCCAGGTATGCGGATTGGTAGGGGTCCCCACATAGGCCATCCGTTTTCCCACGACGTTATAGCTCAGATTGATGTCCAGGTCTTTTTCAACGTTGTTGTAGAAGAGTCCCAAATTGACGATGTAAGGCGACTGTCCGGCCATCATCCTCAGGGTATCGCGGGTAAACTCCTGTTTGGAGGTATTGATTTCACTTTTAATCAGGGAGGTATTAAAGACCACGGTCAGGTTTTTGAGAAACCCCTGAAATCCGGAGGTGCCTTCCAATCCTTCGAACCGTTTCCTGATATCGATCTCTATTCCTGTGCTGTATGCTTCTTCAGTGTTGTAGGGGAAGTAGTCGTAAGTGGTCCCTGACGGGCGGAGGAACGTCTCAATGGGGTCGGTGAACTTTTTGTAAAAGCCGGACACCGATATCATCTCTCCCGACCGGGGATACCACTCGTAACGGAGGTCGAAGTTGCCGGCATAGGCGCTTTTCAGATCCTTATTCCCATAAACAATGGCGAACAACTCGAAATCCTGGTAATCAAAGGGGGCCATCTCCCTGAACTCGGGGCGGTTGACGGTTTTACCGTAGGAGAGCCTGAACAGGTGGGACTCTGTCAGGTTCCAGGTCAGGTTCACCGACGGGAAAATATCGAGGGTGTCGCGCGTGATGGGGGTCTTATCGGCATCTTCCCGCTCTTCAAAGAAATGGGTGATTTCGCGGTTCCAGTTTTCAAGGCGGATCCCGCCATAAAGCGTGATCTTGGGGGTGACGGGCAAAGAGAGTGCCACATATCCTGCGGTGAGGATATCGGTGGCGTCATAACTGTCTTTGGCCCTGGTATTGTCACGATAGGAAAGCCCGTGCTGCGTATAGGGTGCCGTCTGGTCAAACCAGAAATTAGAGGGATTCATGATCTCTGACACAGGATTGAAAAAGAGGTCAGGGGGGTTGCGCAAAGCGACGACCCCTATCAGCCTTGAGTTTAGCGACCGCTCTTTCTTCTCGTAGAAACCACCGGCTTTCAGCTGCCACGGCGTGGTGGAAAAGGGGAAAGTCATCTGATGGGTCAAGTCCAGCTTTCCATCGCTGATCACCTCCTCCATGTCAATCCAAAGCCTCCCTGCAAGGTAGGGATTGGGAACATTTTGTATCCGCAGGTAATACTGGTTGTAACGATCACTGGCTTCATCGGTGATCTGCACCTGCGTTAACCGGCGGTTGTCGGGCTGGTTTTTGTTGGTAAATCCATACCCCACAAGCCAGTTGACCCTGGTCCGCTCCTTGTTGAAGGTCTGTTCCCCAGCCAACTGTCCCGAATAGACCAGCCGGCTGTCATATTTCAAATCGAACATCCGGAGCGTCTCCACATTGTAATAATTGATTCCATCGCGCTGCGTGGTGGAGAGGGTTCCCATCTGATTCAGAAAATTGCGGAACTCCAGCTTCTGGTTCTTTCCGTAGAGGAAATTGAAATTCTGGATAATCCCGGTCTTATGTTCCGATTTAGCCTGCTGGTCGGTAAAATCAAAATTCCGGATCAACTCCCTCAGGGTTTCATCATAATTCTGGTATTCCACCCGCTGGTTGGTCGTAAAACTGGTGGAAGTACCATAATTCAGGGAGGTGATATTCCCTATCGAAACCTTCCCGATCAGAAACCTGCGTAAAAAGGAGACCGAGAAGTTCTGATCGGGAAGGGGCGCTTTTGCCGACACCTCCCAATTGTTGGGGAAAAGTGCCGATAGGGCGTTGATCTGACCCGTCCGGTCAAGATAAGCTGAGGCATCGGGCCAGTCGTAGAGGAGGGCAAATGTTTCCGGGGAGGGCACACCGGCCGGTAAAGCCCTGGAACCGTCGTCCCAGCCCAGCCAGTCGCTCTTACTCCCTTCATGGGTCAGGAAATCCTTGCTGAAAGTGGCTCCTTCGTTGTACCTGCTCCCATAAGTAAGACTGAAGCTGTTTGCATCGGCCACATTCCTGGTCTGGATATTGATGGCCGCCCCGGCAAAATCGGCCGGCAGCTCGGGGGCCGGACTCTTATAAATCAGGATATTGTCGATCAGCCCACTGGGAATGGCATCAAAGGAGAAGGCCCGTTTGTCGGCCTCGAAACTGGGCGCTGTGGCATTGTTCAGCATCACCGAATTGTATCGCTCTTCCAACCCGCGCACCACCACAAACCGGCCATCGGTAATCGTGATGCCCGGCACCCGGCGTACCACTTCCGCCGCATCCTTGTCCTGGCTCTTTGAGATCTGCTGTGCCGTGATCCCGCTGACGATCAAACTGCCCGATTTCAGGGTGTTCATCAGGGCCACTTCCGTGTTGCTCCGTTTCCGGGCCACCACCTTCACCTCCCCCACATCAATGGAGACTGGCAGCAAGTCAATGACCAATTCGGTATCCCCCACCTCGGGAACTTCCACCTTGATGATCTGATTCTCATAGGAAATAAAAGCCACCACCAGGTTATAACTCCCTTTAGTGACATCGGTAAGAAAAAAATTACCGTCGAAATCAGTGACCGTTCCCCGGGTGGTCCCCTGGATCAGCAACTGCGCCCCCACCAGCGTCTCCCCGGTTTTACCGTCCCGCACCGTTCCCCTGATGTTCCCCGCCCGCGCTTCCTGAAGCGCTGACAGGTAAACCAGGAGCAAAAAGGAAATAACTATAAGGCGGCTTAACCGCACTTCTATTGCGGTTGGGTTGAAAACAGATCTTTTATTGTTGTTAACACAAAATGCGGGAAGGGTATCAAGGAAATAAACCTTTTCTGGTTTCGTAAAAAACATCATAACAATTGCTCCTGAAATTCCACCACAAAGGTGAAGGAGCAGTGTTACAAGGCTGTTTCAAAAAAATGACAGTATCATTAAAGTTTGTCTGACGGCAGGGAGTGAAACCCAAATGCAGGAAACTGAGGATTCAGTCTCCCATTTTCAGGGGGGTGACAGCCAGGGGTTTGTATATGGGGCCCTGAGGCCGGAGGATGCTTTCATAAAGGACCACCCGTGAGGCGACTGCAGGCTGCAGCTCCTCCTCCCTATAATGCGCTATCACCTCTTTGAACCGCTTTTTGTCCCGCAGATTCTTCATCCGGGCCAGGGTAAGGTGCGCCTTGAAGGGGTGGTCTCCGGGAGGGAACCCCATCCCTGACAGTTCATGGTTGAGTCTGTCGGCCAACCGGGGTATTTCATGCCACCCCTCTATCCGGGCATACAATACGGAGGGAGTACCCCTGAAGGAAAAAAAATCCAGCCCTTTGATGACCCCCTCCACTGTACCGACTTCCTGGCAGACCAACCGCATCGCCTCCGACAACATATGGACCTTTTCCGCTGGAGTGTCACCCAAAAACCTAATTGTCAGATGAAATGCGGCCGGATCGACCCAACTGAAGGACTCTCCCCGGAATTGCTCCCTTAGCTCCAGGATTAGATTTCTGAGCGATGGAGTTGCTTCCACCGGTATGGCAATAAATATCCGCTTCATCCTTCCCGAACTTTATTTTCTGTCCAAGTACTTTTTATCATGATCGGTTGACGAGGACCACCACTGAACATAAACAGACAGAAGAGATCCCGCTACAGGGAGGAGTGACCCTTCTACAGCCATCCCCGCTCGACCAGCACCACTATCTCCTCAATGAGCAGGTCTTCGCCATAAGGATCGTATTCATCTTTTAGATTGTTCTTGAACAAACGGGCGATACCCTGCCAGAAAGCGGCCTGAAAGCCCCCTCTGAACTCCTTGATGATGTCAAAACCGGTTCGCCCGGTCTGCCGGTCGATCAGCTTTATGAGCACCCGCCCATCGCTGATGCTCATCTTCTTGAACTCCTCCTTATAGCGGTCCATCAACTGATCCTCTACCTTGCCGATCAGCTTCCGCTTCGCACGGTCGGAGGTCAGCCGCATGTATTCCGGCTCATACTGGTCCAATAATTCACTGGCCTTCAACGCATAAGGATAAACCTTCTTCACCCGCTGAATCAAACGGTGATACTGCCGTTCCATCCGGGCATTGCGAAACTCGCGGCGCGGATAGACCCATATCTCCCTGATCTCCCGATGGATCACGGTGTCATCGCCGATGACATATCCCACTCCCACCCGGGTGGTATCTATACCCTGGGCCCTGACCCCGGCGATTCCCGGAATCATTATTATAATAAACAGAATTGCTTTTCTCACATCTTTCGATTGACATGCAAAGGTAAAACGAAATCTCCATCGCTCCATTATCCCTCTGGCAAAGTTTGTATCTTTGAGCCAGTCTCAAAAATCAGGCCATGACACCACCCCTCAAAATTGGCGTAAGCTCCGAAACCGGCCCCCTCGAAGCGGTGATCCTTCACCGGCCCGGGCCGGAAGTAGAGAACATGACTCCGGCGAATGCCGAAAGGGCCCTCTACAGCGATATCCTCAACCTCTCCGTGGCCTCACAGGAGTATGAGCAGCTCAAGGGAGTGCTTGACACGGTCTCACAAACCTTTGAAGTGCGCGACCTGCTCACAGGCATCCTCGACCTCCCGGAAGTCAGGGAGGATCTGGTCAAACGGATCTGCTGCAATGAGGAGGTCTGCCCGGCCGCGGAAACCCTGCTCGAGCTCCCTGCCCCGCAACTGGCAGGTCAGCTCATCGAGGGAGTCCCCCTGGTCCAGGACAACCTGACCCGGTTTCTCAGCCAGGAGCGTTACCTGCTCAGGCCCCTTCACAACCTCTTTTTCACCCGTGACATCGCCATTGCCGTCAATGACAAAGTGATGAGCGGCAGAATGGCCAACAGGGTCCGTGAACGCGAATCCCTGATCATGGAAGCCATCTTCACCCACCATCCCCTCTTTGGCATCTCCCCCTGGAATTCTACCACAGCAGAGATGCTGGCCCTGCCCAAAGGAGTGGCCACCATGGAAGGAGGGGATTTCCTGGTAGCCCGCAATGATGTGTTCGTGATCGGCACTGGCTCCCGCACCTCCACCCAGGGCATCGATTTCTTCCTGGAACGGATCTGCCAGTCCACCCGTGAACCCCGCCATATTATCGTCCAGGAACTCCCCCGTTCGCCTGAGTCGTTCATCCACCTCGACATGATCTTTACCTTCCTCGACAAGGATGCCTGCATGGTTTACGAACCCATCGTCTTCGAACTCAACCGCTACAAAACCATCCATATCGAAACGGCCAACGGGAAAGTCCGTAAAATCGAACATGAACCCAATATCCTGGAGGCCTTGAAGAAACTGGGCATGGATATGGAACCCATAGCCTGTGGAGGGAATTCAGACCCCTGGATCCAGGAGAGGGAGCAGTGGCACAGCGGGGCCAATTTCTTCGCCTTCGCCCCCGGGAAGGTCATAGGTTACGCCCGAAACATCCATACCCTGGATGAAATGAACCACTACGGCTTTGAAATCATCACCGCCCGGGAGGTCATCGAGGGCACCAAATCACCCGCTGACTACCGGCGGTGCGTGGTCACCATTGCCGGCTCAGAACTGGCCCGCGGTGGCGGCGGCGCCCGTTGCATGACCCTACCCATCCGCAGAAAATCATGACCCTCCCCATCCGCAGAAAATTATGCCCTCTCTGAACCTGGTATTACTTAACACCGGAATGGTCCTATGAAAACCGGTTGATTCACTTATCGATTATCTTTGCCTGTCTGGTTAAAAATGAAGTAATGAAGAAAAGGAGCATGGCGGATCTCAACCGCCTCTCAGCTGAAGAATACCGGCTCACCCCCAAACTACCGGTGACCGTGATCCTTGACCATATCAGGAGCTGCCACAACACCGGCTCTGTTTTTCGTACCGCCGACGCCCTGCTGATTGAAAAGATATGGCTTTGCGGCATCACCGCCACCCCTCCCGATAAGGAGATCCATAAAACCGCCCTCGACGCCGAAAAAACCGTGCCCTGGGAATATGCCGCCAATAGTGCTGACGTGGTGGACCACCTCCACTCCCTGGGCTACCGCGTTTATGCCATTGAGCAGGTCGAAAACAGCATCCCCCTCCCCGCCTTCTTCCCCCCTCCCGGCGAAAAAATCGCCCTGATCTTCGGCAATGAGGTCAAGGGCGTTCAACAAGAGGTCGTCAACCGGTGCGACGGGGCCATCGAAATCCCCCAATATGGTACCAAACACTCCTTCAACGTATCGGTGAGCGCCGGCATCGTCTTGTGGGACATCACCCAAAAATTGCGTTTACCGTCCGGCATAACCCGCTGAAACGGGTTCAACACCCCTTTGGCATGAAAAAGTAGGCCGCCCCCACCTTGGGAACAGCCCTTTAATCAGGAATAACTGAAATCAGATTACTCCAATCCCTTCCTGATGAAATCCCTGAATTCATCGGTGTCAAAAGTCACTGCCAGCTGATGTTGTGTACCGTCGGGCTCTATGATCACGTGAAAGGGAATGCTATTGGTATTGTACTGACTGATTTGCAGATCCAGGTTTACTTTCCCCATGGTCTTGAGAAGGTGGCCTTCAGCATCTTTTTCCCATTCCGATTCCGGAAGGGTCGTCCGGTCGTCGGTATATAATCCCACGACGACGTACTTTTCGGAGAGCATACGGAGTACTTCCGGATCGGTCCATACCGAATTTTCCATTTTCTTACAGTTGGCGCAGGCATGCCCCTTGAAAACCAGAAACACCGGTTTACCCTGTTCTTTGGCGCAGGCCAGCCCCTGTTCATAGTCGAAGTAACCGTTCAGCCCCTGGGGGAGATGGAGTTTGTCGCCATATTTTGCGGGGCCGCACAAGGCTTGGGGGGCCGTCGATGCCGGTGAGATCCCTCCGGTCACAGGCCCCGAGGTCACCGTAGCGGGCGGCAGCAACGCCGAAATCGGCTTCAGCGGCGATCCCAGAAGCCCGGTGAATAGATATATCACAAAAGTGAAGAGGCCAATGGCCATAAACAAGCGGCCTACACTCACATATGGAACCTCGCTGTCATGCGAGAACCTGATCTTCCCAAGGAAATAGAGCCCCAGCAGAAAGAAAAGAACGATCCAGACAGCCAGGTATAGCTCCCTGGAGATCAGTCCAAAACCATAAACCTGGTCGATATTGCTCAGGAACTTAAGTCCGAAGGCCAGCAATAGAAAGGCGAAAACCACTTTGATGACATTCATCCAGCCGCCTGATTTAGGCAGTTTGCTGAGGGCCGACGGGAAGAAGGCCAACAGGGTGAAAGGGGTGGCAAAGGCCAGCCCGAAGAAGAACATCCCCACCAGGGGCCGCATGCCTCCTCCCTGCACTGCCTGAATGATCAGCGCCCCGATAAATGGACCAGTGCAGGAAAATGAGACGATCACGGTGGTCAAGGCCATGAAAAACGCCCCCACCAGTCCCCCCTGGTCAGCTTTCGCATCGGTCTTATTGACCAGACTACTAGGGAGGACAATCTCGAATAACCCGAAAAAGGAGAGGGCAAAGATGAAAAAGAGAATGAAAAACAGCAGATTGGGAATCCAGTGGGTACTTAGCAGGCTCCCTACATTGGGACCAAAAACACCAAAGGAGAAAAGGGCTCCCAGCAGGGTGAAGATGGCCACAATCGACAACCCGAAAAAGAGGGCACTGCGGATGGCCTTACCCCTATTTTCACTCCCCCTCATGAAAAATGAGACCGTCATGGGGATCATCGGAAAAACACAGGGTGTAAGGATCGCTGCCAGTCCCGCAAGCATGGAGATCAGGATAAACCACCACAGGGAACCTCCGGTCGAAGCTCCCGCGGATCCCGGCACCATGTCAGCCCCTGTCACTGCTACCGGTACCGATCCTGCTTCCCCTGCACCACCCAGGTTGAATTCAAAGGGTATTTCTGCCGGAGGCAAACACTGCTCATCATCACACCCCATGAATTCCACATGTCCCTTGATCTGGCTCACACCCTCCTTCAGAACCACCTTCTGCGTGAAAACAGCCGTATCACTGAAATAACGAAGATTCATCTGAAAGGTGTTGTCATACTTCTCAACAGGATCGGGCGACTTCAACAACTCCCCCGACTTCACAAAGAGAGTGGTGTCATCAAAAACAAAGGAAGTTGCTATCGGTCCCCCTTCGGGCAAATGGGTGTCGTAAAGGTGCCATCCCTTCTCCATGACAGCGGTGAAGATCAGCGCGGCATTTTGCCCGTCCGTTGAACTGCTGAAACTCCACTTGATCGGTTCTATGATCTGGGCTTGGGCCCCCAGAGTCACCAAAAAACTCAGCACTAAAAACAGTCGTCTCATCTTTTCAATAGGGTATTATGATTTTTACATGCCTATAACAAATAATCGGCGAAATGTTTCACGATGCCGGCTCTAGAATCGATTTGAACCTATTTCCCGCTTTACCGGAAGAGAACCTCTCCTCCACCACAGGAAAGGGGGTATAACCACTACAGAAAGGCTATCAGAGGATGATCTCCTCCCTGTTCTCATCGATAAAACGGTATTCGGTCAGGGGAAGCGCCGGGTTCCCCGTGACCTTCACCCATTTGTAGTATTTCAGGAACCATTTGTTCCGCAGCGAATGCCATCCATGCGTCAGATAAGCCGCGAGATAGGGATGCACTTCCAGGATCAGCTTACGCTTGTTCAAATCCTTGAAGATATAACCTACCTTGCTATGGATCTCATCGGCTATCAGCAGGGTGGGTACCACCTTGCCGCTCCCTTTGCACACCGGGCATACTTCGGCCGTTTCGATATGTTCCTCGGGTCTGACCCTCTGGCGGGTGATCTGCATCAAACAGAACTTACTCAGAGGCAATATGTTGTGCTTGGTCCGGTCGGCCGCCATGATCTCCCTCATGTATTCATACACCTTATGGCGATTGGCGGACTGGTTCATGTCGATGAAGTCGATCACAATGATCCCCCCCATATCGCGCAACCGCAACTGGCGGGCGATCTCCTCGCAGGCGGCCAGGTTGACATCCAGGGCACTGGCTTCCTGGTCCATACCACTCTTGGCTCGGTTACCACTGTTCACATCGATCACATGAAACGCCTCGGTATGCTCAATGATCAGATAAGCCCCGTTCTTGAAGGAAACTGTTTTTCCAAACGAAGTCTTGATCTGTTTCTCGATCCCATAGTGCTCAAAAATGGGCTGACGCGCTTTGAACAACTTGACAATCTTTTTCTTATCCGGATCTATAGATTCCAGATAACCAGCGATCTCTTCGGCTACCGCCGGATCGTTGACAATGATATTGCTGAAATTGGGATGATAAATATCGCGAAGGAGTGCAGTAGCCCGGTCCATTTCACCCAGAACCAACCCCGGATTGTTCATGCGGGCCAGCTTGATTATGGTCGACTCAAACTTCTCCACCAACCGGCGGATCTCCTGGTCCAGTTCAGCTACCAGCTTCTCTTCAGCAGCCGTGCGGACGATCACCCCGTACTTCCGGGGCCTGATGCTCTGCACCAGACTCTTCAGCCGTGCCTTCTCCTCATTCGACTTGATCTTCTGCGATACAGAAACCTTATCGCTGAATGGCATCAAAACCAAATTGCGCCCCGCGATGGAAATCTCGGAAGTCAGTCGCGGCCCCTTGGTCGATATGGGCTCCTTAGCTATCTGAACCAATATCTTCTGACCTACCTTTAACTGCTCCCCGATAGAACCCTCCTTGTTGATGTCGGGCTCCGATTGTATACGCGAAATGGAAGTAATCTTGTTCTTCCGTGATGAAACCAGCCTGAGAAACTTATTCAGCGTCGAAAACTGCGGCCCCAGATCCAAATAGTGCAGAAAAGCATCCTTCTCATACCCTACATCTATAAACGCAGCATTTAAACTGGGCATGATCTTCTTCACCTTGCCCAGATAAATATCACCTACCGCAAACTTCGCTCCACTCTTCTCACGGCCTAATTCAACCAGTCTCTTATTTTCAAGTAAGGCAATAACAATTTCGGATGGAGAGACATCAATGATTAAATCGCTACTCACAACCTGTTATTTATGAAATTTGTAAAAGACGGTCTTTGTCTGGTATAAAAGAGATTAAACCTAAAGTAAATTGATCACTTTAGGTTTAACCTGTCTTACCAAAAAATTCAGTCGAAACTGCTATTTCTTCTTCTTATGCCGGTTCTTCCGAAGTCTTTTCTTACGCTTGTGCGTAGCCATCTTATGTCTTTTTCTTTTCTTTCCGCTGGGCATACCTCTTTTTATTTTACCTGGTTCTTAACTTTCGATACAAATGTTTTTGCCGGTTTGAATGAGGGAATGTTGTGCGACGGAATAATAATCGTGGTATTCTTGCTAATATTCCGGGCAGTCTTTTCAGCTCTTCTCTTCACAACAAAACTTCCAAATCCGCGGAGATATACATTCTTGCCATCTACCAACGAATCTTTCACAGTTTCCATAAAAGCTTCCACTGCTTTCTGCACAGTTAGTTTCTCGATTCCTGTGTTTTTAGAAACTTCATTAACGATATCAGCCTTTGTCATTTCTTAAAATATTTAATTTTCAACAATTTAATAAGTCTAAACCGGTGTGCAAAAATATAAATTATTTAAAAGAAAATATCCTTTAGGAAAAATTTATTTTTGCTTTCCTCTTTTTTTACTGATTGTTACCCAAAAAAATGGCCCGATTTTCGGATATCCTTTATAAATGGTATGAAATCTACCAGCGGGATCTTCCCTGGCGTAAAACCCGCGATCCCTATCTGATTTGGGTGTCGGAGGTGATCCTGCAACAGACACAGGTTAAGCAAGGGCTTCCCTATTATCTGCGGTTCACCGCGCGATTCCCTGATGTAAAGACCCTGGCGGCGGCCCCGGAAGATGAATTGCTGAAGTTGTGGGAGGGTTTGGGTTATTATTCCCGTGCCCGGAATATGCACGCTGCCGCCCTGACCGTCGTTGAAACCATGGATGGCCTCTTCCCCGGGGATTATAAGACGCTCCGCACCCTGAAGGGGATTGGTGATTATACGGCGGCGGCTGTGGCTTCCATGGCCTCCGCGGAACCCTGGCCCGTCGTCGACGGCAATGTCACCCGCGTATTGGCCCGCCATTTCGGCATCACCCTGCCCGTCGACAGCCGCGAGGGAACCACGGAAATATACCACCTGGCCTCCCAAATCCTCGACCCCCAGGATCCGGGCCGCCATAACCAGGCCATCATGGAATTCGGGGCCCTCTGTTGTACCCCCCGCCAACCCGGATGCTCCTCCTGCCCCTTCCATGCCTCCTGCTTCGCTTTGCAGCAAGATAGGGTATCCTCCCTCCCCCTGAAATCAAAAAAAATAAACCGCTCCCTGCGCTATTTTTACTTTTACCTGGCCGAAGAGGGCCCCCGCCTCATCATCGAAAAACGCCTGGCCAACGACATCTGGAAAAACCTCTATCAGCTCCCCCTCCTGGAAACCCAGCTCGAAATCGACGACACCCAGATACTCACCCACCCCCTGATGCATGAACTCTGCAACGGCCACCCCTGCCAGATCCTCGAGATCAGCAGACCCTACCAGCATGAACTCACCCACCGCCGCATCATCGCCCGCTTCATCAGAATACAAACCCAAGGCCTCACAAACGGAGAAAACCGGATGATCATAAACCGGAAAGAAATTCATAAATTTGCATTTCCTGCCCTGATCAGGGACTACCTGGCAGAAAAGGGACTCACCACCGGCTGATACCGGCATAAAAAAAATACGGTAAATTACTAAAACTGAAAATAACCATGTCAATCAACAAAGTCATCTTAGTAGGCAATGTAGGTCGTGATCCTGAAATCCGTCATCTCGACTCGGGAGTGGCCGTAGCTACCTTTACCCTGGCCACGTCTGAAACCTATACGGCCAAAAACGGCGAGCGGGTCACCAGCACCGAATGGCACAACATCGTATTGTGGCGTGGACTGGCCGATGTCGCTGAAAAATATGTCCACAAGGGCAAGCAGCTTTACATCGAGGGCCGCATCCGCACACGTTCCTATGAAGACAAGGATGGACAGAAGAAATATGTGACCGAGATTTACGGGGATGTGATGAAACTCCTGGGCAGCCGCGAGACCCAGGCGGCCAACCACGGGGAAACCCCCGGTAAACAGGAATTCAAACCCCCGGTCGTGGAAGATACCGACTTTCAGGCAACGGGAGGCGATGACGATTTACCCTTTTGAATGAATCCCCAGGCCTTGACCGTTAGCCCGTTGTTGCTCCAGGTGACCTCCCCGTTGAGCCTGGAAGCCCTGCCCTCCCCTGCAGGTGCGGAGCCTGCCCTCCTGTCGGCCGGTGATATCCTCCTGATCGTGGCGATCCTCCTACTGATGGGGCTCTCCGCGCTCTTCAGCGCTTCCGGTACCGCCTACTCCATCCTTGTGGGGCATGAAAAAACAAAAATCCCCGACGATAAAAAACACCATACACTCCTCAGGAACCTCAGAAACCCTGGTAGGTTGCTTTCCACCATTCCTGTGGTCAACCTGCTCACCCAGGTGACCCTGATCGTGCTCTCCACCCAACTGGCCACCAGAACGTTCCTCCATGAGCATCCCACTCCGGGGAACACCCTGCTGATCGTGCTCTCCATCACCCTGGTAATCCTGCTCTTCTGCGAGCTCCTCCCCAAATTAGCCGCCAACAGGCATCCTCTGACCTTCGCCCTTCTGATGGCTTACCCCCTCTCTCTCCTGGCAGGACTCTTCCACCCCCTGGCCCTGCTCCTACAGCGCGCCTCTTCCAGCGCAGAAAAGAAACTGAAGAAAACCCAGAAAAATATCTCCGTCGATGAGATCTCTCAAGCCCTGGAACTCACCTCCAGCAATGACATCTCTGAAGAAAAAGAGATCCTCCAGGGAATCGTCAACTTCGGTAACAAAACCGCCGACGAAATCATGATCCCCCGCGTCGACGTCGTCGCCGTCGACATCAAATCCTCCTTCACCACTGTACTCGATGTCATCAACAACTCAGGATACTCCCGCATCCCCGTCTATGCTGAATCTTTTGACCTGATCAAGGGGATCCTTTATATCAAGGACCTTCTCCCCTACACCGAAAAAGGAGAACATTTCCAGTGGCAGAACCTCCTGCGCCCTCCCTTCTTCGTTCCTGAAACCAAAAAAGTCAAGGACCTTCTCGGGGAATTCCAGAAGAACAAAATCCACATGGCCATCGTCGTCGATGAATACGGAGGTTCCTCAGGGATCGTCACCCTCGAGGATGTGCTTGAAGAGATTGTGGGAGACATCGCCGATGAATTCGATGAAGATGAGTCTTTCTACACCCGTCTGAGTGACAGAAAGTTTCTCTTTGATGGGAAGACCCTCCTCGACCAGTTCTGTGAGGCTGTGGGTTGCGAGCAGGATGTTTTCGACGAGGTCAGGGGAGAAGCCGACACCCTGGCGGGGTTGATTCTGGAGATAAAAGGGGACATTCCTGAATTGCACGAAAAAATAGAATTTGAAAATTTCCGTTTTACCATAGAATCGGTCACCAACCGCAGGATCAGGCAGATCAGGACCGAATTGTTATAAACCACCCGATGACAGATATGCGCAGGCGACACACGGCAAGGGAGAAACACGACAGGTGTTCTCTTCTGACCATCGTAAATAGGATGGCCGCTCTCGCCGCACGCCACCTGTTGCGGCCCTCCTTTCTGCCAGATCAGCCAGTTCGCCAGCCTCTACTGAACAGCCTTGCTGCTCACCACCTGTTGCGGCCCTCTTTTCTGTCAGGGCAGCCAGTTCACCAGCCGCTACTGAGCAGCCTTGCTGCTCGCCACCTGATGCGGCCCTCCTTTCTGCCAGATCAGCCAGTTCACCAGCCTCTACTGAACAGCCTTGCTGCTCGCCACCTGTTGCGGCCCTCCTTTCTTCCAGATCAGCCAGTTCGCCAGGCTGTACTGAGCATCGCTGCCGCACGCCACCGGCTGCGGCCCTCCTTTCTGCTCTTTAGCGCCCTCCTGCTGATGGTTTCCTGCGGAGCTCCCCCGGTTCCCAAGCCTCACGGCTATTTCCGCATTGACCTGCCTGAAAAAGCGTACCACCCTACCGCCCCGGGTTATCCTTACCGCTTTGAGATCCCCCGCTATGCCTTGATGAGCCGTGACAGCTCCCCCTCCGCGGAACCCTGGTGGGCCAACATCCAGTTCCCCGATCACAAAGCCGAAATCCATCTCAGCTATAAACCGGTCCATTATAACCTGGGCATCTATACCGAAGAGTCCCGCCGCATGGCCTATGACCACTCTGTCAAAGCCAGCGCCATCGAGGAGGAAAACTACATCAATCCCGAAAAAAGGGTTTTTGGCACCATCTATTACATCAAGGGGAACGCCGCCTCCCCTTTCCAGTTTTACCTCACCGACAGCACCCGTCATTTCCTCCGGGGTTCATTGTATATCAGGGCAACGCCCAATATCGACTCCCTGAAGCCGGTGATTGACTTTCTGGAAGCCGACGCCATCCAACTGATTGAGACCCTGGAATGGGCCCGTTGAGTTCAGACATCACCTGATGCAACGTCCTGAGGGGATTTTTCGTAAATAAGCATAATTATGCCGTTGTTGTGTACCACCATAACTGAAGCGTATTCGCTGGCGCTCTGGCAACTGACAGAGCCGGCAGCCGAATGCCGGCAGCTCCTGGAGGCTGCCCGTCCCGGTTTTCTCTTTCCTGACCACCTCAGGGGAGAAAAACGGCAAAGGGAATTCGCGGCCACCCGGCTGCTCCTCCATGCCCTTCTGGGCGAAGTTCCCGAAGTAAACTACACTTCCGGGGGAAGACCCTTCCTCGCCCTGGACCACCACCACATCAGCCTCTCCCACTCAGCGGCCCTGGCGGCAGTCATTCTCTCTCCCTATCCGGTGGGCATTGATACGGAGCAAACGACCCGGCAGGTCGACCCTATTGCCCCCCGCTTCCTCTCCGACGCCGAGATGAAGTGGACCAGCCAAAGCCCCAACCCGCAACAAGCCCGTATTTTCTGCTGGAGCGCCAAAGAGACCATTTATAAAATGATCGACCAGCCAGGAACCGACTTTAAAACGGGCATCCACCTCCCCCCCACTCCGATGACCGACCGGGGAATGATCACCGTGACCTTCACCAGAAACCAGGTCCCCCACCCCGCCCACCTCCATTTTCTCTTCTCCGGAAACAATGTGGTCACCTGGTGTGTTTACCCTCCCGGAAACCCTTTAAAGGACCCTCCGGAAAATAAATATGACTTAGATGAAACGTGTTTCAAAGGGATGAAGAACGATCCTTAGCGATATCCCGATATGTCACTGAAGTACGAGTCATTTAAAACAACTGTACTCATGAAGAAAGCCAACAACCATCTGCTGGTCATTTTCGGGGCTTCAGGCGACCTGACCAGGCGCAAGCTGATCCCGGCCCTCTATGATCTCTATGCCAAGAAGCTCCTCCCTGCCAGCTTTGCCGTTTTGGGAGCCAGCCGAACCCCTTTTACCGATGAGGAGTTCCGCCACAGTATGCAGGCTTTTCTCCCATCCGGGGATACCGGCAGTTTCTCCTCCCTGCTCCATTATCTCCCCTTTGATCCGGAAAAAGAAGAGGATTACCAGCACCTGCACCACCGGATCGAAGCGCTCGACCGCCAATATGAGGCCGCGGGCAATGTGATCTTTTACCTCTCCACCCCACCCTCGCTCTACGAGGTCATCCCGGCACGCCTTCACCATATAGGGCTCACACACAACGACAAGGGATTCCGGCGCCTTGTTATTGAGAAACCCTTTGGCACCAATTACGAAACTGCGCGCAGGCTCAATGTGAACCTGCTGAACTATTTTGATGAAGAGCAGCTCTACCGCATCGACCATTACCTCGGTAAGGAGACCGTCCAGAACATGCTGGTGACCCGTTTTTCCAACACCATTTTTGAGCCATTGTGGAACCGCAACTATATCCATCATGTGGAGGTCACTTCCGCAGAGACCCTGGGCATTGAGGGGCGCGGGGGGTATTATGATCAGTCGGGGGCGCTGCGCGACATGATTCAGAACCATCTGTTGCAACTCACCGGCTTTATTGCCATGGAACCCCCGGCGGTGATGGGGGCCACGGCCATCCGCAATGAAATCCTCAAGGTATTCCAGGCATTGCGCCCCCTGCGCGAAGCGGAGATCGGCGAGATGGCCGTCAGGGGACAATACCTCGCCTCGGTCATCAAAGGAGAGAAAGTTCCCGGATACCGGGAAGAAAAAGGGGTGAATCCGGCCTCCCGCACCGAGACCT
>ERZ1645192.1554-NODE-1554-length-19094-cov-12.117653_pt1 | contig 19094 bp, 16 predicted proteins | sample MGYA00575354_ERZ1645192 | MGnify/ENA primary metagenome ERZ1645192 (study PRJEB40844, sample SAMN11349763) | freshwater sediment metagenome | isolation source: river sediment | host: Sediment | place: India: Faizupur Khadar , New Delhi | collected 2017-02-21 ... | reverse complement strand
GCCAAGGAATGGCTGATCGAACACGACATCCCCACTTATGATGCCCCCGATCTGGCAGTCAAAGCTTTGGCATCCTTGCGCAAACAGGATGATCTGTTGAAAACCGCTCATAATGGCATGTACAAACCCACCAATATTGACAAGGAAAAAGCCCTCCAGATCATCGCTGGAGCCCGAGCCAAGGGTCGCGATGCCCTCACCGAGGTTGAAGCCAAGCACGTATTCAAGGCTTACGGGCTGCCAGTTACCTCCACGGACCTCGCCAAGACGGAAGAAGATGCCATCCGCATGGCAAATGAAATCGGTTACCCGATCGTGATGAAGATCGTCTCCCCCGACATCCTGCACAAGTCCGATGCCGGCGCGGTCAAAGTGAACATCAAGAACGACCAGGGTGTTCGCGATGCCTGGAAGGTCATCATGGAAAACTCTCTGAACTACAAAGCTGATGCGGAGATCGACGGTGTCGCCATCCAGGAAATGGCTCCCTGGGCAACTGAGGTTATCGTCGGTTCCGTTAATGACGCCACCTTCGGTCCGACCCTGATGTTCGGCCTCGGTGGTATCTTTGTGGAAGTTATGAAGGATGTAACCTTCAAAGTCGCTCCGATCGATGAAGCCGCCGCGTTGGATATGCAGTCCGAGATCAAGAGCTCCAAGATCCTGCAGGGTGCTCGTGGCGAGTCCCCTCGCGATCAGAAAGCGCTTGCCGACGTTTTGGCGCATTATTCCTACATGGTCTACGACTTGAAGGACGAAATCGCCGAATCCGACGCCAACCCCGTGATCGTCTACGAAGAAGGCAAGGGCGTGGCAGTTGTGGATGCCCGCATCATCCTGACCAAGAAGTAAACCTTTACTATCATTCGTAATATCAAGCCACTGTTGGTAAAATCAGCAGTGGCTTAAATTTTTAATCTGAATTGATTACATGGATCAGATTGGTTTCGATTAGCTAACGAGGATGAATGGATCTTTCGCGGCGTGAATTTCTTAAGTATGGCGCAATGAGTTTGGGCGCAGCTGCTCTCTTCCCGAATGCCGAGGCTGGCGCCAGCTGGACCAAGCCGCGCTTCATGCTAGTGGGCGAGAAATCCGGTGTAAGCATCTATAAAGAACCGGACGAGTCGAGCGTGATCCTTTACCAACGCCAATACATGGATATCATTAACGTCTATGAAGAGGTGATTGGTCCAAACGGACCCGCCTGGAATCCGACCTGGTACCGCTGTTGGGGTGGATTTGTCTTCAGTGGACTGCTCTATGAAGTCAAATACGAGTTAAACGAACCTTCAGAACCAAAACGCAGCACGGGTCAATTAGCCGAGATCACCGTGCCCTATACCCGTTCGCTCTACCACCAGGCTTATGATGGCTTAGTTCCACTTTGGATGTACTTTTATCGCTCCACACATTGGGTGGTTGATGTCGTCCAGGGACCAGACAAACAACCCTGGTACAAAATTCAGGACGAACTAGGCCGCACCGAAACCATTGTTCGAGCTCAACACATGCGCTTCATCGCAGATGAGGAATTTGATCCACTCTCTCCCGATGTACCAGCAGCGGAAAAGTCAATTGATGTTTCGCTCCCCCTTCAGCGCTTACAAGCTTTTGAAGGCGACAAGGTGGTGAAGGAGTGTAAAGTTTCGACAGGTTTCCCAACCGGCGAAGGGCTATACGCAATCAAGACGAAAATGCCGTCCAAACATATGGGTAACGCCGTCCTGACCAGCAACGTCCGCGAAAGGATCTGGATGGGCGTGCCCTGGACCTGCTTCTTCGAAATGGAGATCGGGCTGGCAACCCATGGCACATTTTGGCACACCAATTTTGGTACACCGATGAGTGCCGGCTGCATCAACATGGCAAATGATGATGCTAAGTGGCTATATCGCTGGTCTTTACCCCATGCCGGACCAGAAGATTGGGCGAAGCATGGTTGGGGCACCTATATCAGAGTCCATAAGTAATCAAACAAATTCCTGAAAAACTTGATTTCCAAGCAGAATCCCTCCCCTGGTGAGCACCAGGTGCGATCCATCTGCGAAATCTCGCCATTCCGCAAGTTTTCGGGCTAATATGCGCTCCAGCTCCTTGGGGAAAACCTCCTGGATTGTCATTCCATATCGCTCCTTGAAATCAAGCGCGGAGACCCCCTCTCGCGTCAGCCGCATACCCAGCATCATGGTTTCCTGCTGCATGGTGTAGGTATCGAGCTTGAGTGTTTCCTCCGCGGCAGGAAAAATACCTTCATCTTCTGAATTTGATTTGCTGATTCTCTGGATGTACTCTTCTATTGAAGGGGAATTGGCTACGCGCAGCCCGTTCAGGCTGCTGTGCGCGCCTACCCCCACCCCCAGGTAAGGTTGGTTTTTCCAATATATCTTATTGTGGCGAGATTCAAAAAACTCTCCCTTCGCCCAGTTTGAGATCTCATAATGCGAGAAACCTTCCTGACCAAGCGCATCCATCGCAAATTCGTACATATCCGCGCTGAGGTCTTCTGAGGCGGGTTGAAGCCTGCCTGCCTGGACATCGTCAAAGAGCTGCGTTCCCGGCTCGAGTATCAAAGAATAAAGCGAGAGGTGTTCAAGCTTAAGCTCAATTGCCTTCTCTAGGTTTGCCTGCCAACTCGCCAAGTTCTGCCCGGGAATGCCAAACATCAGGTCAAGACTCAGATTCGCAAAACCCGCCTTTCGGGCAGACTCGATCGCGTCCACCGCCTGGGAAGGGCTGTGGATCCTGCCGAGCAGGGCAAGCTCAGGTTTAGCAAAAGATTGAACCCCGATGCTTAGCCGGTTCACTCCGGCTTCGAGCAAGTTGTCAAGGTATCCCGGGGAAAGCGTTCCGGGGTTGGCCTCTAGCGTAATTTCTGAATCCTCAGCCAAGCCATACTCCGAGCGAATGCAATCAACCAGGCTCCTGATCCATTCAGCTTTCATCACAGAAGGTGTGCCACCGCCAAAAAAGATCGTGTCCACTTTTTGTGGTAAATTCTGGAGGTGGTGTGCTTGGTATCGCAATTCTGAGATCAGGGCAGCATAATAATCTGGCATGAATTCGTCTTTGCCAGCATACGTGATAAAATCACAATACTTACACCTTCTGCGACAGAAGGGAATATGGAGATAGATACCAAACATGAGCCAATTTTACCAACGTCTGTTGGCTCGGTTATTGAAAGCTTATGAAAAAAATCCAAACTGAAAAAATCACTCGTGGGAGCCAAAACTGCCCGGTTTGTGGTACCCGAATTTCTGAAACTGCAACGCGTTGTCTTGTCTGTGGAACCGCGCTTGATGGAACCGCAACTGCAAAGAAAGAACGCCCAATTGACTCTAAACGTATTCCTGAAGTCAAGATGAGCCTGGGAGCATTGATCGGCTTGGGAATTCTGGTACTCGCACTCATTGCCGTGGTAGTCTTTTTGGTGATCAACCAACAACGTGGTGGTACTGTTGCCGCCACTGCCACAGAGGAGGTCACTCAAACGGCAACTCCCACGCTGACTCTCAGCCCCACCAATACACCGACGCTCCAACCCGAACCGACCTGGACGCCTTTACCGCCCCTGGACTACGTCGTGAAGGCTAACGAAACCTGCTCGGATATTGCAGCCCAATTCCGGGTTTCGGTACAAAGCATCATCCTTGCCAACAATTTAAGCACGGACTGCATGCTCAGTGAAGGGCGCACTATCAAGGTACCACAACCCACTCTGACTCCTTCTCCTGTTCCAACCGCGACTCCTGAAGCAATCGAAGCGATGGCAGATATCTGCACCAACACGGTCTCGATCGTTGTCTCCTCCAGCGATACCCTCCAGGGGATTGCGATGAATTACAACGTTGCAATGAAAGATATCCAGGATTTCAACAAGTTATCTGGAACCACCATCCGCCAGGGGCAAACACTCATCATCCCCCTGTGCGATCGGTTGCCTACTCCGGGTCCAACCCTGACCCCCACACCCTTACCTCCTTACCCCGCGCCAAACTTGCTCCTTCCCCGCTCAGGTGCTGCTTTTTCGGCAACTGACGAAAGCGTCACTTTGCAGTGGGCTGCTGTGGCAGCCTTGCGCTCAAATGAGGTTTACCGGGTGAAAATTCAGGACCTTACCTCCATCGAGGAAAAAATCCTGGTGGAATATGTCACCGACACCAAGTTCATCCTGCCCGCCACTTTCCGCCCCACAGATGGCAATCCCCACATCATCCAATGGAGTGTGACAGTCGCACGACAAATAAACCAGGATAACAAGAATCCGATCTACGAAGAAGCCGGCATTACCAGTGCGTTCAGGGTTTTCAGTTGGATTGGATCAGGTGTCCAGCCGACCGCTGCGCCGTAAACAGGCCTAAAGCCCGCAAGACATCGTTTCGAGACAATGAGTAGCTGAAATCGCTGCGGCTGCCCCCATGCCGGCAGAGGTAACTACCTGCCGAAAATGAGGATCAGCTATTTCTCCTGCCGCAAAAACGCTTTTCTTGCTGGTTTCCATGTGTTCATTGATCTTGATCGTACCGCCAGGTTCGAGCGCGAGTTGCCCTTCAAACAACTTAGTGTTTGGACTGTGACCGATAAAAATAAAGAGCCCCTCAGTGGGGATCAGACTGGTTTCGCCTGTTTTGACGTTTTCAACCAGGAGCTCGTCCACACCTTCGCCACCCCTGATCTCCTTGACAACGGTATCAAATATGAAACCGATCTTCGGATTGGTACGCGCGCGATTTTCAAGGATGGCTCCAGCGCGCAAGGTATCCCGCCGGTGAATGATGGTCACACTATGGGCGAACCGGGTTAGAAATATGGCTTCCTCCAGCGCGCTATCTCCGCCGCCAACCACGTGGATGTCCTTATCCTTGTAGAACCAACCATCGCATGTGCCGCAGTACGAAACACCTCTGCCTATGAATTCCTCCTCGCCAGGAACGTTGAGCCTTTTGTTGTTAGCTCCCATGGCGATGATCAATGCGTCAGTGGTGTAGTCACCGCCATAAACACTGACCGTGTAAGGGTGTTTGGAAAGGTCAACCGCCTGGACTTCATCAAACACAAATTCAGTGCCAAAAGCCTTCGCTTGTTCCTCAAAAAGCTGTCCAAGTTGCATACCGCCGATTCCCTTTGGGAAACCAGGATAATTTTCGATAGTGTGGGTCAGGGATGCCTGTCCATACAGGACCATCCCGGTAATCACCAGGGGCTTCAACTCTGCCCTGGCGCCATAAATCGCGGCAGACAGCCCTGCAGGTCCTGCGCCCAGAATAATCAATTGTCTGTGTTCAATCAAAGCCATTTTTTACTTACCTCTCCTGCCGGAAATTCCTCATCAGCAAATTTGCACACCAAATATTCCCGCGAAACACAATCCCGGGGAATTTACGCACGCGATGAGGGGCATATTAACCAGGAGCCCGGGATTATTATCCTTGAAACAACCTGATTTTTCAACCGCTCTCCGACCAAACCCTGTTCGGAACTCAATTATTTCATCCAGAGCATTAAATATCACCTATGCTAACACGGTTTATGGACAAATAGCATATAATCAGGGAAAAATTTGAGGGATGAACATGTCCAGAACCCAACAAGCAATCCATGAATTTGAAATCACTGATGTCGAGAAGATGCATACTCTTGATGCATTCTTGCGGATCCCATCGGTCTCTGCTGACCCTGAGATGAAACCCCACCTGCTTGAAGCAGCTGATTTTCTTAAGTCCTATTTTGAGCAACTCGGAATGGATGAGGTTAAGATTTTTCCGACTAGTTTGCACCCCATTGTTTTTGCCCAGAAACGCTCAATCAATCCGGATGCAAAAACCCTCCTGATTTATGGGCACTACGATGTTCAGCCGCCTGACCCCCTGGATTCCTGGACAACGCCTGCATTTGAGCCAACCATCCGCGGGGAGTATCTCTTTGCCCGCGGTTCATCGGACATGAAAGGTCAGATCATGTCGACGGTTTTCGCGCTTGAAAGCGTTCTGAAGACCGGAGAACTACCAATCAACATCAAGTTCATCCTCGAGGGTGAAGAGGAAGTTGGCTCCCCTTCTCTGGAAAGTTTTATTAACAAGAATGCAGATCTGCTGAAATGCGACATGATCCTCAACCCGGATGCTGGCATGATCAACAAAGACAGCCCGACGATCGTTTTTGGCTTACGCGGATTGGTATATTTCGAAGTACGCATTGATGGTCCCAAGATGGATCTCCATTCAGGGCTATTTGGTGGAAACATTGCCAATCCTGCCAACGTATTGGCAAGGATTATCGCTCAACTTCATAACCCTGATGGTTCGGTTGCAATTCCAGGTTTTTACGATCGGGTGCGAACCTTGAGCGATGAAGACCGGCGAAAAATCGCTATGAATCCAACCAGTGAAGCTGATTTCATTGGTGTAACTGGAGCGCCCGCTCTTCATGGCGAGCAAGGGTATTCAGTTCTCGAGCGCCAGGGAGCAAGACCGACCCTGGATGTAAATGGGCTCTATTCCGGTTTTATCGGTGAAGGTGCAAAAACCATCATCCCCGCCTACGCCAAAGCCAAGATTTCCTGCCGGTTGGTTCCAGACCAACAGCACGCTGAGATCTATGAACTTGCGGAAAAATACATCCGGTCGCTTGTTCCTCCAACCGTGACCGTCAGTTTCATCAAGCACTCTGGCGGACCTTTCTACCTGGCAGAGGATGCACCCGGTTTGGATAATCTCATCATGGCATATAAAGAAACATGGCACAAGGATGTCACATTCAAGCGCGAAGGTGGAAGCGTTCCTGTCGCTACGATCATGCAAAGAGTATTAGGTGTGAAATCAATCCTCACAGGGGTTGGACTGCCCGATGACGCGATCCACTCCCCCAATGAGCGACTACACCTGCCCACCTGGCGTAAAGGCATCCAGGCATATATTCGTTTCCTGACGAGTTTCGAGAATTAAACATGGCAGGTAATCAGAAAGAGTTGAGACTCCCTTCCTACGGCGGACAAGCTGTCATGGAAGGAGTCATGATGCGCGGTAAAGAGAACGTGGCGATGGCTGTGCGCGCGCCAGATGGTCAGATCCTCACTTACGAGGAGAAACTCCCCGCTCTCTATCGCTCAAAATGGATGAACATTCCATTTCTGCGAGGCGTTTTAGGCCTGTGGGACTCCTTGAACCTGGGCATGCGCTTTCTCACCAAATCCTCAAACATGGTCAACGGTGAAGATCAACAAATTGAGGGAAAAGACCTGGTACTGACAGTATTGTTGTCGCTTGTGCTGGGAATTGGTCTCTTTTTCCTGCTGCCTGCCCTGGTTAGCGGCTGGCTCGACGGACCACTCGGATTTGAACGCTGGGGAACAGTAGGAACCTGGCTTAGCAACTTGCTCGAAGGATTGATCCGACTGGCGATCCTGATAATTTACCTTGTTGTCGTTGGAAGGATGCCGGAGGTCCGACGTGTTTTTTCTTATCACGGCGCGGAACACAAAACCATTAATGCGTTTGAAGCCGGCGCTGAATTGACACCGGAAAATGTCAGCAAGTTCACCCTCGTTCATCCACGCTGTGGAACATCCTTCATCCTGACACTGGTGTTGATCTCGATCCTGTTTTTCAGCCTTCTCGGCCCGTTACCCTTGCAGATACGTTTGCTGACACGCTTATTACTGCTTCCAGTCGTCTCGGGAGTGGCTTACGAATACATCCGTTTTGCAGCCAGGCACATGGACGATTCAAAGTTAGTACGAGCCTTGATCAAACCCAATCTCGCGCTGCAAAAGCTCACCACCCGTGAACCTTCAGAAGACATGCTCGAGGTCTCCATCAAAGCCTTTAACTTGATGTACGAGGCGGAACAGAAAGGCTCTCAAGGCACCGCGGCATGAAGCCCTGGCAGCAGACTCTGGCTGGTTTTCTACTTGGGCTGGTCGTGGTCGGAGCCATTCTCCTGGTTGTTTCTCCACAGCGAGGGCAACCGCTAACGCTTGTAACTCGCACACCCAACCTGACTCCTGAGCCGACCTCCACACCCCGACTCATTCGCGTTCACGTGACAGGCTATGTCAACGTTCCGGGGGTGTACACTCTTCCGGAAGGCGCGCGCTTGGAAGACGCCATCCAGGCTTCCGGAGGTTTGCAGGAAAGCGCTGATCCGCAATCTTTGAATCTTGCGGCTGTATTAGTGGACGGTCAAAGGATATACCTTCCATCAACCCTGGAGGCGGCATTAACGTCTGATAATAAAGAATTCGCGCTTGAAACTTCCGCACTTGTCAACATAAACACCGCCAGCATCTCAGAGTTGGATAGCCTACCCGGTATTGGAGAAGTGAAGGCACTAGCCATTTTCAATTATCGTCAGCAAAACGGGCTTTTCACCGCATTGGAGGATTTACTCAATGTGCAAGGTATCAGCCAGTCACTTTTCGAAGATTTGAAAGGACTGATCACGCTCGGTGAATGAGAGCGATCAGAGAGGCAGGTATAATAAAACTATGAACCTAAAAGAACGCTTACAAGCTGACTTAGTCATCGCCATGAAAACCCACGATGAGACCTCAAAGTGGGTTGTAAAAATGATCAAATCCGCTATCCAACTGGCCGAAGTTGCCAAGGGTGGTGAACTCGACCAGGACGAAATATTGGCAATCATCCAGAAAGAGATCAAGACTCGCGAGGAATCCAAAGCCGATGCCCTGAAGGCTCATCGTGAGGACCTGGTGACGAAGGCTGACCAGGAAATCGCCTGCCTGAAAACCTATCTGCCAGCACAATTAAATGCAGAGGAACTCAAAGATCTGGTCCGCGGTGTGATTGCGCAATGCAACGCTACTTCGAACAAGGACATGGGTGTCGTCATGAAAACTCTCCAACCACTATTGGCAGGCAGAGCCAGTAATGCCGAAGCCAGTCGGGTGGTGCGGGAACTTCTGGCAGGATAAACGCATGGCAATGAAGTCAACCAAAGACAAACCAGGTGGATCGACCACCCAGAGCGTGATTAAAATCATCATCCTGGGGGTTACATGCCTGGTTGCTTTTGGTTTTCTTGTCCTGCCCAACATCATGAGCGATCAAAGCGAGGCAGTTCGCATCGGGCAAGTTGCCCCGCAAGAAATCACCGCTCCGTACTCGATCACCTTTGAATCAAAAGTCCTCACAGATCAGGCGCGCAAAGAAGCTGCTGCGCAAGTGGAACCAGTTTTCCTCCCTGCGGATCCCAGCATCGCAAAAGCGCAGCTTGAAACGCTGAACAAGGTCCTGTTCTTTTTCACCTCTGTCCGCAACGATAAATTCTCGACTCCGCAGCAGAAGCTCACCGACATGCGTTCTGCAACCGATCTTGCCCTGACTGATGAAGCCTACGAAGCCATCCTGGATTTGACGGACGAGGACTGGCAAGCCATCACCGCGGAATCAAATCGGGTGCTCGAGCTGGTCCTGCGCGACAGTATCCGAAATGACCAGATTGGGCGTACGCGCAGCAATCTTCCGGCTGTCATCGATTTTGGCTTCAAGAGCGATCAAACTCAACTGATCACTATGATCGTCTCCCCGCTAATTGTTCCCACCAGTTTGTTCAGCGAAGAACAAACCCAACAAGCCCGGGAAGTCGCTCGGAATAGCGTCGAGCCCATTACCCGGCAAATCATGGCAGGTGAAGTTCTGGTTCGTCGGGGGCAAATTATCGGCGTTGGAGACCTGGAATCTCTCAATGTTTTCGGATTGGGTGAGCCAGAAAACCGCAGTGATCTGCTAATTACCAGCGGCATTTTGGTTGCGCTGTGTGGATTGATCTGTGCGATGTATTACAACCGCCGGCGAAAAGACGAGCTACTTTCCGAAACCAGGACGATCATCCTGGTAGCCGTATTTTTCCTGGCTTTTCTCGGCATTGCGCGTTTCCTGGTAATTGATCGTACCGTCATCCCCTGGCTCTATCCGATGGCGGCTTTTGGCTTAACCATTGCGATCGTTTTGCGAGTTGAAACGGGTATGTTGTTAAGTCTGCTTCTGGCAATTCTTACCGTCTTTGGTCACCCTCGCGATACTGAGTTAGCGCTCTTTTACATTCTGCCGACCTTCGCCGGTATCTTTGTGATCGGGCGGGCAAGAAGGATCAGCTCGTTCCTGGGGGCTGGCGCGATTGTCAGCCTTGTGGGCACAGCCATGGTTCTGATTTTCCGGATCGGCGATTCCTTCACGGATTGGTTGGGCTTGGTTTCGCTGAGTGCTTCCGCGATGCTAAACGGTCTCGCTTCCGGCACGCTGACAATCTTATTTGAATACATCTTCTCATTTGTGCTTGATGTGCCGACTGCGCTGCAATTGATGGATATTTCCAGGCCGGATCACCCGCTGATGCAGCACGTGCTGCAGACGATGCCTGGATCTTACCAACACAGCCTGCAGGTCTCGAACCTGGCAGAACAGGCTGCAGAAGCCATCGGAGCCGACCGCCTGTTGGTCAGGGTTGGGGCGCTATATCACGACGTTGGAAAGTCCGAAAACCCAGGTTTCTTTATCGAAAACCAGGTTCGTGGGAACGTTGACCCTCATGATGATATCTCCCCGGAGATTGCCGCGGCAACGATCATCAAACATGTCACTGATGGTGTTGCCCTCGCGAAACGTTATCGCCTGCCCTCCAGGGTGACTGATTTCATCCGCGAACATCACGGTACACTGATGACTCGTTATCAATACGGGAAGGCCTTGTCCCTGGTCGATAATCCCGACGAAGTCGATCCAAAGCTTTTTACCTATCCAGGTCCAGCTCCCCGCTCAAAGGAAACCGCTATCCTGATGCTCGCAGATGGCACCGAAGCCAGATCTCGTGCCAATGTTGCCCGCACGGATGAAGAGATCCGCGATGTTATCAACTCAGTCATCAACGTTTGCAAGGATGCTGGTCAATTTGATAATACCGATCTCACCCTGAAAGACTTAAGCACCATTCGCGAGTCATTCTTCAACACGCTGCAGCGTTCCTATCATCCCCGGATCCAATATCCTGAAACCCGCCGTGGTAAAACCGAACCGGTGAACATCACGCCTCAAACCCAAACTACTGCCGAGAAATAACATGCTTACGATAAAGTCACGCCAGGCATTCCGCAAAGAGCTCGATAAAAAACGATTACAAAAAGCCAGCTTCACTGCCTTTCATTTTTTGGGGTTTGAGACCGAGCCTGAAGTCACCCTCCAGGTAACTAATGACCATACAATCCAGGAATTCAACCTTCAGTATCGCGGTATTGACGAAGTTACGGATGTCCTCTCCTTCGAGAACGCCTTTACCGATCCCGAAAGTGGTGAAACCTATCTTGGGGATATCCTGATCTCCTTTGAAACCGCAAAACGGCAGGCAGATCTCCGCGAATTGGATCTGATGGCGGAGCTTGAGATGCTGCTTGTGCATGGTATTTTGCACCTGGCGGGTATGGATCACGCCCTGCAAACCGAATGGCAGGAAATGTCCGCGCTGCAGGATGCCATTCTGACTGAACTCAACAACCCGATCCAAAAAAGCATTCACGAACCAATTTAGGATCTTTGGTTCCTTTCTCCAAATATCGACCCATCAATAACTGGGCTTGAGTTCGACTCCCCAAGAGGACCTTTATGCCTCTTATTCAGGTTTAATGCCATTTGTCTGGTAAAATCCAACCAGGCGATCGCACGGATCTTTATATTCGCGCGATTTTGTTCAACCTGCCGAATAAAAAAGGAGACTGTAGGAGTAAATATGCATAAAGATTTCTTGGACATCATCGATTACACCCCCGAAGAGCTGCTCGCGTTGCTCGATTTAGCTGTTGAGCTGAAGAAAGAGTACAAAGCTGGCGGTAATCAGCCTACCCTGAAAGGCAAAGTGTTGGCGTTGATTTTTCAGAAGCCTTCACTTCGCACGCGTGTCAGTTTCGATATGGGCATGCGCCACCTTGGCGGAGATGCGCTTTACCTCTCACCCAATGAGATCGGACTGGGTAAACGCGAGTCAATTGCTGATATCGCCCGGGTGCTTTCCGGCATGGTGCACGGTATCATGGCGCGCGTCTTTGAGCACCAACACGTGCTCGAGCTCGCGAAATGGTCCTCCATTCCGGTCATCAATGGTCTCAGTGACTACAGTCACCCCTGCCAGGCTATGGCAGATATCATGACTGTCTATGAAGAATTCGGCAAGATCAAGGATGTCAATATCACCTATGTCGGTGATGGCAATAATGTGGCTGTCTCGCTGATGCAGATCGCTGCCAAATTAGGCGCTAACTTCACCATCGCGAATCCTGTGGATTACGACATGCCTGTCCAAGCGATCGAGACTGTCAAACCCATCGCCGCTGCCAGTGGCAGCAAGCTTAACTTCCTGCGCGATCCGCACGAAGCCGTCAAGCGAGCCCAGGTGATCTACACCGACACCTGGACCAGCATGGGCCAGGAAGAAGAAACCGCCAAGCGTGAATTGGTCTTCCCTCCCTACCAGGTAAATGATCAATTGGTCGCTGAAGCTGACCCTGATGTCATCGTCCTGCACTGTCTGCCCGCTCATCGAAACCAGGAAATCACAGACGAAGTCGCCGATGGACCCCACTCACGACTTTTCCCACAGGCACACAATCGTCTGCACGCACAAAAAGCAATTTTACAAACACTATTAGGAGAGAAATAAATGAATACACAAGGCTACATTGAACTCGAGGATAAATACGGCGCGCATAACTACAAACCTTTGAGTGTCGTTATTTCTGAGGGTAAAGGCGTTTGGGTTTGGGACGTTGAAGGTAAAAAATACCTCGACTGCCTGAGTGCCTATTCTGCTGTCAACCAGGGCCACTGCCATCCGCACATTGTCAAAGCGATGGTCGATCAGGCACAAAAAATTGCCCTGACTTCCCGCGCTTTCCGTAACGACAAGCTTGGTCTGTTGTACAAAAAACTGGTGGATCTTACTGGCTACGAACGCGTGCTGCCTATGAACAGCGGCGCCGAAGCGGTTGAGTCAGCCATCAAAGTTGCCCGCAAATGGGCATACGTGACCAAGGGCGTCCCCAAGTATGAAGCAGAAATTATCGTCGCTGCTGGCAACTTCCACGGGCGTACCGTTACGATCGTTTCTTTCTCTACCGAGGATTTCTACCGCGAAGCCTTCGGTCCTTTCACACCAGGCTTCAAGATCGTAACCTACGGTGACATCGAAGAGATGAAATCCGCCATCACACCCAACACAGCAGCTGTCATGCTTGAGCCGATCCAAGGCGAAAATGGCGTTGTTCTGCCCCCTGATGGCTACCTTAAAGCGGTTGCCGATCTATGCAAGGAAAACAACGTTTTATTCATCGCTGATGAGATCCAGACCGGCCTTTGCCGTACCGGCAAATGGTTTGCTTCGCAACATGAAGGCGTTCGCCCGGATGTCACTGTGATCGGCAAGGCCCTTTCCGGCGGTATGTATCCCGTCTCAGCTGTCCTCGCTGATGACGCAGTTTTAGGTCTTTTCCTGCCCGGAGAGCACGGTTCCACTTTTGGCGGCAGCCCGCTCGCTGCTGCAGTGGCTGTTGCAGCCCTCGAGGTTCTGGATGAAGAACACCTGGCAGACCGCGCGACGGAACTCGGCAATTACTTCATGTCGAAGTTGCGCGAGATCGAAGCGCCCATGGTGAAAGAAATCCGTGGTCGTGGTTTGCTGATCGGTGTTGAACTCCGCCCTGAAGCTGGCGGTGCCCGCCGCTACTGCGAGATGCTGCAGGAAGCCGGCATCCTTGCAAAGGAAACTCATGACCATGTTATCCGCTTTGCTCCACCTCTGATCATCGAGAAGGAAACGCTCGATTGGGCTATTGAAGTCATCGCGGATGTCTTGAAAAGATAAAGGAAGGTCGTTATGTACCGGTTTGCCAAGATCGTCGCCACGTTGGGTCCCAGCAGCTCCGAAGAAGCAGTGCTGGTGGAGATGGTGAAAGCAGGTATGGATGTCTGCCGGTTGAATTTCTCTCATGGTGCCCACCAGGACCACGGTGAGAAAATCAAACTGATCCGAAAGATCTCGAAAGATCTTGGCAAACCGATCTCGATCCTGATGGATCTGCAAGGTCCAAAACTTCGTATTGGAGCTCTGCCTCAAGGAGTTATCAACCTTCAGTCGGGACAAGAAGTCGCATTAAGTTCCCGTGATGATCCGCAGAACCTTCCGGATGGAGTGGTTTTCATTCCTTTCGATGTTCCCAAATTACACGAAGTACTCGTTCCTGGTAATCATATCCTCCTGGACGACGGTCAACTTGAGTTTGAAGTGTTGCGCCTGGATGGTGAGAACATCTTTGCCAAAGTCCTTCTTGGAGGCAGCCTGAAATCCCACAAAGGTGTCAACCTGCCTGGATCCAATCTCGATATTCCTGTGCTGACCCCAAAAGACCTTGAAGATCTGAAGTTTGGGCTCGAGGCTGGGGTTGACCTCGTCGCTATTTCATTCGTCAAAAAAGCCTCCGACATCGAAATGGTACGTGATACTATGCGCAGCATGGTCGGCAATCGACGGCTTCCCCCAATTGTTGCCAAATTAGAGCGTCCGGAAGCAATCACCAACCTGGAAGAAATCATCAAGGTAACAGATGGTGTGATGGTTGCCCGGGGCGACCTGGGCGTTGAGATGTCGCCCGCCCTGGTTCCTTCCGCACAAAAAGAGATCATCAAAAAGGCCAATAATTACGGAAAATTCGTGATCACCGCGACGCAAATGCTCGAGTCGATGATCAATAATCCCCGCCCCACCCGCGCCGAAGCAGCGGACGTAGCAAATGCCATTTTTGATGGAACTGATGCGGTCATGCTCTCGGCTGAATCCGCCGCAGGCAAGTATCCGGTGCAGAGTATCCGCATGATGGAAAACATCATTTTGGAATCTGAACGCCATGCTGCTGATTGGGGTCATCACAACATTCTTCAGTCGCATGTTTCCAATGACGATGCCATCGTCATTTCGCATGCCGCGCGAGACATGGCTCAGGACAAAGATGTCTCAGCTATTGTCGTTTTCACCCGATCTGGTCTTTCAGCTCTTTGGATCAGCAAGACCAAGCCAAATGTGCCGATTTTTGCCTTTACGCCTGAAACCAGCACTTACCAGTGGTTGGGAATTTGCTGGGGCATCACGCCCTTCCGCGTTCCCCACGCCGATACCCTCGAGACGATGGTCACACACGTCGAGACTGCGCTGACTGCCGCAACCCCACTTAAGGGCGGCGATCAGGTGGTTGTCATCACCGGCTTCCCTGTTGGCGCTTTCACCAGCCCAAACCTGGCATTGCTCTACACCCTCAAAGGCTGAAACCAATCCTCGCAAAATTCAACAAAAAACCGGTCTGAGTAAGACCGGTTTTTTGAAACAAATTCCTCCTAATAGAGTGAAACGTTGATCTCTTCGAGCGATCCCTTACCTGGGCGCAACCGATCCGCCGTAAGGCGGTTGAGTGGCTCTTCAGGAAGGTCGTATTGCTCCTGGATGGTTGGTGGAACTTCGCAAAAATAGATCAACCCAGTAGCAAAATAGTGATACTTATAAGACTCTGTCAGCAGGTCCAGGGCGGCGTTGCGATCAGTGGGGTCGTAATCCTTGTCGATTTTCTTCAGCACCAGGTAGGATCCATCCTGTAATTGAATTTCGCGATAAGTGCCTTCTTCGAAGTTCACCACCTCCATATCCTCACGCCGGCTGAAGTGGGAAATGCCCTGGATGGGCGCTTCATGTTCACGTCCCCAGACATAAGACTGCAACGCTTCATCACGGTTGTTAAATGTCACGCATGGGCTGATAACGTCAATCACAGCAATACCATTCTGGGACAAAGCTGCTTTGATCAGCTCTTTCATCTGTTTCACATCTCCGGAGAAGGTCCGGGCCACAAAAGAAGCGCCGCTGATCAGAGCTTCCATGCAGAGGTCAAGCGGAGGAAGCAGATTGACACCCTGGTGCTTTAATACCAAACCCTGGTCCGATGTGGCGGAGAATTGCCCCTTGGTCAGACCGTAACAGCCATTGTTTTCGATGATGTAAACCATCGGCACGTTCCGCCTGATGACATGCTTGAAATGCCCCATACCGATACTAGCGGTGTCTCCATCGCCAGAGATACCAAGGATTTTGATGGATGAATCACCAAAACTAGCACCTGTTGCCACTGTGGGCATGCGTCCATGCAAACCATTGAAGCCAAAAGAACGACTCAGGAAGTAATTAGGGCTCTTACTCGAACAGCCGATGCCGCTGATCTTCATCACCTTTTCAGGCGCAAGACCAAGCTCCCAAACCGCTGCCTGGATCTGGTTTGAGATCGCGTTATGGCCGCAGCCAGGGCAAAGCGTTGAAGGTTTTCCTTTATAATCAGCCAGGGCAAGGCCCAGGCGGTTCAACTCAACGGTTTTTTCCATTACGTTTCTCCTTTGCGAAGACACTCTCGGCAGTCCATGCCGCGGTCAGAGGCAGACCGCCAATTTCGGATATTGATATCAATTTTTCAGAATACTCAGAGATCTCAAGCGAGAGGATCTGGCGTAATTGCCCATCGCGGTTGAGCTCCACTACGTAGTTACGAGCGTGGCTGGCGACAAACTCTCTCACTGCAGTGTTCGCAGGCAACGCCCTCACCCGCATATAATCCGCCTGGATGCCCATCTCGGCCAGGAGGTCCTGTGCTTCGACCATGGCATCATGGGTGGAGCCCATGCCAATGATACCGATATCAGCATCGGCTTTTGCTCTCCGAATAATTGGACCGGGCAAGTCCTTGACCACGCCGTTCAGTTTATGGCCAATACGTTTCAGCATGTCGGACCAATTCTTTGGATCCTCGCTGTAGTTGCCATACTCATCGTGCCCGGTTCCGCGGGTAAAGTAAGCCGCTTTTTCGCTCTTGTTGCCAATGACCGTCCGGTATGGAATACCATCGCCATCCAGGTCCTTGTATCGACCCCAATCCTTGAACTTCTCGAGCTTTTCTTCCCAAATGATCTTGCCCCGTTCGATTGGCTGATTGGGATACTCAAATCGCTTGGTTACCCAGGTGTTCATCCCAAGATCCAAATCAGAAAGTACGAAGATTGGAGTCTGGTACTTCTCGGCAATATCAAGTGAACGCCAGCCAAACTCGAAACACTCTGTGACGGTACCCGGGATCAGGATCACATGTTTGGTGTCCCCATGCCCCAGGGTGTAGAGCATCGAAAGGTCGCCCTGCGCTGTGCGTGTGGGTAAACCAGTGCTCGGTCCGACTCGTTGCACGTCCCAAATGACCATTGGGGTTTCCGTGAAATAAGCAAGGCCGATGTTTTCTGTCATCAGGCTGATGCCAGGACCAGAAGTGGAGGTCATAGCCCGCAGCCCTGCCCAGCCTGCGCCCAAGGTGGCGCCAGCTGCTGCAAGTTCATCCTCGACCTGCAGAATAACACAAGTATTCTTGCCGGTTTTCGGGTCCTTACGTAATTTGCCGACCTGTTCGATTGCGGATTCAACCAGGCTCGTAGCCGGAGTGATCGGATACCAGGCGCAAAACTGCAAACCGCCATAAAGGGAACCGAGCGCGCCGGCGTTATTGCCATCAGTCAGAATGTAATCCTTGAGTTCTGGCAGTTGCTCCAGGTAAAAATGGTCTTTCTTCTCAAGGTTCTCAAGCGCGTATTGGAAACCCAACTTCACAATATTAAAGTTCGATTCAGCAATCGCTGGTTTCCCACGGAATTGATGATCAACAGTCGCTTTAAGGATCTCTTCAGGAATACGCAGCACCTGGCTAACAATTCCTACATACAACATGTTCTCCATATAACTCTGCAGATTTCGAGGCACATCCACCTGCTTCATCAAAGCTTTGATGGGCATGGGATAAACAATAACCTCTTTGTCCGCTATCTCGGGTTTCTCAAGGTGGTCAGCATAAAACAGCACGCCGCCATTCCGAAGATACGTAGCATCCTTTTCGATCGTAGCGCCATTCATGGCTACTACCACATCGTCATGAGCTAACCGCCCGGTGTACCCCCGAGCTGAAGCACGGATGACAAACCAGGTGGGCAAACCCTTAATGTTGGATGGGAAAATGTTCTTCCCTGAGGTCAGGATCCCCATGCGGAACAACGCGCGGTAAAGAATGTTGTTCGCTGTGGCACTGCCGGAACCATTGACCGTGCAGATAGCCATACAGACTTCATTGACTATCCGTTCGTTGCCATTTGGCGACTTATGCGAGGTATCTAGCATCAGTACAATCTCTCCTTTTATTCAAATCTTTGTCGAAGATCTGCTTTTTTATATGTTTTCATCAAATCAAAATGTGTCACCAGGGCTTCATACCCTTTTTCGTAAGCCTTGCTCGCGATTGCCTCCAGCATTTGGCGATGGTAACTCCAAACACTTTCAAGGTATTCATGGTTGCGATAAAAATAGATGCGTGAATCTTCGTAGAGATCCCAATAGGTTTCAAGCACACTGTTCAGCACGCGGTTATTCAATGGCCGGTAAATTGTCAGATGGAATTTTCGATGCTCCATCATGGGAATCACAACTGGATTCTGATTGATCTTCCAGTTAGCCCGCTCCACAAGTTCCTGGAGTTCCTGGATGTGAGATTTCTCAAGCAGCGCGCAAGCCTCATACCAGTAAACAATTTCGAGCTGACGGCGTATTGAGGCATACTCATGGAAGAGCTCGGGATCAACCCGCATACCATAGGTCATCGAAAGGGTCAGCGGGCGAGTCAGGCAGAAATTGTGTTTCTGGATACCAGTGCGCGTGCGTACTTCAACAAAACCCAGTTCCTTCGGCACCTCAAGTTGTTCACGAACACTGGCTGTTGAAATGCCCAATTGCGAGCTTAATTCAGATATACTGGGAATAGGCTCATCCTGACGGGTGGCATCTGCGATAAATTTGAGGATTGGACTAAGATTGTCAACCATATTAATCTGATTAATATAATTAATTACACCTATTGATTTTACTGCCAGACACAGCAGTGGTCAAGTGTATACTTTTTGTTTAGCAGCTTACCTGAGATCAAAATATGGTATTTTCAAGCAAAATTCCGCCTAATTGACTTACATGGG
>ERZ1645192.1552-NODE-1552-length-19096-cov-5.531957_pt1 | contig 19096 bp, 16 predicted proteins | sample MGYA00575354_ERZ1645192 | MGnify/ENA primary metagenome ERZ1645192 (study PRJEB40844, sample SAMN11349763) | freshwater sediment metagenome | isolation source: river sediment | host: Sediment | place: India: Faizupur Khadar , New Delhi | collected 2017-02-21 ... | reverse complement strand
CGGAACAGCCGCGGCGGGACCTGCGCGACTGCGTGATGGGCACGTTCAACGTGCTCGAGGCGATGCGCCTGCTGAAGATCCAGCCGATCATTTTCTCGTCCACGGGCGCGGTGTACGGCGAGCTCTGCACGGAGGTGGCGACGTCGGAGTCGTCCGGGCCGCTGCTGCCGGTGTCGACCTACGCGGCCGGCAAGATCGGCAGCGAGGCGTTCATCTCGGCGTTCTGCAGCCTCTACGGCCTGCGCGGCTGGATGTACCGGTTCGGCAACGTGATCGGCGGCCGCATGACGCACGGCGTCATTTTCGATTTCATCCGCAAGCTGCGGGAGAACCCGAAGGAACTGCTGATCAAGGGCGACGGGCGGCAGGAGAAGAACTACTTTCTCGTCGAGGAGTGCATCCACGGGATGGCGTACGGGTTCCGCACGATCCCGATGACGGACGACACGCCGTGCGACGTGTTCAACCTGGGCACGGACTCAATTTCGAAAGTCATTGATATTGCACAGATTATAAAAGAAGAAATGAACCTTCCGGACGCGCGCGTTGTCATTGAAGGTACGAAAAGGGCGTGGCCCGGGGACCAGCCCCGGGTGCACATCACCGTGGACCGGATCAACCAGCGCGGATGGAGGGCGAAGCTGAAGTCGGACCAGGCCGTGCGGATTGCCGCGCGGCGGATGCTGGGGAAAGAGAAAGGGCCCGCGAATCTACGCGAATGAACGCCAATAGAAAACTTTGCGTGATCGGCTGCTGGCACCAGGGCGTTGTCGGGGCGGCGTGCCTGGCCGACCTCGGCTACGATGTCCTGGGCGCGGACCATGACGCCGGTCGGGTCGCGAAGCTGAGCAACGGCAAGGCTCCGCTGTTCGAGCCCGGGCTCGATGAGCTTCTCCGGACAATGGTCAAATCCGGCCGGCTGAAATTTACCGGTGACGTTGCGAATGCCGTGAAGGGTCGTCGCGACGTGCTGATCATGTTCGACACGCCGGTGGACGCGAACGACCGGAGCGACCTGTCGGAGATCTTTGCGACAGCCGCGGAAATCGCGCCGAACCTCGAAAAGGACGCGCTCCTCTACATCACCGCGCAGGTCCCGGTCGGGACGTGCGACAAGATCGCCGCAATCGTCCGCGAGAAAAACCCGTCGCTGAAATTCGGTATCGCGTACAGTCCGGAAAACCTGCGGCTCGGCCAGGCGATCGACCGGTTTGTTGATCCCGCCCTGCCGGTGATCGGCGCCGACGACGAGCGCACGTTGGACCGCGTGGAGAAATTGCTCGCGCCGCTGAAAGTGACGAAATGGGAACGCGTGAGCCTGCGTACCGCGGAAATGGCCAAGCACGCCCTGAACGCGTATCTTGCCGCGTCGGTGACGTTTGCCAACGAGTTGGGAAACATCTGCGACGAAGTGGGCGCGGACGGCAAGAGGCTGGGGGAAGTGCTGAGGCTCGAGGAGCGGATTGGCCGAAAGGCGATGCTGTTTCCGGGCCTCGGATTTTCCGGCGGCACGCTCGCGCGGGACATGCAGACGCTCCGCGAACTGGGCGACAAGTTCAGGCTGGATACGCTCATGCTCGACGGGATTTGGGAATCGAACAAGATACAGAACAAGCTGGTGGTCCGGAAGCTGAAGAAGGTGTTCGGTAAGCTCGATGGCGTGGCGGCGGCAGTCCTCGGATTGACCTACAAGCCCGACACGAGCACGCTGAGGCGATCCGCGTCGGTTGAGATCATTGGCGACCTGGTCGCGGCCGGCATGAAGATCAGCGCGCACGATCCGAAGGCGGACCGAGCGGAAGTGGCCGCGCACAAGGAACTCAAGTTCTTCGAGGACGTGTACGACGCGCTGAAGGGCGCGCAGGCGATGGTGGTGATCACGGGTTGGGCCGACTACAAGAAGCTGGATTTCGAGCGCGTGAAGAAGGCGATGGCCAGGCCGTTGATCATCGACGTCAACAGCATGCTGGACGTGGACAAGTTGCACAGCCTCGGGTTCACGTACCTCGACATCGGCCGCGGCCGGAAAGCGTAAATCAGCGGAGGCAAATATGCGTGTTGCCATCATCGGAGCGGGACTTCAGTGCCGGCGTCGTGCGCCGGTGGTGAAAGAGTGGAAGGGCGCCCAGCTGGCGGTCATCGACAGCCTCCAACTCGATCACGCAAGGGAACTCGCCGGCAAGATGGGGTGCGAGGCGTCTGCTGACTGGATGTCGGCCGTCGCGCGCAAGGATGTGGATGCCGTCATCGTCTGCACGCCGCCGCACGTCCACGCGGAAATCAGCATCGCGGCGATGCGAGCCGGCAAGAACGTTCTTTGCGAGAAGCCGCTGACGCGCACCGTCGCGGAGGCCGAGGAGATGGTGAAGGTCGCGAAGGAAACGGGCCGCGTCCTGAAATGCGGGTTCAACCACCGGCACCATCCGGCGATCTGGGAGGCGAAGAAGATCGTCGACCAGGGCGGGATCGGCAAGGCGTTGTTCGCGCGCTGCCGCTACGGGATCTGCGGCCGGCCGGGCTACGAGAAGGAGTGGCGGGCCGATCCGAAGCAGGCCGCCGGCGGCCAGTTCATCGAGCAGTGCACGCACGCGATCGACCTGTTCCGCTGGTTCATGGGCGACATCGTCGAGGCGGCCTGCATGACGGGCGTGCAGTATTTCAAGGAGCAGAAGCTGGACGACAACGGCATGGCGATCTTCCGGACGAAGAGTGGGGCGATGGCCAGCCTGCACGCGAGCCTGACGCAGTGGAAGAACCTGTTCCACTTCGAGGTGTTCGGGGAGGACGGCTACGTGGTCGTCGAAGGCCTCGGCGCCAGCTACGGAAATGAGCGCCTGATCACCGGAAAACGGGATTTCGACGGGCCGTTCCGCGACGAGGTCACCGAGTTTCGCGGCGGCGACATCTCCTGGAAAGAGGAGTGGAATGAATTCATGAGCGCGGTGGCGGAAAAGCGCGAGCCGCTGGGCAACGGGCGCGACGGCCTCGAAGCGATGCGCGCGGCTCTGGGCGCGTACGAGTCGGAAAAATCGGGCCGCGTCGTGACCTTCAAGTAAACCGATCAGGAACAACTTCATGAGATGTCTGGTTACGGGCGCGGGCGGTCTGGTCGGAACTTACCTGGTCGAGACCCTCCTGGAGCGGAAGCAGGAGGTGATTGCGCTCGACTTCTCGCCGGGCCCGCTTCTCGAGTCGATGAAGGGTCGCGTCCGCCTTGTCCGGGGCGACATTCTCGATCGCGCGTTCCTCGGCCAGGTGGTCCGCGACGAGCGGCCGGACGTGATATTCCATCTCGCGGCGCAGTCCTTTCCGTCCGTCGCCTGGGAAAAGCCGGAGCTGACCTTCCAGGTCAACGTCATGGGCACCCTCAACCTGTTCGAGGAAGTCCGCGCGCAGGGAGGCGACCCGCTGGTTGTCGTCGCGTGCTCGAGCGGGGAGTACGCGGTCAGTCCCGGCGGCCGTCCGATCGCGGAGACCGATGCCATGGGCCCCGCGAGCCTGTACGCGGTCACCAAGCTCACGCAGGACCACATGGCGCGGCTGTATCACGAGGTGAAGGGCCTGCGGGTGATCCGCGCGCGGCCGTTCTTCCTGATCGGGCCTCGGAAAACGGGCGATGTGTCATCCGACTTCGCGCGCGGCATCGTCGCGGTGGAACGGGGTCTCCGGAGCGATCTGCCCGTGGGGAACCTGGAGGTGGTGCGGGATCTGCTGGACGTGCGGGACGGGGTGGACGCTTTCTGGACGATCGCCGAACGCGGGCGGGTGGGGGATGTCTATAATATCTGTTCCGGGCGCGGGTGGAGCATCCGCGAAGTCCTGGATCGGTTCAAGGAGCTGGCGAAGGTGCCGGTGCAGACGCGGGTGGATCCCTCGAGGCTCCGGCCGATCGATGAACTCGTGAAGATCGGCGACCCCGGCAAGCTCATGGCGCTGGGCTGGGCGCCGAAGCGCCCGCTGAGCGGCACCCTCAGGACATCCAGGAATACTGGCGGGGGCAGTAGAGACGCACTGCGGTGCGGCGTGTGATTCTATGCAAGTGGTCATCATTGCGGGCGGACTGGGGACGAGACTGAAGGCCGTGGCGCCGGACCTGCCGAAGGCCCTGGTTCCGGTCGCGGGCCGGCCGTTCATCGAGCACCAGCTCGGGCTTCTGAAGAAGAACGGGCTGCTCGACGTGCTGCTGTGTGTCGGCCATTTCGCGGACAAGATCGAGCGGCATGTCGGCGATGGATCGCGCTTCGGATTGCGCGTGAAATACTCGTACGAGGATCCCGCCCAGCTGCTCGGCACGGGCGGCGCCCTGATCAACGCGCTGCCGCTCCTGCAGGATTCCTTCTTCACGCTGTACGGCGATTCGTACCTCCCGACGGATTACAACGCGATCGTCCGCGCCTTCGAGTCCGGCGGGCGCAAGGCGCTGATGTCGGTCTATCGGAACGAGGGAAAGTGGGACAAGAGCAACGTGCGCGTGCAGGGCGACCGTGTCGTGTTCTATTCGAAGGCGGCGCAGCCGGGCGAGGCGGATTGCATCGACTACGGATTGTCCGCTTACCGCAAATCTGTTATTCAGGCGTACCGCGAGGTCACGCTTCCGCTCGACCTGGCGCGCCTGCAGGAGGACCTCGTCCTGCGCGGCGAGATGGGCGCGTTCGTGGTGCCGGACCGGTTCTACGAGATCGGCAAGCCGGAGGGGCTCGCGGAGCTGGAGGCGGTGTTGAAGAGTGGAGTAATGGAGTTATGGGAAGACACGTGAAAAGAAAGCGCGCGAGAAGCAGGGTCGGCCAGCGCAGCAACCCAGCACTCCAACACTCCAGCACTCCATCGCCCCATTTCCGCCCCGCCGTCTTCATCGACCGCGACGGCACGTTGAACGAGATGGTGTACGACGAGACACACGGGCTTCTCGATTCGCCCCGGCGGCCGGAGCAGGTCCGGCTCGTGAAGGGCGCCGCAGAATTCCTGCGTGGGCTGAAGAAGGCGGGGTTCATGACCGTCGTGGTCACGAACCAGCCGGGCGTCGCCAAGGGTACGATGACCTTGGAGGAACTGTACGCGGTGAATCGGAAGATCGCGCGCCTGCTCGAGGCCGGGCGGAGTGGCTGGGATGACCTGTGCTTCTGCCCGCATCACCCGAAGGGCGCGAAACGCGCGTTTGCCGTGAAGTGCAACTGCCGGAAGCCGGAGCCGGGAATGCTGATTCAGGCGGCCGGGGAGCATGGCATCGATCTGCGAAGGAGCTGGATGGTCGGCGACGGGTTGAACGATGTCCAGGCGGGCCGTGCCGCGGGCTGCCGGACCCTGCTCGTCTCCCGGTTGAAACTCGACCAGGTCGGGAAGTTCTTCTCGCTGAAGGATGCGCGGCCCGACGCCGTGGCCCCCGGCCTGAAAGAGGCCCTGCGGATCATCGTGGCGGCGAAAGCGAAAGGGGACCGATCATGAACGCAGCCGAAAAGAAGAAAGTCTCGGTCGTCGTTCCGTTCCTTAACGAGGAACAGAACATCCCCGTTTTCTACGAGCGCACCACCCGGGCCATGGAGGGCCGGCCGGAGGAACTTGAGATCATTTTCGTCGACGACGGCAGCACGGACGGTTCGGCGCGCTGGGTGGCGGAGAAGGCGAAGCAGGATGCGCGGGTCAAGCTCCTGCGCCTTTCGCGGAATTTTGGCCATCAGATCGCGATCACCGCGGGCATGGATTACGCGCGCAGCGACGCGGTGGTTATCATCGACGCCGATCTTCAGGATCCGCCGGAGGTCATCCCCGAGCTGATCGACAAGTGGCGCGAAGGCTTCGAGGTCGTGTATGCCGTCCGCGAGAGCCGCGAAGGGGAGACCTGGGCGAAGAAATTCCTGGCGGCCTCGTTCTACCAGTTGTTCCGCCGGCTCGCGAAGATTGATGTGCCTGTCAACGCCGGGGATTTCCGTCTCGTGGACCGGAAGGTCGTGGAGGCGCTGAAACAGGTCCGCGAACTTCACCGGTTCATGCGCGGGCTGACCTGCTGGGTCGGCTTCTCGCAATGCGCCGTGAACTACCACCGGGCGGCGCGACACGCCGGGCAGACCAAGTACCCGGTCTGGAAATCGCTGAGGCTGGCGGTGGACGCGGTGACGTCGTTCTCGGGCGCGCCGTTGCGATGGCTGACCGGCGTGGGGATGCTGATCGGCGTGGCCGGCGCGGTCGTGCTGGTCTACGTGGTGGTCCGGCGGCTCATCAGCCCGATCGGCTACGAGCCGGGCTGGGCGACGATCATTGCCTTCATGCTGTTTCTCGGCGGCATACAGCTTGTGAGCCTCGGGCTGATCGGCCAGTATGTCAGCCGGATTTTCGAAGAGACCAAGAAGCGGCCGCTGTACTACGTACGCGAGGAAATCGGCCTCGGGAAATAGGACGGGGAGACGAATGTGACGGAGCCAAAGGACATTGCGAAGGCGGCGTACGGTGAACTGAGGAAGACGTTCCGGCCGGGGCTGGCCCGGGATCGGATCGAGCTGATCCAGGAACTGGTGCGCGGCAAGTCCGTGCTGGATGTCGGCTGTGTCGAGCACTCGACCGAGAGCGAGGCCCGGCCGGTGTGGCTGCACCGCGCGATCTGCAATGTCGCGAAGGAAGTGGTCGGGCTGGACTACGAGGAGGCCGAGGTCCGCAAGCTTCGCGAGAAGGGGTACCATGTCGTGAGCGGCGACGCGACGAACTTCGACCTGAAGCGCACGTTCGATGTGGTCGTCGCCGGGGAGATTCTCGAACACCTGCTCGATGTCCGCGGGTTTCTCGCGTCGGCGAAGCGCCATTTGTCGGCCGGAGGGTCGCTCGTGATGACGGTGCCGAACGCAAACAGCTTCAACTACTTCATGCAGAATCTCGTCTACGGATACGAAGTGGACGGTTACGACCACGTGGCGTTTTACACGCCGCTGACCCTGTACAACCTCCTGCGCAAATGCGGGTTTGCCGCGAAGGAAATGATCTTCCTCCAGCCGGCGACGACGGAGCATCACGCGTCGTCGAAGGACCGCCTGATCGTGGGGCTTTTTGGATTGATCCAGCTCCCGCTGGTGGCGATGCGCCGGAGCCTTTGCCGCCAGCTCGCGGTGGTGGCGACTCCCGCCGCGTGATGCCGCGATGTCACGCGGTTCGCTTCTCGGCGAGGAGGTCCGTGAAAAGCCTCAGGTAGATGTTGGCCGTGAACTTCCAGTTCCACGCGGCGGCCGCGTAATCCGAAAGCTCCTTCCTCAGATTCAGGGCCGGAATCCGGCCGGCGGCCAGTTCGGCCAGCACGCGCGCGATGGCATCCGAGTCGCGCGGGCAGATCAGGAACGACTGCGCATCCTGGCCGTATCCCGCGAAAGTCTCCTCGGAGATGATGCAGGGGAGGCCGCAGGCCATCGCCTGCGGAACGACGGCCGGCCAGCCCTCGCCCACGGACGGCATGATGAACACATCGTGACAGCCGTACAGTTCCCGCAGTTCCTCGGTCGATACACGGGGGATCACATTCACGTTGGGCAGGTTCCACCGCTGGGGGTCGAGGGGACCGCCGCCCACGAACGTGAAATGCGCGCTCGGACAACGCCGGGCGACGATTTGCATCAGCGGCAGGCCCTTCTTCTCGTAGAAACGTCCGACGAACAGCACGTTAAGCCGGTTCTCGGCGATGCCCCACTTGTGCCGGAACCTGTGTCGCTCCGTGTCCGTGACGAAATGGAAATCCTGGTGGTCGATCCCCGCCGGCGTCATGAAGATCCGGTCCTCGGGGAGGCCCGCCTGTTCGACAAACCAGTCGCGGACGGCTTTGCCTACGAAGGTCAGCAGCGCGCCCTCGCGGATCAGGCGGTCGGCCCGGGAGCAGATCACGTGCTTCTGGAGGATGTTGAGCAGGGGCAGTTTCAGCGGGATGACGCCGACATGCTGGGTGGCCACCGTCGGCCGCTTGTTCTTCAGGGCGGCGTTGAGGACCGCCGAGGTCAGGCCCGGCGCGAGGCTGTGGACATTGATCACGTCGTGTTCGAGCACCTGCTTCTCGATGTCCTTCCGGGAGAAGGGGGAGAGCACCGGCGAGTTGATCTGGAACATGGACTCGAAGAAATTCAACGCGGGGATGCGGAGGTTGTCGGGCGTGGAGGGTTGCCCGCCGCGCGGGATGTCCGTGGTGATCCACGTCACCGTGTGCCCGGCGTTCTCCCAGCAGCGCTTGAGGGACCCGGCCGCGTACTCGATTCCGCCCATGTGCGGCGGTTGATAGTTTGTCGCCATTAAAATTCGCATGCTCGTCAGCCCGCCTTTTTTTCCAGCAAGAACGCCCACAGGGCGCACATCCGCGCCGGCAGATGTTGTGACAGATGGAAGTCACGTTCGGGAAGTTTATCGGGAAACTTCTCCTGGGAAAGGAAAGTTTCCAGGAGCGCCCACGCCCAGAAGAACCGGCGAAACGCGATGGGGGAGAAGTCGTTCTCTTCCAGCAACCGGGCGACGCGGCCCAGGGTGAAGAAATGGACATGCGGCGTCTGCTCGTTGGACGTGGTGAGGTCCCGGGCGGCCAGGATCCGCTTGATCCCGCCCACGAGCCGGGCGCCCCATGGCCAGCGCTTCAACGCATAGCTGGGGCGAAGAAGGAATTCGGCGATGCCCCAGCCGTTGGGGACGGTGAGGATCAGACGGGCGCCGGGCCGCATGCCGCGGCTGATGTGCCCCAGCATGTCCCCGCACCGGGGCACATGCTCCAGCACCTCGGTCAGGACGATGACGTCGAAATCCTTCAGCTCCACCTGTTCCAGCGGGACGTGTTCGAACTGCAGGTTAGGGAATCGGTTGCGGCCCTTGGCGATCTCGATCGAAGGCCCGTGGGCATCGATGGCTTTTACCCGGTGGCCGAGACTCGCAATGGGGATCGCGATATTCCCGTTTCCGCAGCCGATCTCGAGGATGTTTTTCGGTCCCTGTCCGCACGCCTCGATCATACGGACGATGCAGGCGAGGCGGTTCCGGTTGCAGGGGCTCTTGTCGAATGCCGTGTGCTGAAGATAAGGCGCTCCCCCCACGGGAGTGTATTCAAAGGATTCAGGCCGGATCATGGACATGAAACACAATCCTTCATGCGCTTGGGCAATTCGTTTTTCGAGACAATAAGGTCACGCCGCCGCACCGTCAATCCGCTTCGCCTCCCGGGGTCGGAGTGATGCCTTGACTTTGACGGTGGCTCAACAGAATATGGCGCGCCTTGGCATGGGCCCGTCCGTGCGACGTGGCCGGTGGAGAACTCATGGTATCGGATTCGACTGGGCCGTCGGAAAGAACCTCAAAGCAGCATTGGATCTGGCTGGCGATCATCGTCGCGGTTGCCGCCTTTTTCCGCCTGTATGAACTGGGGCTGTCCGCGTTCCGGGCCGATACGATCCTGCTCTGGGAACTCGCGAAGCGACAGGTGCCGCCCTCGATGATTTTCACGGATTGGTTCGAGGTGTCGGGCGCGGCGGGGCAGATGCCGATGCCGGCGTTCATCATGCAGGAGTTTCTTTCGCTGTTCAACTGGCACATCACTCCTGCCATGGTCCGTTTTCCGTTTGCGCTGTTCGGCGTGCTGACCGTCCCGGTGGCTTTCTTCGCGGGCCGCCGGATCCGCGGGCCGGTTTTCGGGCTGCTCTTTGCCGCGCTGCTGGCTCTCAACTCCTTCCATATCGCCACGAGCCGTGAAGCCTACTTCTACTCGACCCTGGTCTTCGGCACCTTCCTGTTCCTCCTGGCCTCGGCGGGGATCGTGCCCGCGCTGTGGGGCCGGCGGGCGATCGGCGTTCCCGATCTGCTGATCCTGGCCGGCGCGCTGTTCTTTGTCGCGTACAGCCAGATCACCGGCTTGATCCTTTGCGCGACCGGGGGCCTCCTGTTCTTTGGATTGCTCGTGTACCGGCAAAGGCGGGAAGGATGCCTCGGAAGAAATCTCGCCGCGCTGGCGGCGGTGTACGGAGTGGTCCTGCTTCCCGTGGTGCTCGCGTCGTGGGGGCTTCGGCCGATTCTCGAGCAGATCGGCGCGAACAAGGAAACGGCGGCGAAAGTGGTTTCCATGGGCGGCGAGAACCTTCTTTCCGGAACCACGAAGGCGTTTCTTCAGTTCGCGTGGGGTTGGTCGGCGGCGGGCTGGTTGTTCCTCATCGTGGCCCTGGCGGGGGCTGTGTTCGTCGGCGCGCGGCGGAGGCAGGCCGAAGGGGCCTGGATCGTCTACTTCATCGTCATGCAGATCGCGGTGTTCGGGGTGATGCGGACCGTGATGGTGGCCAACTACGAAGCGCGTTACATGTCCGGAGTCTTCCCGTTCTTCCTCGTGTTCTGCGCGTATGGTTTGGAGGCCCTGCCGGGCTGGCTGGCGGACGTGCTGAAGAAGCCGGGACTGGGCAGGGCGGGGGTCGCGCTTCTCTACGGAGCCGTGTTGATTTTTTCCTGCTATCCCGCGTACCTGCAGACCCGGCTGACCGGCAAGCCGACGCCGTACTTCGAGATTTCAAGGTGGTTCGATGCGAATCTCCCGCGCAACACGCCGGTGCTGGTGGACCGCTGGTTCGAACCGTGGAATGAATTCAAGTCGCATCCGTCCACGAACGTGACCTATACCTTCACGATCCCGAATGAGCCGGTGGATGTCTACGTGAAGAACCGCTGGCGCGACACGGCCATGGCGTTCTTCGAACGGTTTCCGGAGGCCGCTTATCTCGAGATCGCGAAGTCGTACTGGGAAGCGGCGGGAGTCGGACCCTGGGAGTGGCCGCGCCGGCACTTCGCGCGGCACGTGGTCATTGCCAACGAGCCCGGGCTGAAACTGAGGGAACTCGGCCTCGCGAACCGGGCCGACTTCTACGCGGCGAACTCGAACCGGATCGTGGTGGAAATCTTCTACAACACGCGCGACGACATTCTCGCGAAGGCCCGCGCGGCGGGCCGGAAGGTGGTCGGGTTGCATGGCGACGGCTGGGCCTACACGAAGACGCAGGACTTCAGGGACTGGCGAGTGCTGGAGGAGGTCGCGTCGCTGGATGTCTACAATCTCACGACGGCGCCGCTGGCGGCGGATGTCGTGGTTCGGGCGCTCTCGGTTTCCGGGTCCAAGAAGGTCAAGGTGTCCAACGGCGCGGAGCACACGTTCTCGATGAACCAGATGCAGGAGTGGAACACGGGTCGTTGGACGCTCATGCCCGGCCTGAACAAGGTGGTTCTGACCGATGCGCTCTGGCAGATGGCAAAGGTTCCGTTGATCGTGGATGAATTCAGCGTGCGGGAAGTTCCGCCGGAGACGGCGCAGAACTCCCCGGCGCCGTGAACATGGAGGCGGTAATGAACATTGGTTTTATTTCGGAGGCCCGCGCACAGTACGATCGGTCGGCGGGGTGGACGCGGATCGCGATATGGCTGGTGCTCTTGTCCTATATCCCGATCCTGTACATGCTGGTCAACCGGACCGTTGCGGATTTCGACATCGACGGCTGCTCGTACCAGCACCTGAACATGATTGCGCGCGCCGCCGAGGGCCTGCCGATCTACGCGCCCGTCGATGTGGGCCACCAGGGGATCAGCTACACTCCGCTCTATTGGTGGATATGCGGTTTCGTTCAGAACATCCTTGGCCCCTCGATCGTATGGCCGCGGCTTGTCAGCCTTCTGTCTTCCCTGGTCTACTTGACGGTTATTGCCCTCTTCGTGTGGAGGAACACCGAACGCAGCCTGCTCCTGACTCTGGCGGCGCCCGGCATGGTGCTCACGACCAACTACGCGCTGGAGATGCAGCCGTGGATCAACGAGTTGAACGTGAATCCCGTGCACATGGCGTTTGCGATCTGCACTTTCTTCGTTCTCACGGGGCCGAAGACGGTGGCTAGGGCGGTGGTGGCGAGCATTCTCATGTGGTTGTGTGTCTTGGGCAAACAGACCGGCCTTGCCTACGTGGCCGCGATCGCGTTCCTGCTGCTGTTGACCTCGCGCAAGCAGGCGTGGGTCTTTATCGGGACGTGCGGCGTGCTCCTGATCCTTTCGTTCCTGTATCTCAACGTCACATCGAACGGCGAGTTCTACCGCTGGACCGTTCTGGCCAACCGGGCGCCGCCGTGGATGATCAACCGCCTCTGGCAGGAAGTCTTCCAGATGGAGTTGTTCGGCGCGTTTGGGATCATGGCGGTGATGGCACTGATCCCAGTCCTGCAGTCCAAGTCAGCGCAGGAGTTATGGAAGACCGTGCTGACTCCCGAGTACGTAATGTGCGGCGCCGGCATCGTGGTGGTGTCCATCTCCCAGCCGAAGATGGGCAGCGGCGGGATCCACGCGATGATTGCGTTCGCGGGATTGGCTGTCTGCGGATCCATGGGAATCCATGCGTTATCGAAGCTGATCCAGGGACCGCTCGGACAGCGCATTGCCGCATGGCTGGTCACGGCGCAACTCGTGATCATGCTGGTGCCGGCCCTTAACAACTACGGCCCGAACCTGATCGATCAATATGACCGCGAGAAATACAACCAGGTGTCCTCCGTGTTCCAGTCCGGGCGAACCTGCATGTTCGGGTTCCATTACCTGTCCAAGGTGTTCGGACAACCGTGGAGCGGCGTGCCGGGCGACGAATTCACCTCTTGGGTGGATGGGAAACGCGACTACTCGGGAGTGCCGGACCGGCTGCTCGCGCCGTTCCGCAACCAGGAGTTTGATTACGTCATCATGACGCCTTACGTGGACAATGCCGATCCGGCGGTCAAGACGATCATAGAGAACTACAAGCCGATCAACGTCATTCCCCGCCACCCCAGGGGCCCGCGCGGAGGAAATATGCGCTACGAGCAGTACATTCTGCGCGCGAAGAGGTTGCTGCCGGAAGAGCCCGTGGCCCCGGCAGGGCAACAGGGCGCCGCGTCCGGCCCAAGCATTGGGTGGCGGCCGCCGACGCCATGAACGTGTCCCGGCTTTATTCGAAACCCACGAGGCTTTCGATCGTGTAGTTCGGTCGGTTGCGGACTTGCTTAAAGATTCTGGAGACGTAGAGGGCCACCACGCCGATTCCCGCGAGTTGAACCGACGCCAGGACGAAGAAGAACAGCATGATGTACCACCAGCGCGGGAAGTCCACTTGGAAGCCCGCCATCAAACCCGTGACCAGGACTGCAAGAATCGCCAGCGCAGTGGCGGCGGCTCCGATCAGAAGAAACGCGAGTAGGGGAATCGTGGAGAACGAAGTCAGGCCAGTCAGCAGGATCTTGATCGGGCCCCGGCTCCCGAACACGGGAAAGTGAGAGATTCCGCCCGCGCGTTCGAGGCGGTGATACACGACTGGCACTTGCTTGAATCCGGTCCATGTGACAAGTCCGCGTAGGTAGGGATCCTGCTCATCCTTCATCTTGAGCAGTTCCATGAGCGCGCGCCGGCCGATCAACTTGAAGTCGCCGGCGTTTTCGGGAAGGTCGATTTCAGAGATGGCGCGAATGCACTTGTACGCCATGCGGGTGAAGAACATCTTCACGGCGGATTCGCCGGCCCGGGACGCGCGCACGGTGTACACGACATCCGCGCCATCCTGCCACTTCTTGACCAGCTCGGGGATCAGTTCCGGGGGATCCTGCAGATCGGCGTCCATGAGAACGACGGCATCGCCGCTTGCGTGCTCCATGCCGGCCAGAGCGCATTCTGAAACGCCGCACCGCCGCGCCATGTTGATGATGCGAACGTTGGGCTCCACGGTCTGCCGGATATCAAGAAGCTTCTCAACCGAGCGATCCGTGGAGACATCGTTCACGTAGATGATCTCGTAGCGGGCGGGGATGGATCGCAAGGCTTGCTGAAGGCGGCGAACCATCTCCGGAATGATCGCCTCCTCATTCCGGAAGGACAGGACGATTGAAATATTCGGTTCGTTTCCCATGAAGCCACTCTCCTTGATTTCTGCCACGAAACGCCACATAAGGTAGCATCGGCTTCGCAGATTTCAACACGAATGCGCAAGGTGCATTCAGGGTTTTATGGCTTGGCATCGCTCCGATCCCTCTTATAATTACACTCCTTTGCAACTCTTACGGAGACTCCATCGATGAGCGGAAAGACTTTCGAGAGCGCGCGGTATGATCTGGCGGTGGACACGATCAGCCGGCACGATGTCCAGAACGTGGTTTCCTGGCTGAAGGCCTATCCCCGGCTGACGATGGCGAACGAGACGCTTGCGTTCGAAAAAGCCTGGTCGAAGTGGCTGGGCGTCAAGTACAGCGTCATGTGCAATTCGGGGTCTTCCGCCAACCTCCTGATGTACGCCGCGCTCGACAGCACGAAGCTCGCCGGCAAGCGCCGGATCGTGGTCCCGGCGACGGGGTGGGTGACGACGGTGGCGCCCGCGATCCAGCTGAACTGGAATCCGGTCATGTGCGAGTCCGACTCCAAGACCTTCGGCCTCGACCTGGACACGCTGGAAAAACTCCTGAAGAAGCACCGTCCGGAGACGGTGATCCTGGTCCATGTGCTGGGCGTTCCCAACGACATGACGGCCATCAAGGCGCTCCAGAAGAAGTACGGATTCCAGATCCTGGAGGACTGCTGCGCGAGCCACGGGGCGAGGCACCAGGGGCAGATGATCGGCACGTTCGGCATCATGTCGTCGTTCTCCTTCTACTACGGCCATCACATGTCCACGATCGAGGGCGGCATGGTGTGCACGAACGACCGGGAGGTCTACGAGCACCTGCTGATGCTCAGGAGCCACGGCTGGCTGAAGGATCTGCCGAAGGCGAAGGCTCAGAAGATCATGAAGAAGTACGGCGTGGATCCCTTCCACTCGCCGTTCACGTTCGTCATCCCGGGCTACAATCTCCGGCCGACCGATTTGAGCGCGCACATCGGCCTGATCCAGCTTCCGCAGTTGAAGGCAACCGTCCAGCAGCGCATGCGGAATCATCTCGTGTTCCAGAAACGGCTCGAGGGCCATTTCGAATTTGCCCGGGAAATTCCCGGCGACCACATCAGCAGCATCTCCTTCTGCGCCATGGCGCGCTCCACGGAGGAACGGAAGAAGGTGGTGAGGGCTCTGGAGAAGAACCGGATCGACACGCGGATTTTCACGGCCGGCAACCTGGGCCGGCATCCGTTCTGGGCGGACAAGTACGGCGTGTTCTCCGCGCCGACCGCCGACAAGCTCTACCGGTGCGGATTCTTCCTGCCCAACAACCAGTCGCTGGGACGCAGGGAAGTGGAGTTCGTCTGCAGGGTGGCGACGGAAGCGCTTCGCGCCTGATGCGGATTCCTCCTTGTTGCACCAACAGGTTCCCGGAGCAGAGTGAGTGTGAAGTCGCATGTGGATGCTCCAGTGACGCGAGATGCCGACATACTCTTTGACAAGGGAAGTCTCACGAAGTGCTCAAGTTCCTCGACGCGGCGTTCGAGGAGTATTGCACGAGCCCCGCGCACCTGGAGATGCTCGAGGCGAAGTTCGGGCCCGAGGCCGTGGCCCTGGTGCGGAAGATTCTCGCCATCAAGATTCGCAGGAACTATCCCGGCGGGACGAAGTGAACGATGTGAAACGGCGGATCGCGGCGGTGCGCCGCGGGAGTTGTCGTGCGGCGGACGAGAGGCTATAGTCTGGAACACATGATGATCACGCAGCTTACGAAACAGGACCTGATCGACTTCGAGACGGAGATTGCCGACCTGTTCAACCAGGCGCACATTCGCGCGCCGGTGCATCTCTACAGCGGGAACGAGGACGCCATGCTAGCCGTCTTCCGGGATATCCGCGAGGAGGACTGGGTCTGCTGCTCGTGGCGGAGCCATTACCAGTGCCTCCTGAAGGGAGTGCCCTGCGAAGAGGTGAAGAAGGAGATCCTCGCGGGCCGCTCGATCTCCCTCTGCTTTCCACAACAGCGCGTCGTCTCCTCCGCGATCGTGACAGGCATTGTGCCCATCGCGGTCGGCATCGCCCTGGCGATCAAGCGGACGGGTGGGGGCAACCGCGTCCATTGTTTCATGGGCGACATGACCTCGGAGACCGGCATCGTACACGAGTGCATCAAGTACAGCACGAACCACGACCTGCCCATCCGCTTCATTGTCGAGGACAACGAGAAATCGGTGTGCACGGAGACGCGCCAGGTCTGGAACCAGCCCGTCCTGACGCACGAAGGGACGAAACATCCCAAGGTCGTGTACTACAAGTACGCAACGAAGTACCCGCATGCCGGCGCGGGGGTGAGGGTGCAGTTCTGACATGAAATATTTCGACGAACTCAAGCGGAGCATGGATTACCTCGCGCGCGACCCGCGCGTGATGTTCCTCGGCCAGGCCGTGGCGTGTCCCGGGACGGCGATGACGAACACGCTGAAGGATGTGCCGGACTCGCGGAAACTCGAATTGCCGGTCTGCGAGGAACTGCAGATGGGCATGTCCACCGGGCTTGCCCTGGCCGGCCTGGTTCCCGTCAGCGTATTCCCGCGATGGAACTTCCTGCTGCTGGCCGTGAACCAGGTGGTCAACCATTTGGACAAGCTGAAGACGATGTCCGGCGGCGGCTACGCGCCGAAGGTCATCATCCGCACGGGGATCGGGTCCGAGCGCCCCCTCCATCCCCAGCACCAGCACGTGGGTGACTTCACGGACGCCTTTCGCGCGATGTGCACGAACATCGAGGTCATCCGCCTCGACGAGCCGGAACAGGTTTTTCCCGCGTACCGGAAGGCGCTCGAGCGCGAGGACGGGATGAGCACGATCGTGGTCGAGTATGGCGACTACTACAATGAGAAGTAAGCCGGGGAAAGAGGTCCGCGCGGCGGGCGAGGCGGCCGGTCAGAAGGCGGCGGAGCAGCCGGCGCCGGAAGTCCCCGCGAAAATCGCCGGGTGGCTGTTCGCCGCGGGGGTCGTCCTCTTCGCTCTCGTGATGTTTCACTCCGTGATCGGAGGGAACACGGTTCTCTTCTCGACCGACGACAATATCGGCGCGCTGGCCATCAAGAAGGCCGTGCTTCCCTCGGGTTTTCTCGGCTGGTGGGACGACTCCGTGCTTGTCGGCGTGCCCACGGATATTCCGCTGTCGTGGTCGAACCTGCTGCTCTGGCTCCTCCCGCTCCGCGTGTTCACGTCGTGGTACCACGCGATCGATCTCGGGCTGGCGTCGCTCTTCCTCGCGCTGTTTCTCCGGGCCCGCGGCCGGAGCTGGCCGGCGTGCGCCATGGGCGCGCTGGCGGCCTTCTGGGTCGGAAGCAACATGACGCTTACGTACGCCGGTCACATGGGCAAGTTCGCGGTGCTGATGCTTTCCGCGGCGTTCCTGTGGATGTGCGAGATGGCGGTGCGCAGACGGCGGATCAGCTGGGCCCTGCTTTCGGGCGTTGCGCTGGGCGCGATGTTCCTCGAACAGCCGGACGTGGCTCTCTTCTTCGCCATGGCGCTCGGGCCGTACGCGCTGTTCGCGATCCACCGCGAGAGCGGCTTCCGCGTGCCGGCCTTCCTGCGCGTGCTGATCCCCATGGGTGTCACGGCGGCGCTCCTGGCGCTGCCGACGATGCTGGCGACGTACCGGAGCAGCGTGCAGGGCGTGGCGGTCATGAACGCGGAGGATCCGCAGGCCAAGTGGGAGTTCGCCACGCAGTGGAGCTGGCCGCCGGAAGAGTCCGTGGATTTTGTCGCACCCGGCTACATGGGTTGGCGCAGCGGCGAGCCGGAAGGACCGTACTGGGGCCGGATGGGCCAGTCCGCCGGCTGGGAGCAGACGAAGCAGGGCTTCCAGAACTTCAAACTGGAGAGCCAGTACCTTGGAGCGATTCCGATGGCGCTGGCCCTGCTGGCGGCGATGGGCGCGTGGCTGGCCTGGAGACGGGACCGGCCGTGGAGCCGCGAGGTGATCTTCTGGTCCGCCGTGGCCGTCCTCAGTCTCCTCCTGTCGTTCGGGAAGTACTTCCCCCTGTACAAGCTGTTCTTCATGCTGCCCGTGGTTTCCTCGATCCGAAATCCCAACAAGTTCCTGCAGGTGTTCCAACTCGCCGTGGCCATCCTTGCAGCTGAGGGGCTCGATGTCGTCGCCCGCCGGCTCGCCTGGAGCGCGGAGCTGACCGCGAACCGTATCCGGCTGATCACCGTGGGACTCGTGGCGGCGGTTGTCCTTCTGATGGTCTGGGCCTTCAGCCTCTCGACTTCCCTGGGCAACATGATCACGCGCCTGGAGCTGGACGGTTGGAGAGGGGTGGCCGATGTGATCGCGGGGAACCAGGTGTGGGCGGCATGGCACGCGGTGCTGATGGCCGCGATCATCGCGGGCGGTGTTTGGGTGCTGTGGAGAACGGCGTTCGGCGGCCGGAGCGCGGTCGGCCGTTACGCGCTGTGGCTGCTGGTCGCGGTCGTGGCCCTGGACTCGCTGGCGTTGTCCCGGCATTACGTCAAGGCGATGAGCATGGACCAGTTCAAGGAGGACGATGCCCTTCGCTTCCTGAAGGCGAATGTCAAATACCAGCGGGTCGCGCTTCTTTCGCAAGCCAGCTTCTACAACCACTGGCTGACATACGAGTTTCCCTATCACGGCATTGACGCCGTCAACGTGACGCAGATGCCGCGCATGGCCGACGATTACAAGACGTTCTTCAGCCAGGCGGGTGGCAATCCCCTGCGGTTGTGGCAATTGTGCGGCGTTCGTTTTGTGCTCGGCCCCGTGCAGGCCTGGTCGCAGATCCAGAATGATCCGGTGATGAAGGACCTGTTCGAGCTTGTCTACGCGTTCAACGTGGTCCCCTCCGGCACGGACGGCTTCCGCGCGGTGTCCGCGACCCAGAGCCAGCCCGGTCAGCATTGTGTTCTCCGCCTGAAGGCCGAATCGTCTCGATTCCTGCTGTTGGCCGGGTGGGAGGCGGCTCCGGACGACGACGTGCTGCAGAAGCTGGCCTCTCCCACCTACACGCTCTTCTCCAAGGCGTTGATCTCTCCGGATACCGCCGACGGCCTGCCCGAATCGACCGGTCAGGGGACCTGCGGCTCGATCAGTCTGAAGAAATTCGATGCCGGGCTCGTGGTTCTGCAGGCGTCCACCGACAAGATGGCCTTCCTTCGTTTCGCGGAGAAGTATCACCCGGGCTGGGAGATCCGGATCGACGGGAAGCCGGTTCCCGT
>ERZ1645192.1549-NODE-1549-length-19110-cov-6.473734_pt1 | contig 19110 bp, 18 predicted proteins | sample MGYA00575354_ERZ1645192 | MGnify/ENA primary metagenome ERZ1645192 (study PRJEB40844, sample SAMN11349763) | freshwater sediment metagenome | isolation source: river sediment | host: Sediment | place: India: Faizupur Khadar , New Delhi | collected 2017-02-21 ... | reverse complement strand
TGGCCTGCCGGGCGCATTATTCTGTCCATCCCCCCCACCCCCTCTACCTGCGTAAATCCGACGCTGAGGACAACCTCGAATCCATTGCCAGATCCCGGGGCATCAGTCCGGACGAAGCGCGTCAGAACATCTTCGATTTCGAATAAAAAGATTCTCGAAAAAAATCGGACGAAAACTCCTAAAGAAAATCCAAGTCCTGCCGATTCATCCTTCAAGTACACGATGCAGCCCAGACGCTGCTGAACCCCAAGGCAAGGAAGCCGATCATCTTCAAGGAGGAATTGTCATGTCTTTGGTAATCAACCACAACCTGATGGCCATGAACGCGTCCCGCAACCTGGCCACCGCCTACAACAGCCTGTCCACGTCCACCAGCCGTCTGTCCTCGGGCCTGCGCATCACCAGCGCCGCCGATGACGCCGCCGGCTTGGCCATCCGCGAACTCATGCGCGCGGACATCTCGTCCCTGAACCAGGGCGTACGCAACGCCAACGATGCCATTTCCCTGATTCAGACTGCCGATGGCGCACTGCAGGTCATCGATGAAAAGCTGATCCGCATGAAGGAGCTGGCCACCCAGGCGGCCACCGGCACCTACACGTCGGATCAGCGCGCGATCATCGATTCCGAGTACCAGGCCATGGCCTCGGAAATCACCCGTATCGCCAACGCAACGGACTTCAACGGCATTTATCTGCTGAACGGAAACCTCTCCGGACCGCATGATGGAACAGCTGCGACATCCACAGGCCAGCTCAAGGTCCACTTCGGCACGGGCAACGACAGTGACGAGGACTACTACTACATCGCCATCGGCGACGCCACGGCCGCGGCCCTGGGCGTGGGCAACAGCACTGCCGCTGGAACTGCGGGCCACGATATCTCCACCCAGGCCAATGCCCAGAATGCCCTGGATGCCCTGAACACGGCCATCACCACCAAGGACAACATCCGCGCGAACCTCGGCGCCCTACAGAACCGTCTGGAAAACACCATCACCAACCTGACCATCCAGGCCGAAAACCTGCAGGCAGCAGAATCACGGATCTCCGACGTGGACGTCGCCACGGAAATGACCAACTTCGTCAGGAACCAGATCCTGACCCAGAGTGCCGTAGCCATGCTCTCGCAGGCCAACAGCCTGCCACAGATGGCCCTGCAGCTCCTGCAGGGATAATGACACCCAGTACCCGTTCTTGACCGACTCCTGGCTGGGACGCACACGCGGCCCGGCCTTTCTTTTCCTCACAGGGAACAGCCTGGCATCAGGCTTGCTAGGCATTTGACAGTCGACTCGCAACTTCTTTGTGCAGGGGCATGTATGGCTGACGATCTGTCCACATCGCTGATTTCAGGAGCAATCAGGTTCACCGGCCTTGGTTCGGGCACGGATTTCGATTCCCTGGTCACCCAGTTGGTGGAGGTGGAAAAAACCAACACCAACCGCCTGGAAACATGGCGCGCAGAGTGGGAACAGAAAAGTGACGCCTTTGACGCCCTGAGCGTCGCCATGCTGAACCTGAACACAACCCTGTCGTCCATGAACACGGCGGACGAATTCCTGATCAAGACGGTGGCGTCGTCCAACTCCACAGCCATGACGGCTTCGGCCACCAGCGAAGCGGAACAAGGTTCCCATCTTGTAACCGTTGTGTCCATGGCCACCACCGACATGCACATGGGGGCGGCAATTTTTTCCTCCCCAGAGGACGTCATCAGTGGCGGTTCCGCAGGAACATTTTCCTTCACCTATGGGAATCGTCAGATATCCGTGGATGTGACATCGACCACAACCCTATCCCAATTCGCAAAACTGATCAATTCCGACCCAGAGAACCGCAACTATGTCCGCGCCAGCATGATCAATGATGGCAGCGGATTTCGACTGCAAATCCGCGGCATGGACCTCGGTGCCGGCAATGATTTCATCATCGATGAAAGTTTGACTTCCTCCGAACTGCTGGCAAACTTTGGGCAAAGCCAGTTCATTGAAACCCAGAACTCCGGCAACGCGCAGCTCGTTGTTGACGGGTGGCCTCACACGGCAACGCCCACAGCCGACACCCTGACCGCTGCCATTACGGGCAGCACCCCCGCGTCCGTCGTATCTGGGGCAGGCGGCGCATTCAAGTTCACCTATGCGGGAAACATTTTTTCCGTGTCCCTCAGCAGCACAACCACCTATGCGGAACTGGCCACAGCCGTGAACAGTGCCGTACTGGCCAGGTTGCCATCGTCCGCGTTCCAGGCATCGGCTTTGACGAACGCCTCTGGGGATCTCGAATTCACGCTTACGGGTGACCCCGGCTCGGCCAACCAGATTTCCATCGTCAATATGCCAGGAACATCGGCGACCACACTCCAATCCGACAAGTTCACCCAGATTCTTGGGGCAACCGACGGGTATATCGAACGTCCCACCAATACCGTATCCGACGTCATCGCCGGGGTGGCCATGAACCTGGCCGCCCCGGGCTCAACCACGTTGACCACAAGCATCGACGCCGCCGCGGTCATACAGAACGTGCAAACCTTTGTGGATGGGATCAACACGGTGCTGACCCTCATCAAGGAGCAGACCCAGGTCACGACGGAAGGCAAGGAGGTCAACTCCTCCATCCTGACGGGAAACTATGGCGTGCAGATGATTCAGCAGAACCTGAAGAACATTCTCTCCAGAAAAGGACTGGGCTTTGACTTTGACATGGACCCGTTCGTCTCTCTGGGCAGTCTCGGCATCACCACGGACACGAATGAAGGCTCCGCCACCTTCGGCCTCCTTGTCTTCGACAAAGGCGCCTTTTCCTCGGCCCTTGCATCCGAACCTGACGCCGTGGGCCGACTCTTCAGCGCGGACATGTATCCGTCGACCAAGGAGACCGTCGACGGCGTGCCCACGGAATCCCCAAATTTCAGATACGCCTCCTCCATCAGAGGGGTGACCAGTGCAGGTGATTTTTCGGTCAGCTATGAAGTCAGCGCAACGGGTGAAGTCATTTCGGCCTCCATCAATGGCTATGCAGCCCGCATAGAGGGGACCAAGATCACTGCGGACGGAGACGGCAACCCTGCCCGCGGATTGGCCATCGAAGTGCTGAACCTGTCCGAGGCGCGGATTTTCAACGGCCAAATCCAGATCAAGTCAGGCAAGACCGAAGAGCTGTATCAGGAAATCAAAAAGCTGACCGATCCGTTGACCGGCACCCTGGATATCCTGAAGGACAATTACCAGGACATCATTGATTCCATCGACGAAAAAATCGCCTATGAAGAGCGGCGGCTGACCCTTCTTGAAAGCAACCTGCGGCTCAAGTTCGCCAATCTGGAAGCGTTGCTCGGAACCTACGAAAGTATCCAGACCCAGTTGGAGTCCCAGATCAAAAGCTTATCCGGCAGCTCAAAATAAGGAGATTTCACAGTGCAGAGAGCCGCAACCGCCTACATGCAGACCCAGGTCACCACCTCCACCCCTGGCCATCTCGTGGTCATGCTCTATGACGGGGCCATCACATTCCTGGAACAGGCCAAGATCCACATGCAGGAGAAGAACTTCGCCCAAAAGGGCGTGCTCATCTCCCAGGCTTTGGACATCATCGCCGAGCTTGACGGGTCCTTGAACACGGAAAGAGGAGGAGAGATCGCCCGAACTCTGCACACACTCTACATGTACTGTAACGCGCGCCTGCTTCAGGCCAATCTCAAAATGACCCAGGAACCCATCGACGAGGTCGTCACCATCCTGTCCGCGTTCAGGTCCGCTTTTGCCGAGATATGCCACACCCCGCACCCGTCTCCACCGAAGGCCGCAGCCTACTACGCCCGTTAGCCAACGTGCCTCCACAGCCGCTCGACAACACCGTTGCCATACAGAATCTCGCCCTGGAATGACCAGCTATTTCAGGGCCAAACCAAGATAACGGGGAGATCGGTACTGCCACATTGTCCTCGATGCAACAAGGCCCTCTTCCGTCCCCAGCAGGCGCGGTTGCCAATCCGGACGAGAGCAGGTATCAGCCTTCTGGCAAGAGGAGAATGCGCTTACCATGAACATTACGTGCCCCAATTGCGGATTCGGCCGCGACGTCGATGAAGCGAGTCTGCCTCCCAAAGCGGCCATGGCAACTTGCCCCAAATGCAAACATCGCTTCAAATTCCGGGAAATCGCCATCCCTGACCCTGAACAAACTCAATCCCAGCCGCAGTCAGAAAACCCAGAACCGGCCACACCGACCGCTCCTCCCTCTGCTCCGCCCCAACCTGCGGAGCCCCCCAAGGATGAGGACTTGTGGAAGGGTTTGGAGGCCTTGGACCAGGAAAGCGAAGAGGATACGTCCGAGTCGGAAGACCCTGTCGAACCGAAACTGCCGGCCTGGGAACTGGCCTCTTCCGGCTATCCCCAGGCCTTTGCCCGGACATTCCTGGATGTGCTGTCCAACCCGAAACGCTTTTTTTCGGCCATGCCCGTAGGGCACGGCTTCATCAAGCCGCTCCTCTTTTTTCTCATCATCATCGAGTCCGTGGCCCTGTCTCAATCCCTCTGGCAGTTGCTGGGCATCCTGCCTCCCAGTATGATAACAGAAAACCTGGGCCACAACCTGCAAGCCGGACTGGCCCTCATTCTCTACCCGCTGCAGGTTTCGATTTTTCTTTTTTTCGATACAGCCATAAATCACTTCTTTTTGCGTCTCTTCAAAGCGGACACCAAGGGCTTCGAGGGCACGTTCCGGGCTGAAGTCTACAGTTCCGCACCCATGCTGCTCATGGTCGTGCCCTACATTGGGCTGCCTCTGGCCATGATCGGTGTGACCGTCTACAAATTTCTCGGGCTGAGACACGTGCACAACGCGACGAACAAGCAAGTCCTGGCGGTCCTGATCCTGCCCATGCTCCTGGCTTTTGTCGTGGCCATCGTCTTGACCCTGCTCTTCGGAAGAGTCTGAACGGCCAGGATGGGCGTGCGCCCTCCTGCCATGACAGACCGTTTCGTTATGGCCGCTTTCTGCGGACCGCTGCCAACTCTCGACGCCAATCCGGAGCGGATTGGCGTCCTGCGCTTCCCCCAAGCCCTTTGCCTTGACTTGACAAAGGGAACCATTAGGGCAAGGTTCAGACCCGTTTTTTCGTAAAGCCCGCCAACCATGACTCCTGGCGGAGATTAATGTCACCCAGACGAGCGCAATGGCTCACATGAGGCAACCATGATCGGTATCTCGAAATTGTACTGCGGCACTGTGGAACCATCCGATGCCCTGCGCTACGGGCGCCACTCCTCCCAGCTTCCCTCCCATCTGCTGCAATTCGCCAAAGACAAGAAACCCGTTGTGGTCTGGAACATGACCCAGCGCTGCAACCTGAAATGCGTGCACTGCTACGCCCACGCCGTGGAGCCGAGCAGCCATAAGGATCCCATTTCCACGGATCAGGCCAAGACCATCATCGACGACCTGGCCCGATTTGGGGCGCCGGTCATGCTTTTCTCCGGCGGCGAGCCCCTGGTCCGCGAAGATCTGGTCGAACTGGCCAAATACGCTACATCCAAGGGCATGCGCGCCGTCATCTCCACCAATGGCACCCTCATCACCAAGGCCAAGGCCCGGGAACTCAAAGAAGTCGGGCTGTCCTATGTCGGCATCTCCCTGGACGGCGCCGAGACTGTGCATGACCAATTCCGAGGGGTTTCCGGATCCTACAGACAGGCCTTGAAGGGCGTGGAGAACTGCCAGGCCGAGGGACTCAAGGTCGGATTGCGCTTCACCATCAACAAAAGAAACGCCGCCGAGATCCCCCACCTCTTCAATCTGATCGAGACCATGAACGTGCCGAGAATCTGTTTTTACCATCTGGTGTATTCTGGTCGCGGCTCTGAGCTGATCAAAGAAGACCTGGATCATGCCGAAACCAGGGCTGTAGTGGACCTGATCATGGACCGGACCCGGGACCTGCACGACAGAGGCCTGCCCAAGGAAGTTCTGACCGTGGACAACCACGCCGACGGGCCTTACGTATACTATCGTCTTTTGAAGGAGGATCCCAAGCGCGCGGCTGAAGTACTGGAACTCCTCAAAATGAATGAGGGCAACTCCTCCGGCCGGGGCATCGGGTGTATTTCCTGGGACGGCTCGGTGCACGCGGACCAGTTCATGCGCCATCACACCTTCGGGAACGTACTCCAGCGCCCCTTCTCCGAGATCTGGATGGACGAGGGCATAGAACTGCTGCACAAACTGAAGGACAAGCGGCCGCACGTGAAGGGGCGATGTGCCACCTGCCGGTTCCTGAACATCTGCGGCGGCAATTTCCGGGCCCGGGCCGAAGCTTTTTATGATGATTTCTGGGCCCACGATCCGGCCTGCTACCTGACGGACGAGGAAATCAGCGGCGAGCCGATCTAGGGAGGGCGTCATGCGTTCGTTCTATCGCGGCCGCCGGCTGCGTTCATCCAAGGCGTTGCGGGATATGGTCCGCGAGACCCGGTTGGGCAGGGAAGATCTGATCCAGCCCTATTTCGTGGTGGAGTCGGACCCTGATTTCAGAAAACCCATCGCCTCCATGCCTGGCCAGTTCCAGCTGGGCCTGTCCCAGCTCATGGCCGAAGTCGGCGAAGCGGTGCATGCGGGGCTTCAAAGTCTCATCCTTTTCGGCATCCCGGTCCAAAAAGACCCTGCCGGTTCCCAGGCCTACGCTGATGCGGGTATCGTGCAGCGGGCCATCCGTCAGATCAAGGGCAGATGGCCCGAACTCATCGTCGTGGCTGACACATGTCTTTGCGAGTACACCTCCCACGGGCATTGTGGCCTGGTCTCCCCAGTGGGCGAGGTGCAGAACGACCCGACCCTGGAACTTCTGGCCCGCACCGCCGTGGCCCAGGCCCAAGCCGGAGCGGATATCATCGCCCCTTCAGACATGATGGACGGTCGCGTGGCGGCCATACGCCAGGCCCTGGATGGGGCGGGATTTCTCAACACGCCGATCATGTCCTACGCGGTCAAGTATGCTTCTGCCTTCTACGGGCCGTTCCGGGACGCCGCAGAAAGCGCCCCCAAATTCGGGGACCGCAAGACCTACCAGATGGACCCGGGCAACGGCCGGGAGGGGCTGCGCGAGGCAGCCGCCGATGTGGCCGAAGGAGCGGACATCCTCATGGTCAAGCCGGGATTGCCATATCTTGACATCATTCGGCAGGTCCGGGACAGATTCGACCTGCCTGTCGCCGCGTACCAGGTCAGTGGGGAATACAGCCAGATCAAAGCCGCGGCCATGAACGGATGGATCGACGAGACGGCCGTGGCCATGGAAAGCCTCCTGGCCCTTAAACGAGCCGGGGCCGACCTGATCCTCTCGTACTTCACCAATGATCTGCTCAAGGCGGGACATCTCTGATGCACAGCCATACCCAACACGGCAAAGGCCTCGGCAATCTGGGCGCCCATCCAACAGCTCACCCGGGAACCAAGCCCGGCGGCCATCCCGGTGGCATGATCAGAACCCTGGCCGACGGCTCTCCGGCATGCAAGCTCATCGCCTGGGAAGTGACCCGATCCTGCAACTTGGCCTGCAAGCACTGCCGGGCCGAAGCCCGCCTCGAGCCCTATGAGGGCGAACTGGACACGGTCGAGGCCAAAGCACTCATCGACACCTTCCCCGAAGTGGGCAACCCCATCATCATCTTCACTGGCGGTGACCCCATGATGCGTCCCGACGTATACGAACTGATCCGCTACGCCACGGACAAGGGGTTGCGCTGCGTCATGTCTCCCAACGGGACCCTCATCACCCCGGAAACGGGCGCCATGATGCGCGAGGCGGGGGTGCAGCGCTGCTCCATCTCCATCGATGGCCCTGACGCAGCCAGTCACGACGAATTCCGGGGTGTGCAGGGCGCTTTTGACGCGTCCATGCGCGGCATCGGGTATTTGAAGGCGGCAGGCATCGAATTCCAGATCAACACCACGGTAACCAGGGCGAATCTCGGCAGCTTCAAGCAGATTTTCGACCTGTGCCAAAGTCTTGGAGCCGCAGCCTGGCACATCTTCCTTCTGGTGCCCACCGGCCGGGCTGCCCAGCTGGGAGCTGAAGTCATCACGGCCCAGGAGTACGAGGACGTGCTGAACTGGTTCTACGACTTCCGCAAGACCACGAAGATGCACCTGAAGGCCACTTGTGCCCCGCACTATTACCGCATCATGCGCCAGCGGGCCAAGGCAGAGGGCGTGCCCGTGACGGTGGAAAACTTCGGGCTGGACGCCATGACCAGGGGCTGTCTGGGCGGTACGGGATTTTGCTTTATTTCCCACGTGGGCCAGGTGCAGCCATGCGGTTACCTGGAGCTGGACTGCGGCAACGTGCGCACAACCCGCTTCCCCGAAATCTGGAAAAGCTCCAAACAGTTCAAGCAGTTCCGCAATCAGGACGAGTACGAAGGCAAATGCGGGATCTGCGAATATCATAAGGTTTGCGGCGGATGCCGGGCCAGGGCCCATTCCATGGACCACAATTACATGGGCGAGGAACCCCTCTGCTCCTACACCCCCAAACTCGCAGGCCAGCAAAAACCCTGATCCGGGGCGCCGATGGACAACTTCGACAAAAAAATACTGGACATCATCCAGACCGCTTTTCCCCTGGAGAAGCGCCCCTACTCAGAAATAGGCCGCCAAGTCGGACTGACCGAGGCTGAAACCCTGGCCCGGGTGCGGACCTTGACGGAAAAAGGGGTCATCCGCCGCATCGGAGCCAATTTCCAGTCCGGAAAGCTCGGCTGGCGTTCAACCCTCTGCTCGGCCGCCGTGCCGGACGAAAAGCTGGACACGTTCATCGCTGAAGTGAACCGTCTTCCGGGCGTGACCCATAACTACCTGCGGGCTCATCGTCAGAACGTATGGTTCACCTTCATAGCCCCCTCCTGGGAAGAGGTGCAGGCGACTCTGGCTGAAGTGACCAGCAAGACCGGGGTGCCCATCTTGAACCTGCCGGCGACCAAGATGTTCAAAATCCAGGTCGATTTCAAAATGGGAGAGGAATGATGGCCAGGGAATTCATCCTGTCTCCGTCCCTTCTGTCCTCGGATTTCGGCAACCTGCAGGCTGAGTTGGAGGCACTGGAAAAGGCGGGTCTGCAGTGGGTGCACTGGGATGTCATGGACGGAGCCTTCGTGCCCAATATCACCTTCGGCCCTCCGGTGATCAAAGCCCTGCGCAGGAGCTCCAGCCTCTTTTTCGACGTTCACCTGATGATTGAACGGCCGGAACGGTACATCAACGACTTCGCCGGAGCCGGAGCAGATCTGCTGTGCATCCACGCTGAAAGCACCATACATCTCGAACGCTCGTTGAGCGCCATCCGTGAGGCGGGCATGCGCGTCGGCCTGTCTCTCAACCCCGCCACGCCCCTGGCCGTTGTTGACTATGTTTTGCCCCAGCTGGACATGGTTCTGATCATGACCGTCAACCCTGGATTCGGAGGGCAATCCTTCATTCCCTTCTGCAAGGACAAGATCAAAGACGTGTCCGCGATGATCAAAGCCAGAAACCTCAGCACCCTTGTCCAGGTCGATGGAGGAGTGACCCTGGAAAATGCCCGGGAACTCTCCGAGCTTGGTGCGGACGTGCTCGTGTCCGGCTCCGCCTTTTTTGGTTATCCGCCTTATTCCACCCGCCATCAGGCCTTCAAGACAGCAGTCCTCGGCTGATCGGGCGGTTCATGCCGCCCTTGCCCGACCTCCGCACCTCCTCTTCCTGACAATGCCCCGGCTGCCCTTCGCCGCCTCGGCAAACGTTTCTGTTCTGCTGCAGAACAGAAAACAACCCTGCCCAGGCAAATCACCGCGCCACTTCCTTCGCCCTTGGGGTCACACAACTTTGCAGATCCCGGATTCTCTTTTATATACGATCTTCGTTGACGTGTAAAATTATTAGAATTATATTATGAAAAATCAAAGGTGATACACATGTTAGACAAAACAGACATCAAAATTTTGAATATTCTTCAATCAAACGGAAAAATTTCAAACGCTGAGCTGGCCCGACTCATCGGCATGGCGCCTTCGGGAGTCCTGGAACGGGTCAAGAAACTGGAACAGAAAGGCATCATCCAGGGCTTCGAGGTCCGGCTGAATCCCAAGGCTTTGGGCATTTCCCTTTCCACCTTCATCCAGATCAAGACTTCTGATTCCGTGGGTAATTCTGACATCGGCCGCCAGATTGCCGCCTTCCCGGAAGTCCAGGAGGTGCATTGGACAGCCGGAGAATACAACTATCTGGTCAAAGCCCGGGTCAGCGGCACAGATACTCTGACAATCTTGATGAAAAAATTCGGTGAAATACCAGGAGTGCGGGACAGCCGGACCACTCTGGTCCTGGACACCCTGAAAGAAACCCAGGCCCTGTCCATGGATTTCGTCGAATGCAGGCAACCCAAAAAATCACCCAAATAGATCCTTTCAGGAGCGATAGATGAACTTTTCGGATTTGGACAACAAAATCACTGACCGCGGCAAGGAGTTCTTCGCCAGCATTTCCGGAGAGGCCCCTTCCATCTTCAACAAGGGGTGGTGGACCGGCAAAGTCATGGACTGGTCCATGCAGAACGAAAACTTCAAGATTCAGCTCTTCCGCTTCGTGGACGTGCTCCCGTACCTGAACAGTTCCGAATCGCTGTCCCGCCATATAGACGAATATTTTGCCGGGGATGACCAGGACGTGCCCAAGGTCCTCAAATGGGGCGCGGGAGCCATGGGCTCTGGTCTGGGTGGCAAGTTGGCTGCCGGCATCATGGCCAAGACCATCCGCTCGAACATCGAAGGCATGGCCAAACAGTTCATCATCGGGGAGAACACTGGCGATGCCATCAAGAATCTCAAAAAGATCCGCAAGGATGGATTCGCCTTCACCGTGGATATCCTGGGTGAAGCAACGGTCAGCGAAATTGAATCCGACGCCTATCTTACTGAATATATGGAGCTTCTTGGGGCGCTGAGCACGGAATTCGCCAAGTGGCCGGCTTTGGGAGGCAGGGACCTGGACTGGGGGCACTCCCCTCGGGTCAACATCTCCGTCAAACCCACCGCCCTTTTTTCCCAGGCCTCACCAAAGGATTTCGAAGGTTCAGTCCGGGGCATCCAGAACCGACTGGAAACGATCCTGCGCAAGGTCAAGGAAATGAACGGGTTCATGCGTATCGACATGGAGCAGTACAAGTTCAAGGAGATCACCCTGGAAGTGTTCCGCCGGCTGCGGGAAAGCGATGAATTCAGGGATTATCCCCACCTGGGCATCGTGCTGCAGGCGTATCTGAAGGATACGGATCAGGATCTGGCAGACCTTCTGGCATGGTCCAGAGCCAAAGGGTTGCCCCTCTCCATTCGCCTGGTCAAGGGGGCTTACTGGGACTACGAAACCGTCATCGCCAAGCAGAACGGCTGGGACATTCCAGTCTGGACCATCAAGGCCGAAACAGACGCCGCGTACGAACGGCAGGCCCGACTGATCCTGGAAAACCACGACATTTGTCATTTCGGGTGCGCATCCCATAACATCCGCACCATTGCCGCAGTCATGGAAACGGCCAAGGCCTTGAATGTGCCCGAGGATCGCTATGAGTTCCAGGTTCTTTACGGCATGGCCGAGCCCGTGCGCAAAGGCCTGCTGAACGTGGCCAGACGGGTGCGCCTCTATGCACCCTACGGCGATCTGCTGCCAGGCATGGCCTACCTTGTCCGCAGATTGCTGGAAAACACTGCCAACGAGTCCTTCCTGCGCCAGTCCTTCGCCGAAGAAGCCGAGATAGAACGTCTGCTGGAAAACCCGGTCCTGACAGTGGAGCGCGAAAAGATCCAGCGCCAGCCACGATCCCGCCAGGAAACCAAGGGATTGCCCCAGTTTGAAAACGAGCCTTTCGCCGATTTCTCGAAGCAGAGCGTGCGGCAGGCCTTCACAGACGCCATTGCCGAAGTGCGTGCCCAGCTTGGCAAGGAATACCCGCTTGTCATCGGGGGCAAAGAAGTGCGCACAACCGACACCTTGCCTTCCGTCAACCCAGCCAATCCAGGCGAGCTCATCGGCACCATTTGCCAAGCATCCACGAAAGAGATCGACCTGGCCATCGAGGCCGCCAAAAAGGCGGCACCGGCATGGAAGGCCCTGTCCCCGGAAGAGAGGGCCGAATATCTGCTCAAGGCCGCAGCCATCGCCCGCAAGGAAATCTACACGTTGTCCGCCTGGCAGATCCTTGAGGTGGGCAAGCAGCTTGACCAGGCCCAGGCCGACGTGGCCGAGGCCATCGACTTCCTGGAGTACTATGCCCGGGAGATGATGCGCTATGGCAAACCCAAGCGCATGGGCCGGGCTCCTGGAGAAATGAACCGGCTCATCTATCAGCCCAAGGGCATCGCCGCAGTCATCGCCCCCTGGAACTTTCCCCTGGCCATCAGCTGCGGCATGAGTGCCGCGGCCATCGTCACAGGCAATCCGGTCATCTACAAACCGGCCGGCCCGTCCTCGGTTGTCGGGTTCACCCTGTCCGAAATCTTCCGCAGGGCCGGGCTGCCCGCCGGCGTGTTCAATTACGTACCCGGCCGCGGGTCGGTCATGGGCGACTATCTGGTGGAGCATCCAGACATCGCGCTCATCGCCTTCACCGGCTCCATGGAAGTCGGACACCGGATCATCAACAGGGCTTCCGTGGTTCATCCTGGACAACAGCAGATCAAGAGGGTCATCGCCGAACTGGGCGGCAAGAATGCCATCATCATTGACGACGATGCGGATCTGGACGAGGCCATCAGGGAAGTGCTGCATTCGGCCTTCGCCTTCCAGGGCCAGAAGTGTTCGGCATGCTCGAGGGTCATTGTGGTCGAGCCCATTTACGCCAAATTCACTGAGCGCCTGCTGGAAGGGGCCAAGTCCCTGGCCATCGGCCCTGCCGAGGATCCGGCCTTTTTCATGGGACCGGTGGTGGACGACAAGGCGAAGGCCAACGTCCTCAAGTATATCGAAATTGGCAAGAGCGAAGGCAACGTCCTGGTGTGCACTCCTGCCCCGGAGGGAGGGTATTACGTCCCTCTGACCATTGTCGAGGGCATCACCCCGGAGCACCGCATCGCCCAGGAGGAAGTCTTTGGACCGATCCTCTCGGTCATGAAGGCCAAAAACTTTGAACAGGCCCTGGAATGGGCCAATTCCACCCGCTATGCCTTGACCGGCTCAGTGTTCTCGCGCAGCCCCCGGAATCTGGAAAAGGCTCGCGCCGAATTCAATGTCGGAAACCTGTATCTGAACCGCGGTTCCACCGGTGCCCTGGTGGAGCGTCACCCCTTCGGTGGCTTCAACATGTCCGGCATAGGCTCTAAGGCGGGTGGTCCCGACTATCTGCTGCAGTTCATGGATCCCCGCGTTGTCTGCGAGAACACCATGCGTCGAGGATTCGCCCCCATCGAGGCTGACGACGACTGGATCATCTGACAGGCCCCATGCATCAAGCGCAACAAGAACGGCATATGCACTCACGAGGCATTTGCCGTTCTTGTGCTGGGCCAGACGGGAAAGACTGTGTCAGGCCCTGTGCCATGCGATGAGGCCGCCAATGTCACAGCGCACCCCCCGAGGGCAGTCTCAATGCATGAGACGGTCTGCGTCAATGTTCAAACCACAAATGCAGAGGATATGAATGCAGGGGCCCAGGCCAGGGTGGCCGACCTCCTGGCCACGAATCTGAACAGGGATGAGACCCTGGGATTGGTTAGAAAGTTGCTGGCCTTCTACAAAGAAAATGCCAAGAAAAAGGAGCGTACGGCCAAGTTTGTGGCCAGGGTGGGGATTGAGGCGGTCAAGGCCGCCGTGCTCGAAAAATAACGTATGCGCTGGCTTTAGCCTTCTGCGCTGGCTTTAGCCTTCTGCGCTGGCTTTAGCCTTCTGCGCTGGCTATGTCTTCACTGGAGGGCTGCTCTCCTCCTGCATGTCCATGGCCGTCAGCAGTCTCTCCACCAGCAGCTGTTCCATGGCCGGGTCGTTTTCCAGCGTTGGCTGAATCACGAATGCAACACCGGGAAATTCTTCTTTGAGGCCCTCTATCATTTTGGGGATATCGTGCTCGATATGCACCCCGTTATAGAGAAAATACTGCATGATGACGATTCGACTGCACCCTTGAGCTGTCAGTTTTCGGACCTGATCGGCCAAGGTCGGTTCTCCTAAGGAGAAAAAAGCCGGAAGCACCGGCGCTCCGGACACCCTGGCCGCCACCCGTCCGACCAGGGCCTCGAAAGATGACGCCACTTCTCTGCGCCTGCTGCCGTGCCCAAGCACAATCATTCCCGTCTTGGTCATGGGACGGTCCTCCACAGCTCGGGCTGCCCTTGAGGGCAGCCCCCCACCAAATCAATGCTTGTGGTCTTCGTGCGCTACAGGCCTGTTTTCATCATGCGTGTGGTCATGGTCGTGATCGTGGGGGTGACTGTGGGTCAGATCCCCATGGCTGTGTTCGTGGTCGTGATGAACTTCCTTGACCGTGGTCTTGCCTCGCAGACATCCGCATCCCTTGCACATCTGAGCCTCCTCGCGCCTGCTTGCAGACGCCGAACATAATTTTTTAAGATTATAAACTTTCCCCCGGAAAGGCAAGGCTGGGTGGACGCACGCTCTTGCACAATCCGGAAATATGTGCAAAAAATAGCACATAAATCCATGCGTCGCAGCTCAATCAAGATTCAACACGTTGAAATAAAATATAGAAAAAATTGGCATGGAGCATGCTATAACTGTGATGAACAAAAGGCACACAACCTCTCTCCAAAGTGATTGACAGGAGCTCACATGTACCTCAGGAACCTCATACCCGCCCTCGTTCTGACCCTGGCCCTTGTAGCCGGAGCTCAGGCCTTCCAGGGCGGCTGTCCGGGACAGGGACACTACCAGGACTTCATGTCCAGCCTGACTCCGGAACAGCAAGAAAAAGTTCGGAAGGCCACGGACATTCACCATGAACGGCTTTTTGCCCTGCACAAAGAGCTCAGCGCCAAGCACCAGGCTATGGAAAACCTCTTTGCCAGCACACCTGTGGACCAAAAGTCCCTGGACAAGATCATGGCCGAGGTGAACGAGCTGCAGGCGAACAAGAACAAGCTCAATGCCGACTACCGCCTGGAGTTGTCCGAGATCACCGGGAAACCTGTTCTTTTTGAATCCGGCAGAGGCTGCGGACCACGGCCACAATGCGGAGCAACCTCCAGTGGTGCTGGCAACGGCACCAGTTCCGCCCCGTGTTGCCCGTCCGCTTCAAGAACGTAAATCCCTCTCTCCCCCTCCCTTGCACAGGCAAAGGCCGCTCCGGCGGCCTTTGCCCTTTTGCTCAACGAGGCCGGCATGGATGTCGTCATTCCTGATCGAAGCGGCCCGACGATCTTGGTCGCCACGTTGGCCGTATTTGTCCTGGGCATAGCTCTCAGCTTCTCCACCTGGCGTAATTTGCGTCAGCAGCAGGACTCCTTTCGCGAACACGCCCTCGTTACCGCCCGTTCTATCGCTGCCGGGATGGAGATCAACCTGCGCCGGGAACTGCACCTGCCCGCTGCGGCGGCACATTCCCACGCGGCTCTGCTCATGCATCGGAACCAGATCAAAGACCTCCTGCAGGAATACATCACCCGTACCGACGCCCGGTTTATCGGCCTCTTCAATCCCCTGGGGCACATCCTCTTTTCCTCGCACAACGATCCCAGATCCATTCAACTTCAGTTGCCAACCATCGCCTGGGAACGCATGGGCAATGCAGGGGAATGGAGCGGGGAGATGAATTTCGAAGGTCAGCCCATCTTGGTTCTGGGTCGGATCAGCCACTTGGCCGTGGGCGGCCAATGCACGGATGGCCAATGTCCACCGGACAGCCAGCCTCCACTGCTGCTCATTGGCGTGGATATGACCCAACATCTCGCCTCATTCAGCAAGTACAAGCGCACAGCCATCCTGCAAACCGGCTATATTTTGGCTGTGACCATTGTGTTCTGGATTCTGTTCATGAGCTTCATGCAGCGAAAGGACCAGGGCCGACGATTGCAGCGTCTGGAATCCTTCAACGCCCGTCTCCTGGACAACATGCCCGACGGCCTGCTGACCATTTCCGCTGACGGCACTGTCATGGCTGCCAATCCTGCGGCCTTGATGCTTCTGGAGGGACAGGATGTCATCGGACAGCCCTTTGCCCGCCTTTTCTGCTCCTTGGGACTGAACCTTCCCCCACAAGGAGAACAGGAGTGGAGCACATGCACGACAGCGGGCAAGAACTTGGAGATCCTCCGTCTTCCGCTCAAGGACGGTTCCGGGCAAGGGCTCATCCTCATCCGCGACCGGACCGAGTTGGCCGGTCTGGAGCAGGAGCTGCATCGCAATGAAAAACTGGCCGCCATCGGCCGCATGGCCGCGGGAGTGGCCCACGAGATCCGCAACCCCCTCTCGGCATTGCGGGGGTTCGCCCAATTCTTCTCCAAGAAACTGGCCGGCCGAGACCCGGAAGAGCTCTACGCCCGGACTATGGTTCAGGAGGCTGACCGCCTGAATCGAGTCATCACGGACCTCCTTTTCCTGGCCAAGCCCCGCCAATTGTCTTGTAACTTCCTCACTCTTTCGGATATTCTCCGGGAATTGCGCACCCTTCTGGGTATGGACCTGGAGACCAAACAATGCCGCCTGGAGGAAAACCTGGAGGCAGGATCGCTGCATGCAGACCGTGATGCACTCAAGCAGGCCCTTATCAACCTGATCGTAAACAGCCTGGAAGCCATCCCGAAGGCTGGGGGCTTGATCCGGCTGACCAGCGAGTCTGGTGCCCACGGTGTGTGGATTCGGGTTCAGGACAATGGTCGCGGCATGACCCCTGCAGAACAGGAACACGCCCTGGAACCCTTTTTCACCACTCGTGATCACGGAACGGGTTTAGGCCTCGCTATTGTCCACGGCATCATGCAGGAGCATGGCGGTTCAGTGTCCATTGCATCAACCCCAAACCAGGGAACGACTGTTTCCCTCTTCTTCCCTCAACCTGCCGAGAACCTGGCATGACGCAACACACAGTCCTGATCATTGACGATGAACCAGCCCACCGACTCATGGTCCGCGTTGTCCTGGGTGATGCGGGGTTCAAAGTCCTCGAAGCCGACAACGGATCCACGGGTCTGAATCTGCTGCGAAGCAAGCAGGTTGACGCCATTCTGCTCGACATGCGCATGCCGGGCATGAACGGCCTGGAGGTGCTGCAGCGGCTCCAGGAACAAGGAACCTTTCCGCCGGTGATCATGCTCACTGCCTTTGGCAATGTGGGCAGCGCGGTGGAAGCCATGAAGAGCGGGGCTTTTCATTACCTGACCAAGCCTGCTGACAACGACGAGCTTTTGGCTGTGATCCAGAAAGCCGTGGAGCACTCCCGCCTGGCTTTGGAAAACCGGGAATTGAAAAAGCAGATCGGTCAGATGCGCGAAACCCGCATTATCGGGGACAGCGCAGCCATCCGCCGGGTCGTAGAGCTCATTGAACAGGTCGGACCGAGCGAGGCCAATGTCCTGATCCTCGGCGAATCCGGCACAGGCAAGGAACTGGCTGCCCAGCTCCTGCATGATCGCAGCTTGCGCGCCAAAGGTCCGCTCATCAAGGTCAACTGTGCAGCCCTGCCAGAAAGCCTGCTGGAGAGCGAACTGTTTGGCTACATCCGCGGAGCCTTCACCGGAGCGGCCCAGGACAAACCCGGTCGCTTTCAGTTGGCCAGCGGAGGGACCCTTTTCCTGGACGAAATCGGCGAACTGCCCCTGACCCTGCAGGCCAAAATCCTGCGAGCCCTGCAGGAACGGATTGTAGAGCCTCTGGGGGGCGTGGCCCCGGTCAATGTTGACGTGCGCTTCATTGCCGCCACCAACCGTGACCTGCCGGCCATGATTGCCGCAGGCACATTCCGGGAAGACCTGTATTACCGTCTGAACGTCCTCGAAATACGCATCCCCCCCCTGCGCGAACGCCCGGAGGACATCCCCTTGCTGGTTGATTTTCTCCTTGCCAAGCTGGGTCGTAAAAACAGTAAACCCATCCGATCGGTATCCAGAGAATTCCTTGATGCCCTCGGCCGCCATGAATGGCGTGGGAACGTGCGGGAGCTGGAAAACGTGCTGGAGCGATCCTTGATTCTCTGCCGAGGGGACATCCTGGATCTGCGTGATCTGCCAGAGCACCTCCAACACAAAGAAAGACCGTTGCTTGAGCCCAGTCTCCATGTTCTGAACAGTCCACTGGAACTCGCCGAACGCCAGGCGCTGGAGGAGACTCTGCGCAAATGCCATGGGCACCGCGAGCGTACGGCCCAGGCCCTGGGCATCAGCCGCCGCACCCTGCAGTACCGTCTGAAAAAACATGGCCTGACCACCAGATGAAAAAAGCCGGCCCCACCAGGAGCCGGCTTTCGTTTCTTTGCTGTTCTGCCGGGGTCAGATTCCGCAGGCGTCCTGCAGGTACTTGAACCGCAGGTTGCGCGTCACCAGCACAGGACAGCTGGCTCCTTCCAACACCCGCGTGACCACGCTGCCCATGATCACGTTCTCCAGGACCGAAAGGCCCCGTGAACCGATGACTATGAGATCGCACTCCAGTTCGTCCTGGACGTTCAGAATCACGTAGTCCGGACGGCCGCTGCGGGAAATGAGTTCTATTTCCATGCCGCAGGGTTCGAGCAGTTTCTTGTATTCCTGCAGCATGGCCATGGATTTGGCCTCGGCGTTCTGCCGCAGTTTTTCGGCCATCTCCCCGCCGATGGTCATGTTGACCGGTTCCCAGACGTTCAGCAGGTATATCTTGGGGTTGCGGGCATTGACCAGCTGGGTCCCGTACTTGGCCGCGTTCCTGGAGGAATCCGACCCGTCCACCGGGATGAGCACTTTTTCAACTTTGATCATCTTCTTGTCTCCAGTGTGTTTGCAGCGGCGTTAGAAGAAAAGGATGGTCATGAGCACGAAACAGGGGATCAGGATGCCCACGGACCAGGCCATGTAGCCGAAGAAGCTGGGCATCTTGATGCCGGACGATTCCGCGATGGACCGGACCATGAAGTTCGGGGCGTTGCCGATGTACGTGTTGGCGCCCA
>ERZ1645192.1548-NODE-1548-length-19122-cov-11.475429_pt1 | contig 19122 bp, 16 predicted proteins | sample MGYA00575354_ERZ1645192 | MGnify/ENA primary metagenome ERZ1645192 (study PRJEB40844, sample SAMN11349763) | freshwater sediment metagenome | isolation source: river sediment | host: Sediment | place: India: Faizupur Khadar , New Delhi | collected 2017-02-21 ... | reverse complement strand
ACGGGGGTGCCGTCGATTGCTTCCATGCCGCGCAGGCGCAGACGATTGCCCAACACCTCCAATACCTCAACCTGGTGAACACCAATTGGATTTGGGCGGTGAGGGGACCGCAACCCAAAGACCCCCTTGGGCGGCAGTTGGTGGTTGCCGTGCGGCGGGAGTTTCAGAGGCCAACGCTGCGCGAGGTGCAGCCAGGTTAGGATGAGCAGCTCATCGCCCGCCTGGATGCCGTCCAACCCCTGAGCATATTCCGGTTCGAGCACGAGCCAGGCTTCCAGGTCGGTTCCCGCACCTTGCGGCGGGCACTTTTCCACCTGGGTCAGGTCTGATTCGATCCATCCAATGACTTTCAGTTGGTATTCTTCGGGCATAATTCTCCATTGATTTATTCTAATAATGCAATCATACCCCGTTAATGCCCGGGGAAATAATGTATAATCTCTGTATGGAAGATAACCAAAATCAGCCCATCCCCTTTAAACTTTTTTTACCCGGCATGTTGGTGCTCATCATCATCGGAGCGATCGGGATCGCGTTGATTCTGACGCTAACTTTGCCTACGATTGGTCCAAGGTGGCTATTCTTCTTCTTCGTGGTTATTCTGGTAACAGGGTTATTCCTGCCATTCACCTGGTTTTTGAACCTGCGTTTTCCCTCAACCCCAGCCGCCCCGCCCCAGGTTCTCATCCGCCAGGCTGCCTGGTTTGGCATCTTTGCCGCGCTTATCCTCTGGCTGCGGATGGGGAGGGTGTTGACCTTGCCCATGGGGATTATCATGGCAGCCGCGCTGGTCCTGGTGGAGTTTCTGATCAGGCTTTGGGAACGCAGCCGCTGGAAACCTAACCCGCAAAGCAATTAATGATGGTTTCCCCGCGCGATATTCCCTCGGTAGATCAGATTCTTAAGCACCCACGCACCGAGCAGCTTTTGGGGCGTTTTGGGCATGCCTGGACTGTTTCCGTCATCCGCGGATTGCAGGACGACCTGCGCCAAAAACTGCCCAACCTGGCTGAAATCCCCTCCGATGACGCGTTTATCGCCTCGCTCGAAGCCGAGCTGGAAAAGCAGTCCCAGCCTTCGCTCAGGTCTGTGATTAACGCAACCGGCGTGCTGCTGCATACTAATCTCGGGCGGGCGCCACTTTCGCGCGAGGCACTCGCGGCTGTCGAAAGCGTCTCCAGCGGCTATTCCACCCTCGAATATGAGCTCGCCAAAGGCGCCCGTTCCAAGCGCGATGTGCACGCCAGCTCTCTGCTGACGCGCATGACCGGCGGCGAAAGCGCTCTGGTGGTCAACAACAACGCCGCGGGGGTGCTCCTGGCGCTCAGCGCGTTGGCAAAAGGCAAAAATGTGGCGATCTCGCGCTCGCAAATGGTGGAAATTGGCGGCGGTTTCCGCATCCCGGATGTGATGAAACAGTCCGGGGCGAAACTCATTGAAGTCGGAACCACCAACCGCACGCGTGTTGGAGATTTTGAGCAGGCAATCGCCGATGGCGCGAGCGTTCTGCTCGTGGCGCACCAGTCCAACTTTAAAATCATCGGCTTCACAGAAGAGCCTTCCCTTGAAGACCTTGCCAACCTTGCTCACAGGCACAACCTTCCCTTGATTGTGGACCTCGGATCCGGAGCGCTGTTGGATACCGCCAAATACGGTCTCACCCACGAGACTACCGTGCAAGAAACCCTTTCCAAAGGGGCGGATCTGGTCTGCTTCTCCGGAGATAAGCTTTTAGGCGGTCCCCAGTCCGGGATCCTGGTTGGGCAGAGCGTCCTACTCACGAAAATCCGCCGACACCCACTCTATCGGGCGATCCGCGCGGATAAGCTCTGCCTGGCGGCGCTTTCAGCCACGCTCGATCAATATCTCAGGGGCAAAGCTGAGCTGGAAATTCCGCTTTACCAGATGCTTTCACGCACGCCTGCCGACCTCAAAAACCAGGCGCGGGGCTGGATGGATCGCCTCAAAACCGGCAGCATGCTGGATGGGCGTTCCACCGTCGGCGGCGGAAGCCTCCCCGGGGAGACCCTGCCCACCTGCTTGTTTGCCCTAAAAGTGAAATCACCCGCAAAATTTGCCGCGCGTCTGCGTGAATCAAATCCGCCTGTCATTGCCCGGGTTCAGGAAGACCTGCTGCTAATCGACCCGCGCACCGTCCTGCCCTGGCAGGAAGAGGCACTATTAAACGCCCTGAAAGCTATCCTCGATGATTGGAAGGAAACCTTATGAAACAAGAACTTGACGCAATCATGCAGAAATACGGCGCTGATTATTTATGGATCAGCGGTGCCGCCCAACACAACCCTAACATGGTTTATTTCACCGGAGATTGCCATGTTACCAACGCCGACCTGTTCTATATCCCCGGTCAGACGCCCATCCTTTTTCACGGTACGATGGAACGCGATGAAGCCGCAAAAACCGGCTATCAATTGATCAGCTACGCCAACTATCCGGTCCAGCAGTATTACCCCCAGGCTGAGAATGATCCTGCGGAGGCTTCTGCGCTGCGCTACAAGCAAATCCTGCAGGATGTGGGCATCACAAAAGGCAAAGTTTTCCTCTACGGCGTGTTCGAATTTGGGCCGTTTTTCGCCCTGATTTCTCGCTTGCAGCAATTGCTGCCCGAGGTGACTTTTGCGGGCGACTCGCTTGACCTGATCATGCTCGAAGCCCGTTCCACCAAAAGCGATGAGGAAATCGAACGCATTCGCCGGATGGGCGTCATCACGACCTCTGTCGTCCAGAAAACACGCGACTTCCTGACCGGTCATAAGGTCGTGGATGAAACACTGATCAAGCCCGACGGTCAGCCTCTGACGGTTGGGGATGTTAAGGCGCTGATTAACCTCTGGCTGGCGGAAGCTGGCGCGGAGAACCCCGAAGCCACGATCTTCGCCATCGGTCGCGATGGCGGCGTGCCCCACAGCAGTGGCACCCCGTCTGACCCGATCAAATTGGGTCAGGCAATCGTCTACGACATCTTCCCATGCGAAGCTGGCGGCGGCTATTTCTATGACTTCACCCGAACCTGGTGCCTTGGGTACGCTCCAGAGGAAGTCCAAAAAGCTTACGAGCAGGTAAAAGAAGTTTACGACACCGTCGTTTCCGAGCTGGAAGTCGGGGTCAATCCCGCGCGCTATCAAGCCCGCACCTGCGAGCTATATGAAGCCATGGGTCACGAGACCATCCGCCAAAACCCCAAAATCGAATCCGGCTATATCCATGGGCTCGGGCACGGCGTTGGCTTAAATATCCACGAACGCCCCTTCACCGGTCTCGCGAACGACCCCACCAATCTGCTGAAAGTTGGCTCGGTGATGACCATTGAACCTGGTCTTTACTACCCTGAAAAAGGGTTCGGCATCCGCCTTGAAGATACCTGGTATGCCAAGCCCGACCATACTTTCGCCAAATTCGTGGATTTCCCGATGGACCTGGTGATCCCGATGAAAGGCGGCTAACATGAAAAAGATTAACATGCGTATTTTGGGCATCGAAAGCTCCTGCGATGAAACCGCGGCTGCGGTTGTTGAAAACGGGAGGGTGATCGAGAGCAGCGTTATTGCCAGCCAGGTGGACCTGCACGCTCAGTTTGGCGGTGTGTATCCAGAGCTGGCATCGCGCGAACATGTAAAAGCCGTCTACGCGACTGTCAACGAAGCCTTGCAGCAAGCACACATGGGAATCACCGACCTGGACGGCATCGCTGTTACTCGCGGACCTGGTCTGGCTGGCTCTCTGGTTGTGGGGGTGAACCTTGCCAAAGGTCTCGCGCTTGCCGCCGACCTGCCTATTGTGGGAGTCAACCACCTCGAAGGGCACCTCTATTCAGCCTGGCTGTACGCAGCGGGCAGCAATCCCACGCCCGAACCCAAGTTCCCACTCGTGGCGCTTTTGGTTTCCGGCGGACATACGGAGCTGGTGCTCATGCGTGACCACCTGCAATACCAGATGCTGGGCGGCACAAGTGATGACGCCGCGGGCGAAGCCTTCGACAAGGTTGCCCGCCTGTTGGAGCTGCCTTACCCGGGCGGTCCATCAATCCAAAAATCCGCCATGGAAGGCAACCCACGCGCTTTCAACTTCCCCAAAGCCCGCCTGAGCGAACCCTGGAATTTCTCTTTCAGTGGTTTAAAAACCGCCGTGTTGCGCACCGTGGAAGAATTCAAATCTGCCAAAAAACCCTTGCCAACCGCGGATATCGCCGCCAGTTTCCAGGCGGCTGTGGTTGGGGCACTCTACGAAAAGACAATCGCGGCAGCCAGGGAATTTGGTGTGCGCGAGATTATCGTCGCCGGCGGTGTCAGCGCCAACAAAGCCCTGCGCGAAGCCTTCCGCTCCCAAACCGACTACCGCGTGCACATTCCGCATATCAGTCTTTGCACGGATAACGCCGCCATGATCGCGGGGGCGGGTTACCGCCACTTCATCGCCGACGATCTTTCCACGCTGGATTTTGACGTGCAAGCCAACTGGTCTTTGGCAGAAACCGCCTGAGCTCGCAGCCTAAAGAAAAAAGGAGAACAAATGGACGCAAAAGTTACCTGGAATCAAGATATGGCATTCACTGCCACCGCAACTTCGGGGCATTTGGTCCCCCTGGACGCTTCAGAAGCCTCCGGCGGGCAGAACACCGGCTTCAGACCAACGGAGCTGATCGCGATTGGCGCGGCGGGATGTTCGAGCATGGATGTGATTTCGATCCTGCGGAAAAAGAAAGTGCCATTTACGGCGTTTGAGTGCAAGGTCCATGTGGAAAGTGTAAGAGACCAGCATCCGCATGTGTTCGAGCTGATGGAATTTGAATACATCCTGACGGGTCAGGGCATCAACCTGGCGGATGTACAGCGCGCGGTGCAGCTTTCCGAAGAAAAGTACTGCCAGGGAATTGCTATGATGCGCAAAACGGCGGAAATCCGCAGCAAAATTACAATTGTCGAAGCATAACCTTCCCAACCAGCCATTAAAACACACCCCCGGAGAAATCAACCCGGGGATGTGTTTTTTTTGGCGTGTATGCCGGAAGATGACACATTTCCATTAAAGAGTGCCAAAACCCTTCGCAATTAAAGATGAAATTCGGTTTGCTGGTAAAATCGCATGGTATGAAACTACGCAAGATCCTCTTGGTCATACTTCTCCTGAGCGTCGCTGCTGGTTGCGGCGGGCGTCAAGCCGAAACCGCTGCACCTGAACCAACCGTGGAGCTGATCGAACCAAGCCCAACTCTTGAGCCCAGCCCCAGCCCAACGTTCGCGCCGGCGCAATTGGAAGCGCCACCCCTCCCCGGGAACCGCACCCATTACAAGCTGGATCTGATCCTCAACTACTACACGCATTATGGTGCGGTGACCGAACTAATCACATACACAAACCGCAGCAGCCACAGCCTGGATGTAATCCATTTTGTGGTGCCCCCGCGCAATTTCGAAGGTAGTTATGCTCAATCGGACCTGCGGGGAGAACGCGTTGCGGGCTTCACAGAGGAAGGCATCCACACCCTCGTCAGCCTCTCCTCCCCACTTCAGCCTGGCGAAACCACCACCTTCACCTTCAGCTTCAGGCTCTACTTCCCGCTGCAGCAGGGGATTTACGGTTACACCAATCGGCAGACCAACATATCGGATTGGTATCCGTTCATCCCGCCTTATGACGAGGAACAAGGGTGGTTGGCTTATGACCGTGTGGTGGACGAGGATAATATCATCGTAGGCGAATCAATCGTCAACGAGTTCAGCGATTTCGATGTTACCTTGCGTCTGACGGATCACGCCGAGCTGATCGAAGTCGCGGCAAGTTCGCCAGCCAACGGTTCGGACGGGAGTTACTCCTACCACCTCGAAGGCGCGAGGGCGTTTTCGTTCTCGGTAAGCGACAGCTATTTTGAATATGAAATCGTTCAGGACGGGGTGCGAATTCGTTCCTACGTCTTCATGAACAACATCGAAACGGGAAAAGCCGCTGTGGAAATCGGCGCGAAGGCAATGAAACTCTATGCCAGGCTGCTCTACCCATACCCCCACGAGATGATCTCGATCGTGGTCGGAGATTTCCTGCATAACATGGAAATGGACGGCATGATCATGATCAGTTACGGCATCTTTGACTTTTACGACGGAACCCCTCGAACTGACCTGGTGTTGATGATCTCGCATGAGTTGATGCATATGTGGTTCTACGGCACCATTGGGAACGATCATGCCCTGGAACCCTGGCTCGATGAAGCCTTCGCTACTTACGCGGAGCTGCTTTATTATCAGGAATACCACCCCTCAGATGTGGAGTGGTGGTGGGCAATTCGCATCTCCGAGCAGAATCCGCAGGGTTATGTGGATTCAGACATCCATCTCGAAGGCGGTTATGTTCCTTACCGCAACGCGGTCTACCTGAGGGGCGTCCAGTTCCTGAACGAAGTCAGGCTTGCGGTTGGCGATAAGGAATTCTTTGCGGCTCTAAAAGATTACGCGATAACCAACACCTGGCGCATCGCAACCCGGCAGGACTTTTTCGACGCTATCGCGCGCCACAGCCAGACAGACTTGAGGGAAATTACTTCAAGGTATTTTACGAATTGATCGAACACCCCTTCCGCCAGGGAGATTTCGGGATGTTGGGTCAACTTGACACCTCTGATTTAGACGGGTATTATCCAAAAGTGGAGTTACTATGACCGATAACATGAACACAAATCCAGGCTCTCAGTCCTCAAGCGAGGCTGAGCAAGCCAAACCTGATTCCAAACCATCACCCTTTTACAAACAACCGGGAATGATTGCCGCAGGTATTCTGGTCCTGCTTGCGCTTGTTTTGCTAATTGTCTGGCTTGCAGGCGGCAAAGCGAACAGCAAGCTGGAAGCAACCCGCACCATCGGCGCTCCGATGGTCCTGGTGGCAACCGATGACGACCCTGCCCCTCTGGCGGAGTTGACCGAAACCTCAGCCATTGGTCCGACGGCAGTCCCTCCCACACCTACACCGACAGCAATTCCTCGCACTGAAGTGATTACCTACACCATTCAGGAAGGCGAAACCGTCGCGTCTATTGCCGCGAAATTCAATCTCTGGCCTGAAACGATCATTTGGGCTAACCGTTATGAACTCGGCGACGACATCCGCAATTTCACGCCTGGCACAACAATTTTTATCCTTCCGGTTGACGGTGTCTACCATACCTGGTCTGCTGGAGAGGGACTTGGCGCGGTTTCCTCCTACTATGGCGTGACCCCGGAAGAGATTATCAACTACCCCATAAACAACCTTTCTGCCCAAACGATCGGCAGTTTTTCTTCACCAAACATTTCTGCCGGTACGCGCCTCGTGATCCCGGGAGGCACATTGCCAAACTATTTCGCGAGTGACACGCTGCTCTACTATGCCGCGGTTGAAAAACTCAATTCACTCCCTGTGGGTGATTCCGAAAGTTTTCCTGCTCCCCGAACAGAAATTATCGCCTACGAAGTTAAACCATTGGATTCCATTTTTAGTATCGCGGATGACTTTGGGCTTCTGCCTGAAACGATTCTGTGGTCCAACCGTTATCTGATTGGCGACACACCAGACGGTGTTAGACCGGGTCAGAAACTGATTATCCTGCCCGAAGACGGCGTCTATCATGCCTGGCTTTACGGAGAAGGCATGAATGGCGTTTCGTCCGGCTATGGCGTCACCCCACAAGACATCCTGGCGGAGCCCCTCAACGACCTCGACGCGTCCGAAATCGGCGACCTAAGCCTGCCGCACATCAAAACCGGCACCTTCCTCTACATCCCGGGCGGAAGGGGTTCGATCCCTTCGTGGGTAAGCATTGTCACCGATCCAGGCACAGGCGCAGTACAACACGCGAATGTTTCATACCTCGGCGCGTATGCCTGTAATTCGACCTCCCGGCTCACCGGCACTGGAAATTTCCAACTGCCAAACAAAACAAGCGCCCTAAGTGGGTATGAGTACAACCCACCAGTACACAACGGGCTTGATTACGATGGAGTCACTGGTGATCCCATTTTTGCGACGGATAATGGCGTAGTCATCTACGCCGGTTGGTCGGACCGCGGTTATGGCAACGTTATCGTGATCGACCACGGAAACGGTTACCTTTCGCTTTATGCCCATTTGATGGATGGTGGGATCGCGGTTGGCTGCGGCGTGGCTGTTTACGGTGGAACGACCATCGGCTACATGGGCTCCACGGGTAATTCCACTGGTTCCCATCTACACTTTGAGCTGCGCTACAACGGCAGCCCGGTTAACCCCCACGGTTTTGGGCTGTAATTTAATCTGATCGCAACAAGGCTGGTCCCAGTGACCAGCCTTTGTGTTTAAAAAACTGGTATACTGCCAGTGGGAATGGTCTGTATGCGAAAAACCTTTTTTGCCCTCATTATCGCCCTGAGCTTGCTGCTTTCAGCTTGCGCCAAACCTGCCGCTCAGCCTCAAAATCTCCCCACCCCTGTCGCGCAAATCGAACGAGCCACAGAGATCCTTCCATCCCTCCCTTCGCAGGAAGCAGCAACATCCACACCCACAGCCGGTGAGTTGCCGCCCGCGCCAGAATACCGGACAATTTACGACCTTGACGCAACCCTCGACTACGCGCAACACACTGTCAGCGTCGTCGAACGGATCACGTACACAAACCGAACCGACCAGGCAATGAACGAACTTTTGCTGCTGGTGCCGCCGCGTTATTTTGAGGGAGCATATTCGCAAGGCTCAATTAGCGGAGATTTGATTGGCCAGTCGCGCGAGAACGGCATCCAGACCATGCTCAGCCTGGAACCCGCCCTGCAGCCCGGAGCTTCCACCCAGGTCCAGATCATCTTCACGCTGCTGCTCCCCAACCGTCAGGGTGTTTTTGGCTGGTCGGATATGCAGACCAACCTGGTGGATTGGTTTCCGATCATCCCCCCTTTCAACCCTGGCTCTGGTTGGCAGGTGAACGAGAGAGTGGTGGATGCTACCAACACCATCGTTGGAGAGTATATTACCGCGGAGTCTGCTGATTTCAACCTGCAATTGCGCCAAACCGGTTCAGCCCAAAACCTGACCATCGCCGCAAGCAGCGCGGGGACAGCACAATCCGACTATATCAAATACAGCCTGCCCTTCGCCAGATCCTTTTCGCTTTCCATCAGTGACCGTTTTGTAAGCCAGGAAGAATCCTATCAGGGCGTTACAATCCGCACCTACGTCTTCCCCCAACACCGGGATGCCGGACAAGCCATCATCGATATCGCGAAAAACGCTTTGGACCTGTTTTCTGACCTTTTCTACCCCTACCCGCGCGAAACGCTCAGCCTGGTGGCTGCGGATTTCCTGCACAATATGGAAACAGACGGCATGCTGTTGATCAGCAAGGGCGTAATCGACTTCTATCGTGATGCCCCGCTCAACAATCTGACCATCCTCGTCCCCCATGAGATTTCCCATCAATGGGTCTACAGTCTCGTGGGTAATGACCCTGCCAGAGAACCCTGGCTGGATGAGGCGATCGCCACTTACAGCGAGGCGCTATACTTTGAGCGTTTCCAACCCGACCATCTCAGTTGGTGGTGGGCAAACCGGGTGGAAGGGTTTAACCCCAGTGGGTGGGCCGATTCGACCACCAGCATTCCAGGCGGATACACCTATTACCGCGACGCGGTCTATCTTAACGGGGCGAAATTCCTTCAGAGCCTGCGGGAACTGGTCGGCGATGACGCATTTTTTGCTGCCCTGAAGCAATATACTCTCGAAAATACATACAAAATCACCACGCAAATTGATTTCTTTAGAGCAATTCGCGCCAATAGCGGCGCCGATCTCACCGTACCGCTGAGGAAGTACTTCGAAAACCCTCCGACTTTTTAGCTGTGTTCAACTAATCGGCTGAGATCATACTTGCAGAGTCGGAAACTGTGCTTGCCCGCACTCTCTGAGTTCCCCTAACCAACGCGCCCTGGTATGCGGCGATCCCTTCGACTGGGGTCCATCCTTCAAGGTTAAACGGAATCACGCTCCAGGCTGCCGGAATCCACTGTCCATTGTATTTACGCGCCAGGTGAACATGCGTGCCAGTGGCATTGCCGCCTTCGCAGGAAGGTCTTCCCACTCGATCGCCTTGTTTCAACCGATCTCCAACCTTAACCCGTCCGTCTTCTGCGACATGCAAATACAGAATCACCCAGCCTGTGCGTTCGTCGCCGTCGCCATCCAGGTCCAGCATAACCGTGCCGCTATCGGTCCGAGCCACCACGCCATCAGCAACAGCCAAGGCATACTGCTCGGTCTCCACACAACCCTGCGTCAGGCTTGGGGGAGCAAAATCGAGCGCAGCCCATGGTTTGCGTGTCCCCCATCCGGTGTGTGGTCCACCCGTATAGGACCACGTTGTGCCGTTTTCAAAGGGTAGGATGAACTGCGGCTGGGAAAGCAAACCAGGCAGGACGGTCAGATCCCGCTGCCATGGATCGCCGAAAAGGTCTTTGAAGGTCTTCGCGAGACCGTCCGGTCCGATCGCCTTTCGATACTCTTCGCCCTTATATACCTGCGAAAAATAATATTGCAGCGCCACTGTGGCGGAATTTTGCCAGGGATCGATGTTTTCAACCAACCCATCATCCAAAACGAGAGATGTCAATTCGCCTTTGAAATAGCGGTAAAATCCATCATTTAGCAAATCCGCGGCGTATGAGATTTGCAGCTCCACACTGCGATGATTGTTATCAAAACCCAAAAACGTTGCTTCGAGGGTGCGATCTCGTTGAGGATTGCTGAGTGCTCCGGTTTGGTATTCCACCAATGCCAGCAGCAGCTTTGGGTTCAGGCTGTAGTTTTCAGCATAGTATTTGATTACCCCATTAACGTTGCGGTATTTCTCCTGGATAAACGCGCCGTAATTTTTGAACCAGCCGTTGGTCGCGTCCAAAAACACGCTCAAATCAAAATCCAGCAAGTCCGGACCGTAAACGAACGCGGAATCCGGGATAATTTGGTAGCTTGGTCCCCAAAAAGGTTCGTAATAAACCGGCATCTTCATGGGAAAACCTGGCGGTAGCGTGGTGACATCCTTAGGAATTTCCGGGTTTGAAAACAAGATTTCGGAAGGGGTTGTGCCAAAGCGCAGCGAAAGCAGCTCGAGGTTGTCGCCGCTCTGGGCAACATAGTCCACCAATGTTCCAGGCTCATAGACGGGACGCTCGTTGTAAGGAGTGGAGGTTGGCGCGAGGACTGTATCAGTTGGAGCTGTTTCGGATATGATGTAGGTCGGACGTTGATGCGTGGTGCAGCTTGCGAGAGTTAACATCAGGAAAAACAGAGACAGCCGCCTGAGATAAGAATTACGATATTTTTTCATGGTTTAGCAACCGGTAAAGGTCCGTTTGTTACTATACCATAAACCCGCAAATGGCTCATTAATCCAGGGAGATATGAGAATTGCTCGCGCCGACTAAGCTGGCTTTCACCACCTGATCGCCTCGCACCAGCCATCCACTCAGCGATGCCGAACCAGCTTTTGCCGTCCACCCACTCATCACAAACGCGAGAGGACCGTCCGCCGGCACCCATTCGCCGTTATACTTGCGCGCGATATGCAGATGCGTCCCGGTGGAAATGCCTCCCTCGCAAGAGGGGTGCCCGATGTGGTCCCCGGCTTCAACCCAGGTGCCGACTTCCACGCGCTGATTGGTTGCAATGTGCATGTAAATAATATTCCAGCCAGTCTGCTCGTAGCCATCTCCGTCCATGTCCACCACCACCGCGCCGTTGGCTGAGCGCACCACCAAGCCGGGACCAGAAGCGTTCACCCACGACCAATTGGTGTTGCAACCTGGTTCGGAGGATGGCGGGCTAAAATCAAGCGCCGCCCGCACGTCCGCCGCGCCCCAGGCAGCATGAGGTCCAACCGTCATAGCCCAGGTCACACCTGGCGAGAAGGGCAGAATAAGGTCAGGCTGCCGCACGTCGGGCGTGAATAACGGCTCAAATTCCACTGCTCGCAGCCAGGGATCGTCAAACATGTTCTGATATGTCCACCCGAATCCCTTTTCGCCGTAGAGAGTTTCAGCCCAGCCTGCGAAGTTTTGTTGTTTGGCGAAGAAGTGCATCAACCCAACTGTGCCACAGTTAAGCTGCGCCGAAAGCCGGACCTCGCCACCACCGCGGAACTCCAAAACCACCATCGTGCCTTCCCGCCAACCGTAGTAACCGGTTTCGATGATACCGGCAGCCGCCTCAAGTTGTTTGTAAAGGCCGATTTTGTCCTGGTCCAAAATCCCAAGCGGATAGGTTTTTTGTGCGCTTGTCTGAGGTCCGCCATACACCCAATCGCTCTGAAATTCCAGGAGTGCCAGCAGCAGGCGTGGGTTGATGGAAAATTCGCGGGCAACCTTCTCGATAATTGCGGCTCCACTCATGGAGCCATAACTGTAGACTGCCTCCTGGTAATTGGCGAGGTAACCGCCCGCCTGTTGAATAAACTCGTCCAAATCAAATCCGACTGTCGATGGGCTGTTGACCACTTCGCTGTCTGGAATGAGCTTTAGAGGCGAGGTGGTTTCATCAAGACGGTTGGGGATGAGCAGCAACTGGCCCTCGGGGATGAAGCCATCAGCAGGTAATGGGTCCTGCGAGGTAATATCTTGAACCTCCACGCCAAAGCGAACCGCCAAAACGCCGAGGCTATCGCCGCTTTGGGCGTAGTAGAGCATTGGCGCGTTTTCGGCGTACGTGATCACCTGTGCCTGGGTTGGAATTGTCTCCAAAGTCGGCTGCGGCTGAACAGGTTCTGGCACTGGAGTAGGCTCTTCGGTGATTACCAGCTGGAGTGTTGCGGTTGGTTCGATCTCTTCTGCTTGAATGGTTTCAGTTGGGGATTGAGCACCGACCAGATTCACGCCCGCGAATAACGCCGGACCTTCCGGGGCGGGAGGAATCTGCGCGGGATCTGCCAGTTTTGGGAGTTCAGCCGAAGGGATTGCCTCGGGAGAGTTGGAGGAAAGGAATAGAAAAGCTCCGACCCCAGCCAGCATTATCGCGCCAAAAAGGGTCAGCCGCTGGCGTCGGCGGCGGTGAAGCCGTTCGAGGCGAATTTCGCGGCCACTCTTATTTTCCGATTTCGTTGAAATCGGCACGGCCATTGTAAGCTTCAACTGTTTTTCCATCTTTCGTCAATGTCCCGTCGTAAACTGTCCCATAACTTGATGCAATCCAACCCTCAAAATTGAAGGGGATGCTTCCTCCGGCTCCAATCCAGACTCCGTTGTAGCGTCTGGCAATGTGGAAGTGCGTGCCGTTGGTCACCCCACCCTCACAAGAGGCATAACCAATCACATCTCCAGCTGCAACTTGCGTGCCAAGGGCTATACGCCCCTCCTCACCGATGTGGAAGTAATGAACCGTCCAGCCTGTTTGTTCCGACCCGTCGCCGTCCAGGTCCAGGACCACAGCCGCCGCGGCGGACCGCACCACCATGCCGTCTGCCACAGCCAGAACCGGGGCATCACTCTCATAGCAACCGTAATCGTCCGCATCGCCGGGAGGTGCAAAATCAAGCGCAGCCCAGATGCTGCCCGTGCCGTAACCCCAATGCGGTCCGGAAGTCAACAGCCAGATATCGCCAGGCGCGAGCGGCAGGATGAATTCTGGCTGGGTCAGCCCCTCGGGCACGAGCGGTTCGATCGTAAACGCGAAAGGAAAGCCAAACATCCTTTCATAGGTGGCATAAACACCGGCTTCAGAAACTGCAGTTTTCCAGTCAGATTTGCTTTTAACCAGGCTGAAAAAGCGCTGCACACCAGCGGTAGCTGGATTAATGGTCGGGTCGATACGCATCACCTCGCCATCCGAAAGCGTCCAAACCGCCAGGCTGCCCTGCTGCCAGAGCGTGCTTCCACGGAGGAGCTCATTGGCAGCCCAACCCAACTGCTTATAAAGCCCTTTGTAGTATTGGTTAATCAAGCCGAGTGGATAATCGGCTGGGATATCGCTCTTTCCCTCGCCTGTCACCCACCCGCTCTGATATTCAAGCAGCGCAAGCAAAAAACGTGGGTTAACACCGTTCTCATCCGCCACACGCTGGACAATCTCTGCCCCGCTTAGTTGGCTTTCATCTTCGAGTATTTCTTCATAACGGCTTAATTTCCCATTGAACTGCCATACCACCGACTCCGTATCAAAATCCTTTGCCGAAGGGCTGTAGACCAATTCAGATTCGGGAATAACCTTAAAGCTGGTGGCTTGCTCGTTGGCGCTGGCAGCAGGAATGACGATCACATCACCCGGATTGATCAGGTTTGGGTCTTTTATTTCATTGCGATCAATGATCTGCTTGACCGAAACCTGGTTCAACAGTGCAATCTGCGCCAGGGAATCGCCTTGTTGGATCGTGTACTGGTCTTCGGAGGCGCGAAGTGTTGGCAGTGCCATCGGGGCGTTGGGCGTTGGCTGCAAACCGGCAGGGGCAAGTGTGAGCGTAACCTGCGGCACAGAAGTCGGTAGCTGAAGTACACTCTGAGTCGCTGTTTGCTCGATGGTAAATGGCGGTTGTGGTGTGTTTGAGACGGATGTAACAGATCCTGACACCCTCCAGGGCGTGTAATCGGTTACGCTCCGTTTACAGCTTGAAATCAGGATCAAACCGACAATGAGCACAAAAGCAAGAGGAAAAATCGTTCGCGAGGTAGCTTTCATGCTGTTGACTGATACACAAATCATGCCAGAAATGAACTGATCGTGCCGACATTGAATGAGGGCGTGTCATCGTGCTCGAAGAGTTTGGCGCCATAGAACCTATATTAATCGATGCCTTGAGAAAGCCAACCCACCATAATTGTCCCGTACACTTTCAAAAAAGGCTCGCGATGACGAGCCGATCTTGCCAGCGTCGTTTAGCTGGTATTAAACATGAATTTTGTTCAGTGATCTATGGATAAGGGGTTTGTTGCTCTGATACCGGCTGTTGATTTGGCACCGGGTACTGATACCAGGACCAGGTTGGGCTCGGTAAAGGGGTTGCCAATATGGGAGTAGAGGTCGGAAGAGGTGTGGCTGTGGAGACAATGGTGAACATATCAGGTACAAAACAGCGTGCCAGCAGATCCACGTAATACATCTTGCCGCTCTTCTCCGCGCTCAACATTACCCGTGTGCCGGTTACCTCCTCAATTCTCAAAGCCCCGAATTTCTCCGGAGTCTCCAGAAAGACAATAGCAGTTTCCTTCCCATTTGGAAACGTAATCTGCACCAAGCCTTGCTCAGGATCCCTCACCCAGGCTCCTGCCGCCACAGACCAGTTTTGCCCGTTCACAATACCAACCCAGCCATTGGTCGCTTTGGCTTCCCGCCAGAATAAATAAAATCGGAAATCCTCTTGGATTCCATAAATTACTTCTCCTACCATATTCTCGTGTGCGGGCTCATTCCAGACCACTTCACCGTCGTAAGCCATGGCGGTCTTGTCTCCCCAGTACTGTTGGGTTTCAAAGACTCTCATCCCATCCAGGCGAGCTGCCTCTGTCGCCTTTTCTGCCGGGTCAGTCATTTTGGCGATTTTTGTCTCCCAAAAGGAATATTCAACCTTTTCGAAATCGAAACGCGGATCCATCTGACCACTGGCGAAGGAGAAGAAATACGAGGTTGCCCCAACAAGAACAGCGACAACCACCAAGCCAATCAACATTGTTTTGTTGTGCTTTTTCATGTTAAGGTTCTCCGTAGTAATACTTCATGTCAGTTCCCCAGGTCAGAGGGGACTCAATTCTGCTTTCATCAACAACACGAATCAAGAATTGCTGATATCCAAACTCAAGGCTGTTATCTATGCCAACGCAGACGTTTGGATCTGAGATTTCCATTTGATCACAAGCAGCTTCCTGGGTCATTGTCCCACTAAAGGTAATCTTGTCGTTATGTGTGTTAAATGAATATATTCCAATACTGTACCATTGATCTGCATTTGCACCAGTCGTGTTGTAATTCATGGGAATTGATCGCGACGAAGAATATTCATTACTTAATTTGTTAACATCATCCTGAGTCCAACCATTCAGACATGATCCGGGAGGATAATATCCTGGTGGAGATTGAGGAGGAGGGCTGTTTGGGGGACAACCATCAGCGGAACCGATGAAATAGTTGAGAGGAAAAACTATCATCATTTTAGATAAAAGGTTGCGCCATTTTTTCATTAATCTCCTTGTATTAATCCTACTTTAACTCGCCATTAACATAATAACGCGCGCTATCCGATTTTTCAATATCCCAATCACACACGTAATTGCCCTGCAACCTATTCAACGCAATTACCTTGCGAACCCATTCAATTGTTTGACAATTCACCACTTTCGGGTAAAATATCATTTCACGCCGGAGTGGCGGAACTGGCAGACGCGCTACGTTCAGGGCGTAGTGAGCACAGCGCTCGTGAGAGTTCAAATCTCTCCTTCGGCACCAGAGACCTCCTTTATTGGAGGTCTTTCTTTTCCCCAAAACGCAATTACGAATTGAGTCCTCAGTGGTACAATATTTGCAACAAAGGTTGCCATGTTTAAGAAATTTGTTGAGAAGCTCAAAGAGATTAAATGGACCGACCACCGCCTCATCACTGTCGTTGTGATTGTGGTTCTGGTGGTTCTCATGATGGATTTCAACAACCGCATGAGCAATATGATCCAACTAAACCAGATGGAAAGCATTCTGGAGACCAAACTGAGCGGGCTCGAGGCAACACGCCTGGTTGTTGAGGACCAGATTGCCTATGCCACTTCGGATCGCGCCCTCGAAGAATGGGCACGCGAGAAAGACCGCCTCATCGCCGAAGGTGACCATCCCATCATCCTCATGCCCCCAAGCGACTACACGCCGGTTCCCACCGCGGCGCCCAAGACCGAAACCGTAATCCTGACTCGCCTCGAAATCTGGAAAGAACTTCTTTTCGGCGCGGAATGATTCCCTAAACCTGCCTTCCGCCAATCCAACCAATTAACCCACAACGGCTCAACTCAAAAAATTAATATCTCAGATTCCTGAGGGTTTTCTCGGGTATAATCCTTTGGTTATGAACCTGAAAGAGTTAACTCAACAAATGAATGACCTTGTGCGTCATCACGGTTGGTATGAACCCGATTCCCCCAAGCAGCAGACCGCCCGTAACCTGGCGATCTCGCTTAGTCTGGAGGCGTCTGAGGTGCTGGAACATTTCCAATGGACTGATGAAACCAAGGACGCTGAAGGTCTTCGCGGGGAGCTTGCGGACGTGGCGCTCTACCTGCTGCAGCTTGCCAGCGTTGAGAAAATCGACCTTGAAAAAGCCATTCTGGACAAAATTGAGCAAAATTGGGACCGGAAATGGCCCGAAGAAAGCGATCTATCATGAAAGTCGCAGTTTTCGGCTCCGCCAATGCCCATGAGGGCGAAGATCTCTACAACCTTGCCTATCGGCTTGGAAGCTTGTTAGCAGAAGCTGGTCATATCGTGATGACTGGCGGTTATTGCGGCACGATGGAAGCCGCCTCTCGCGGAGCAGCCGAAGCCAGCGGGCATACAATTGGCGTGACATCCAATGAGATTGAAGCCTTTCGCCCCGGCGGTCCAAACGCGTGGGTGCGTGAGGTCATCCCAACGCTAACGTTGGGAGACCGAATCGCCATCCTGACCCGCACAGCGGATGCCTTTATTGCTCTGCCTGGCGGCGTCGGCACTTTGGTGGAAGTCGCCATGGCTTACAACCTGAACGCAATCGGCGCCATCAACGCGCGTCCCCTGGTCGTGATTGGGGAAGGCTGGAAACAAACCTTTGAGGCTTTCTTTACAGGTCAGAACGCGAGCGTAAACGCTTCGACTCGAGCAATTCTACAATTTGCCGCGGACGCCGATGGCGCTGTGGCTTTAATACAACAGGAAAAAGAGTGATTATGGACGATAAAAAATTACCCAGCAGAAAAGAAAATTTCTCCGAGTGGTACAACCAGCTCGTTATCCGTGCAGAGATGGCTGATTACGCCCCTGTGCGCGGGTGCATGGTGGTGCGCCCTTATGGCTGGGCTCTCTGGGAAAACATCCAGGATGCCCTCAATAAGCGTTTCAAAGCGACAGGGCATGTGAACGCCGCTTTCCCGCTTTTGATCCCACAGTCTTACATGACCAAGGAAAAAGAGCATGTTGAAGGCTTTTCGCCTGAGCTGGCGGTTGTGACCCACGGTGGTGGGCAACTCCTGGACGAGCCGTTGGTGGTTCGCCCCACCTCCGAGACCATCATTGGCACGATGTATGCCAAATGGATTCAGAGTTATCGGGATCTGCCGGTGCTGATCAACCAATGGGCAAACGTCGTCCGCTGGGAGATGCGCACCAAGCTGTTCTTGCGCACGCTCGAGTTTTACTGGCAGGAAGGTCACACCGCGCATGCCACGGAGCAGGAAGCCGCTGAACACACCCAGCGCATGCTCAATGTGTATGCCGACTTTGCCATCAACGAAGCGGCTGTGCCGGTTTTAGCCGGGCAGAAGTCCGAAACTGAAAAATTTGCCGGCGCGAAAGCCACATATTCTATCGAAGCCATGATGGGCGATACCAAGGCGCTGCAAGCAGGCACCTCGCATTTCCTGGGGCAAAACTTCGCAAAGGCGTTTGATATTAAATTCCTCGACGAGAACAATCAGCTCCAGTACTGCTGGACCACGTCTTGGGGTCTCTCAACACGCTTTATCGGTGCTATCATCATGACCCACGGCGATGACCAGGGATTGGTTTTGCCGCCTAACCTTGCGCCCTACCAGGTGGTCATTGTGCCGATTTTCCGCAATGATGAAGAAAAAAGCCTTGTGATGGAAAAAGTGGACACGCTTGTCCGTGGCTTAGGCAGCCTGAGGGTGTTTGTCGACCGGCGGGAAGGCCTCACTCCCGGCTTCAAATTTAACGACTGGGAACTGAAGGGTGTGCCCCTTCGCATCGAGATCGGACCCAAGGACGTTCAAAATGGCACGCTCGCGTTTGCCCGGCGGGATATCCCCGGCAAAGAAGGCAAGCGTTTCGTACCGATGGCAGGCTTCGAACAGGCTGTGCCAGCAGCATTGGCGGAGATCCAGGCAAGTATGCTTGCCAAGGCAATCAACTTCCGTGATGAACATATCTTCGAAGTCA
>ERZ1645192.1546-NODE-1546-length-19132-cov-10.299575_pt1 | contig 19132 bp, 16 predicted proteins | sample MGYA00575354_ERZ1645192 | MGnify/ENA primary metagenome ERZ1645192 (study PRJEB40844, sample SAMN11349763) | freshwater sediment metagenome | isolation source: river sediment | host: Sediment | place: India: Faizupur Khadar , New Delhi | collected 2017-02-21 ... | reverse complement strand
AATAAACCAAAAGCGAGGGCATCCGTGCAGTCCTTCGACTTGAAAATGACCGGGCATTTTCGATTTCAATTTTCCCGGCACCGGCCTCAGCCTTGTGAGCGCGTCAAGCATCATCTCGATCAGTCTGTCGTCCTTGCGGCGGTCCGCTGCAGCGCTTCCAACGCGGCCGCATGGATCGCTGTGCCCTTCACGGCCCACTGGGCTACCAACGATATTACTAGTAGAGAAAAATCATGGATAGAAAGCGGATATGATATACTGGATTGACGTTATCCATTTCCCTCCATTTCTTCAACTTAATTTGCGGAGAATCGAATATGTCGAATCACTTTCCTACCAATCATAGCGATGTGCCGATCCGTCTTTTCAAATCTGACTTTTTGGAATTCTTCACCCACATCAGCCCGCTGGTAGTCTTAATCATTTGGCTGCCTGTGGGTCTTTACTTCCTGGTCAGCGCAATCATCATGCTACCCGCTGGAATCTCCGGCTTCTTTATCCCGGTCGCTTTTTTGGTTGGCCTGTTTCTCTGGACCCTGGCAGAATATTCTCTGCACCGCTTCGTATTCCACTATGAAGCAAAAAGTGAAAAAGCTCAGAAGATTTTTTTCATGTTCCACGGCATTCATCATGCCCAGCCGCAGTGTAAGACCCGCCTGGTCATGCCGCCCATCCTCAGCATTCCGTTGGCCGCTCTCTTCTACGGCCTTTTCTACGTAGTTTTCGCGTTTTTGTTGAAAGCACCCCTGTGGATCGCGCCGACTTTTTCCGGTTTCATCCTGGGCTACCTGGCCTACGATATGATCCATTATGCCACTCATCACTTTGCCATGCGCGAGGGCTATCTGAAATACCTCAAACGCTATCACATGCAGCATCATTACAAGACGCCCACCAAACGATTCGGGGTCACATCGCCGATCTGGGATTCGGTATTCAATACCAAGCCCGTAGAGTGAAATCCATCGGAGATTCGCGTCATCCTCGCGGCTCGATAATAAAAAGGAGACCTCAATGAAATATTTTCTGGGTGAAGTCCAATACCTGGTGCCCACCGATCAGTTGGATCCAATCGTCAATGAACATCGGGCTTTTCTTCAAACCGGTTACGACCAAGATATTCTTCTCATCTCCGGCCCCAAAGTGCCCAGGACGGGCGCTTTTATTGTTGCCCGCAGCGAGAGCCTGGAAAAATTGCAGGCGTTCTTTGAAGCAGATCCCTACCAGAAGAATCACCTGGCAACTTACCATTTCCAGGAGTTCAACCCGGTCAAGTACCACGCCATGATCCAGGATTGGATCATTTCCTGATCTACGCGAACCTCACGCGATGAATCCCCGGCCGGCCAGGTACTCCGCGATCTGGTCGGCGCCATTTTGGCCGGCATGCCGAACAGGCTGGAGTTGCAGCAGGTCGCCAATGTATTCCTGCCACTCTCCCCGCTCAAATTCTTCTTGACTGATCTCCAACCCTGGCATGGTTGCGCGAATAAACTTGGTCAATTCGGCCGATTCCCGAAATCGCGGCCGCGAAATGTACCCAAACGGAATGCCCGCCCAGTAGGTCTCCGCGATGGTGCTGTAGCCCACCTTCCCAATTACCGCGTCGCATGCCGCCACCAGATCCGGGTGAAAATAGGAATGATGGTGCGGCAGGTATAGAATATTGGCTACGCGCAGTTCATGCTCTGCGCCGGCCGGAATCACAAACACCGTTCGCGGGTATCGCCGGCTCAACGCGCTAAAATCCCAACGGTCCGCAATTCCACCCATGGTGATCAAAACCGCCTGCTGACCAGGAGCAATCCCCAACCGGTTGCGCATCTCACCCGGCTTATCCCGCGGCCGGCGGCTGACGGGCGCGGCGAGCAAATCCGCGCGGGTTTCATCGCAATACGGCGCGGCGCGGATATGCACGTCCGCCAGCGCAAACCGATCCCGCAGGTAATCCACAAACGGCATGAAGTAATCCGCGGCATCCGGATACCCGGAATAAATCCAATCCCAGGTGAAATTCTCAATCAGCACCGATGGAATACCTGCCTGGGCTGCCACCTGCAAACCAAGCGGCGAGATATCGCATAAAATCAGTTTGACACCCTGGGCATTGAGGTCATCGACTAACCGCATAATGTGCTCGGCCGGAAACGGGATGAAACGCGCAAGTTGCGCGAGGGTCGCATCGATATCTTCCCGCAGTGCGGTTTTTTGAACCATGCCTATATCGGTGACGTAATGGTGATAGGTCCAATCCTGAACCCATGAATCCGCGAAAAACCATTCCGGCACGGTGGTGTACAGATGGAATTTCACCACCGGAGAGATCTGTTGAATCGCGTCCATGACCGCACAGGCGCGCGCAGCGTGGCCAAAACCGTGCGGAGAAATAAAATAAGCGGCAACAACTGGCTTATGTTTAATGATGCCTCCAATCCAATCGCGCGGGATGCTGCTATACTATTGAGAATCACAGGCAGGAGCGTTTCTCATGAAGCCAGAACAAATACCTATACGAAGCGGCGTGCGCCGGCCGGGAGCCGACCAACTGATTTTGCTGTCGCTGGTGAGTTTTGCGGCGTCGGTAATTATAACCCGCCTGTTTCTCGAATTGACCGGCTACCCGCAAATCGGCAACAGCGAGCTGCATATAGCCCACGTTTTATGGGGAGGACTGCTGCTCTTCATAGCCGTGCTGATGCCATTGCTATTTCTCAATCAATGGGCTTTCACCAGTGCGGCGGTCTTGAGTGGAACCGGCGTCGGACTCTTCATCGACGAAGTGGGAAAATTTATCACCCAATCCAACGATTATTTTTATCCGCCCGCCGCCCCAATCATCTATGGATTTTTCCTGTTGACCGTCTTGTTCTACTTCCAGATCCGCAAGGAGAAGAAAATCACCCCGCGAATTCGCCTGTACCATGCGCTGCATGGCATGGCTGAAGTCCTCGACAACGATCTGGATGCCGACGAAAAGAAGGCCCTGGTATCGGAATTGAAAACCGTTGCGCAAACCAAAAAAGAGCCGGAATTCGCCCACCTTGCGAACGAACTTCTCAAGTTCCTTGAAGGCGAAAAGGTGCGCGTGGTTGAGCGCAAACCCAATTTTTGGATCCGCATTCGCGACCGGATTCTCGCTTTACTGGAAAATTTCTTCACCCAGCGGATGACCCGCATAGCACTGGTCGTCTTGTTGGGCATTCTGAGCCTGACATCGATAATCGAAGTGATCTCTCTGCTCATTTATCGCTTCTACCCCAATTTTCAATTCCCGCTGCCGCTCTTTTTGACCATCGGCGAGATTTCTCCCCGGTACAACATCAACTGGTTCCTGCTCCGCGTGGGGCTTCAAGCCGCCCTGGGCATTCTCAGCCTGGCTGCACTCATCCTGATCTTCATCGGCAAGGAACAGCGCGGCTTGTTCTGGGCGCAGGTCAGCATGATTCTGGGGTTGACCGGTTTGAATTTGATCGTGTTTTATATTGATCAATTTTCAGCCGTCATCAGCACGCTGTATCAGTTTGTGATTGTCCTGCTCATTTCGTCTTATCGGAATCGCTTTCTTGCGAAACCGGCATCCAACCAGCCTTTGGTGAAATTAGGATCAGCGAGTCGGGTTTAACCTCAACCACCCTGGGCCGAATGCGGCCCCGCCAGAAATCGCGCAGAGTTGTTTCAAATTCCAGGGTATCGCCAGAAATCAGGAAAGCCGGCACATGGTGTGTCGCGCCTGGATATGCGCTTTTGATGACGGCGGTATAATCCCTGGCATCCTCGACTGAAGCAGCATGGTTGGCGCAGGCGAAAAACCTGGAATTCGCCACGATCAGTTCAGACCTGGCTTCACCAAAAAGCACGAATTTCAGTAATCCATTTTCCGAGGGTATATTCCGACTATAACGGTAAACATTTTTTGAATAAAAACTTGTTATAATGATATCCTATTATTAGTATAATCCAGTTGTTCATTCGGTAAAGGATTTTGTGTCCTTAACCTGGAGCAATTTCAATGCGCTTACCAGCCGAACCCTTTAGCCCGATGCCCTTTCAAGGCCCTGTCGCATTTTTCTACCTGACGCCGCAACAACAAACGGAAGCCCTTGCCCAACAAATTTCTGAAGCGAGCCTGAGGAAACAAAAAGCCATCGTTCTGATCCCGGAATACGATCAGAACGACGCAAAATCCAGTTCCGGCATCCCCTGGCTTGAAACCAGGTCCAACCAACCAACCGACAGGATGCCCACCGTAGAAATTATGACAGGCATCGATTATTCAGCTATGCTGTCAGATTTCAAGACCTGGTGCAAACCGCAAGAGTACGCGGCTGCCCGGGAGGGTTTTTCTGCGCTGCTTGTCTGGATCGAGATGACCTGGGCAACCGGGCAGCCAGAAAAACTCAAAGCCTTTATAGGGGACTTGAGCAAATTCCCCAATTGGACACACGCCGGTGTTTCCGTCATCCTGAGTTTCGATCAAAACCGGGTGGAACCTCAAACCATGCTGAGCCTGTACGAGTTACATCCCCATGTATTGCTTGCTCAGCAAATCATTCAAAATCCTTTTTTTCAACCGCAAGGTCCTTCAGAGCTCAATCAAAGGAATGAATATTTTTCAGCGCGCCTGCCATGGATCGGGGAATCGGCAGAACGGTTTCCCCCTCTGCAAGATCAATTTACGCGCCAACAAGTCCTCATCGATGGCGCACCATATGGCATGCTCCTATGCGATTCGGCCGGGAAAATCCTTTCTCTAAATCCATCGGCTCGATCATTTCTTGGCTACACGCAAGACGATAACCTTTCGAATCTATTTTTCACCGATATCGTCACCACGTTGGATTGCGGCGATGAGCTACAAGAATTTCTGGACGGCAAAAGCACCGGCAGCCAGGATTTCTTTTCCCTTGAGTGCCGGTTATCAACCCGGGCCGGTACCCAGATCCCTGTAGAAATTAAGTGCAAATGGTATGTTGATCCTGCCGAGGGCGAACCCCAGTTGTTGTGTTACTTCACGGACATCAGCCATCATTATGAAATCGAGGATGCACTGCGAGTCAGTGAACAACGCTACCGATTCCTGGTTGAATACCAGGGTGAAGGCGTTGTGATGATCGACACCAACGGTATGATTAACTACATCAACGAGGCTGGAGCCAGGCTGCTTGATAGTATCCCAAAAAATATCATTGGCCAGCCAGTATCGTCTTTTATTCCTGAAACCCAGAAGAATATCCTGGTTGAGCAACTTGAAAATCGCGGCATTGGAATATCTTCATCATACGAATTGACGCTTAAGACCTCCGCAGGAAACCTGCGTGAAGTCCTGGTCACCGCCACGCCCCGCCATAATTCCGATGGCATTTACAATGGTACCCTGGCCATCTATCGGGACATCACCGAACGAAAACAACTCGAGGAAAAGCTTCGCTACCAGAGTTCGCACGATCCAATGACGGGTCTATATAACCGGGCCCATTTCGATGAAATGATTCGCCACCACGACCGCGAAATTTCACCGCAAACCAGTATAATCATCGTGGATGTGGACGGGCTGAAGGAAGTGAATGATCAGGATGGGCACGGAGCTGGAGATCAGTTGATTCGGAAGGTAGCCCGTCTGTTAACCGCCTCTTTTCGAACAAAAGATGTCCTTGCCCGCATCGGCGGCGACGAATTTGCGATTCTTCTTATTGATACTGACGAAAGCCAATTGCACCAGGCCATCCTTCGGCTGAGGCATAACCTCGAAGAAGTCAACAATAACCTTCCTTTCCAGGAGCAAATCAGCTTCTCTATTGGCGGAGCTACAACCAACCACAATCGTGATATTAATCAAACATTGATTATGGCAGATTTGCGCATGTATCGCCAAAAACGGCGTAAAAAAGCCGCACACGGCAGCCAGCTCCTGGATGAATTCGGGGTAGCATGAATAACCGCTTTCCATTTGCCCACACCTTTTCAATCGTAGCGCGCGATCCAGTCACAGGCGAAATGGGCGCCGCAGTCCAATCGCATTGGTTTTCTGTGGGCAGCCTGGTCATGTGGGGAGAAGCCGGGGTTGGAGTGATCGCCACCCAGTCCATGGTGGATCCCAGTTATGGCCCGCTCGGACTGGACCTGATGCGCGCCGGACGGTCGGCCGTTCAGGCTTTGGCCGGCCTGTTGGCAGCAGATAGCGGCAGAGACCTTCGCCAGGTGGCTATGGTGGATCAAAATAACGACGTGGCGGTTCACACCGGCAGCCGATGCATTCAGGACGCAGGCCATGAAACCGGGATGGGGTTCTCGGTTCAGGCGAATATGATGGCATCCCAGGCTGTGTGGCCGGCGATGGCGGATGCTTATCGCAATTCTCAGGGAAAGCTATCCACCCGCCTGCTGGCAGCTCTGGAGGCCGGACAGACCGCCGGAGGAGATATTCGTGGGATGCAATCTGCCGCGATACTGGTCGTCGCTCCCCACTCCACCGGCCGCCCCTGGGTAGATCGCCTGGTGGATTTACGCGTGGAAGACCATGTTGATCCGATCAAGGAGCTGCGGCGACTGATCTGCCTGCATGAAGCTTACAGTTCAATGAACCTGGGGGATGAAAAATTGGGAGAAGGCAATGTAGCCGAGGCATTGCAAGCCTATCAAAAAGCCGCTGCGCTGGCCCCCGAAATCCTCGAGCTGCCTTTCTGGCACGCAGTAACCCTGGCTGAATTGGGCCGCATGGAAGAAGCATCTGCTATTTTTTCCGAGATTTTTCACAAACAACCTGCCTGGCGAACACTGTTGCAAAGACTGCCTGCCGCCGGGCTGCTGAACGTGAATTCGAAAATGCTGAAGGAATTAACGACCTGAGCCGTGCCTTGCCATGAACCTCGAAATGGATCTACCCCCAACGAACCGGCGACCTGTGCCACGTTGTGGTCTGTGATCATGGCGCCGGGATCAGTCCCGATATTTTGCCACGCATTTTTGATCGGTTTTATCATACAGAGCGGATTGGCGACAATCTTTACCGCGGCATTGGACTGGGACTTTCCATTGCACGCGAGGTGATTGAACACCACGGTGGAAAAATTGACGTACAATCGTCACCCGGCATGGGCAGTCGCTTCACAATTTTATTGCCCGCTTTGTAAGCAAATCGATCCCCCGGCTTGTATAACCCTAATCAAACATTAATTTGACAGGTGCATCTGTCCTTGATATGATGCCGCTGTTGATGGGGAGTAGCCGTCCGGTTCATCCGGAGGAGGTAATCGTCATGGCGGGGTCATTTCTCCCGGTTACCTGGAACAATTGGCGAGACCAGCGATAAAACGCTGGTCTCGTTTTTATTAAAGGGCCAGTTACCCGGGAACGGAGTGATTGAAGGAGGACTTGGCCAATAAAATTGGTCATCAGAGGCAAAACGGTGGATACTTTAAACAACATTTCTTCTTGTTCGTCATCTTTTCAAAATAGGATCTAAAAACCATGATCACACCTGTTAAACCCTGGCACACCCTGACAACCGAGGAAGCCGCGGGCGCATTGCATACGACACTGGAGAACGGTCTTTCCACCGGTGATGCCCTTCAACGATTAACGAAGATTGGGCCAAATGAATTGGTCGAGCAGGGCAATCGATCACCCTGGAAGATCCTGCTCGAACAACTCACCGCCACCATGGTCCTGATTTTGCTGGCGGCAGCCGGAATATCAGCATTGCTTGGTGAATTCAAAGACGCGCTGGCGATCCTTGCCATCGTCGTTTTATACGCCGCCATCGGTTTTTCACAGGAATACCGGGCCGAAAAAGCCATTGCGGCGCTCAAGCGCATGTCCGTCCCAATCGTCCGCGCGAAACGGGATGGCAAAATCATCGAAATCTCGGCGCGCGATTTGGTCCCCGGTGATCTGGTCCTGATTGAAACCGGAAACATCATCCCGGCAGATCTCCGTCTCGTCGAAGCGGTCAATCTGCGCATCCAGGAAGCCGCCCTCACCGGTGAGTCAGAACCGGTTGAAAAACTGACTGCGGCGTTGGATCTGCCTGAGTTACCCCCCGGAGACCAGCGCAACATGGCATTTATGGGCACACTGGTCACCGGCGGCCGCGGCATGGGGCTGGTTGCCTCTACGGGCATGCAAACCGAACTCGGCAAGATCGCCGGTTTGCTGCAATCATCCAAAACAGAAATGACGCCACTCCAACGCCGCCTGGATACACTCGGGAAACGCCTTGGGGTTGTCGCACTGATCGTCGCCATCATCATCATAATATTGGGCGTGCTGCGAGGCGAAGATTTACGCCTGTTGCTGCTTACCGGGGTAAGCGTGGCCGTCGCCGTGGTGCCAGAAGGCCTTCCCGCGGTGGTCACCATCACGCTGGCGCTGGGCGCACAGCGCATGTTAAAGCGTCGCTCACTCATTCGCAAATTGCCCGCCGTGGAGACACTGGGATCGGTGACTGTGATTTGCTCGGATAAGACAGGCACGTTGACTGAGAATCGCATGACGGTCACCATCCTGGACGTTGCCGGCCACCGGGTTGACCTTTCGGAAGAATTTCGCCAACGCATGCCCATGTTGGCCCAATTCAACGAACCTATCCAGGGACTGGCGGAACACAATTCACTTTCCATCCTGCTTGCCGGCGGCGCGTTGTGCAACGATGCGCAATTGATCCACGACCAGGAAAAGAACACCTACCATTCGCTTGGCGATCCCACCGAGGCGGCGTTGGTGGTGGCAGCCGCGAAAGCCAATATCTGGAAACACAACCTTGACCGCCTGCTTCCGCGCGTGGCTGAGCTGGGATTTGATTCCGACCGTAAGCGCATGACAACGCTTCACGATCGGGCAAATTTAAACGATGGTGAGATGGTTTTTGGGGCGGGTTTTCTCAACGAGACCGCCGGCTATCCTTTGGTCGCCTTCACCAAAGGCTCGGTGGATGGTTTGTTGGAACATTCCACGTTCGTATGGACAGATGGCCGCCTGGAAAAGCTCACCGAAACCTGGCGGCAGCGCATCCTGGCGGCCAATGACCAACTGGCCGGCAAGGGAATGCGCGTGCTGGGTATCGCCTTTCGGCCGCTGACCGGCGGTGAAAAACTGGACCCGGCAATCATCGAGGATCAGTTGACCTTTGTCGGCCTGGTCGGATTGATTGACCCGCCGCGCCCTGAAGTCCGTGAAGCCGTGGCCACCAGCAAAGCAGCCGGAATTCGTCCCATCATGATCACGGGCGATCATCCGCTGACCGCCAGTTATATCGCCAAAGAGCTGGGCATCGCGGTAAACGACCTCGTCCTGACCGGTCAGGATTTACAGCGGATGAGTGACAAAGAGCTCTCCGCAAAAATCCCCGACGTATCCGTTTTTGCGCGCGTTTCCCCGGAACACAAACTGCGCATCGTCCAACTGCTGCAGGAGCTGGGAGAAATCGTCGCAATGACCGGCGACGGTGTCAACGATGCACCGGCGTTGAAAAAAGCTGACATCGGCGTTGCCATGGGCATCACCGGCACGGATGTATCCAAAGAAGCTGCGGATATGGTTTTAACCGATGACAACTTCGCCACGATCGTCGCGGCTGTCGAAGAGGGCCGGACGATTTATGACAATCTGCGAAAGTTCATCAAATTCAGCCTGGCCGGAAACCTGGGCAAAGTGCTGGTGGTCATGCTTGGCCCGCTGCTGGGGCCGTCGGTTCCGCTGCTGCCGCTGCAATTGCTCTTCTTAAACCTGTTGACGGACGGTTTGCTGGGATTGGGGCTTGGCCTGGAAAAATCGGAGAAAGGCGTGATGAAACGACCGCCCTATTCACCCAAACAGAATGTCCTGCCGCGTGAACTCTGGCTGCAACTCCTGTGGATTGGCGCCGTCATCGGCTCGGTTGCTCTGGCGGTCGGCGCGGCGTACCTCATGGCAGGCCGCAAGGAATGGCAAACCATGATATTTGTAACGTTGACGCTTTCACAAATCCTGCAGGCATTTGCCAGCCGCAGCAGCCAGGATTCGATCTTTTCAACAGGTTGGTTAAGCAATCGCGCCCTGGCAGCATCGGCCGCCGTTGTTCTCGGTTTACTGGCGCTCGGCATTTATACGCCTTTCTTCCAGAACCTGCTCCAGACGCAACCGCTTGGGTGGATGGATGTGCTGACCAGCGTCGCGGCGAGCGGATTGGTCTTTGCGATCATCGAACTGGATAAGTGGCGCGTTCGAAGACGGCAGGCCAACGTAAACCCATAAACAGTTGCCGCCGCCTTTGAGCTAACAGCCGGTCGTTCCAGGCTGGGTGCATTGCTGCAAACAGAGTGGATGTCAAGAGATCTAATCTTGTGTCGCTTCGCTCATCACGATGCCGGTCGCAACAACGAGTTAAATCGTACTCGAAAGTAGCCTGCAACATTTTGCGAGAAATCATGTATATTAATCATGGAAGGAGTGCATGAAATGAACCAGGACAATGTGCGATTTGAAGAGTACAAGGTTGATGGCGACGCTGTGGTGGCAAAAATCAAGGATTTGATTCACCAGGGCAATATCCGCCGGATCGTTATCAAGAACGAACAGGACCAGACGCTGATCGAGGTGCCCCTCACCCTGGGCGTGGTGGGGGTCATCCTCATGCCTGTCTGGGCTGCCATCGGGGCGATTGCCGCTCTGGCAGTAAAACTGACCATTGTCGTCGAGCGCGTCGATCCCTCGCCCACCGATGAGACACCGTCATAACAAGGAGTATGTTCGACCAACCGCCCGGGGGTTTCCCGGGCTTTTTGATACTTGCATTCATAAAACATTAGTTCTATAATGGTATTATGTCAACGGAAAAAATCGCCCAACTCAATCGGCTCTCGGAAAATATGGCGTTTGAACCCGATGGCGACGTGCCCTTGCAATCGCCGCCCGCCTGCGCGGAAGCGCATACCGATCCGGCTGGAGTGGTGTATCAAGCCGCTGCCGGCGGGCGCAAGGTCAAGCTGTTAAAAACGTTGTTAACCTCAGCCTGCGAGCGCGATTGTTTTTACTGTCCATTTCGCGCGGGTAGAGATTTTCGCCGTGAAACGCTGAAACCCGAGGAGTTGAGTGCGGCATTCATCAGCATGCAGCGGGCTAACGTCGTTGAAGGACTCTTTCTAAGCTCAGGCATAGCCGCGGGCGGCATGAAAACCCAGGACCGCCTGATCGAATCGGCTGAGATATTGCGCCACAAGTATCAATATCGTGGTTACTTACACCTCAAGATTATGCCCGGCGCGGAGCGCGACCAGGTGCTGCGGGCCATGCAGCTTGCCGACCGCATCTCGATCAACCTGGAGGCACCCAATGAAACCCGCCTGGGGAACCTGGCGCCGCACAAGAATTTTTGGGAGGAGTTGCTCACGCCGCTGCGATGGGCTGAAGAGATCCGGCAATCCCTGCCCGGCTATTTGGGATGGTCAGGACGCTGGCCTTCTCTCACCACCCAATTCGTCGTCGGCGCTGTAGGCGAAAACGACCTGGAATTGCTGGCGACCTCAGAATTTCTTTTTGCCAGGCTGCGCCTGGCCCGAACCTATTTCTCAGCCTTTAACCCGGTCGCTGATACCCCGCTTGAGAATCTTAAGGCCGAGAATCCAATCCGGCAACTCCGGCTATACCAGGCCTCTTTCCTGCTTCGTGATTACGGTTTTAGTCTTGAGGATTTCGCTTTCAACGCCAGTGGTTTGCTCCCACTCGACTCTGACCCAAAGAAAGCCTGGGCGCAGGCGAATTTATCCTCCCAACCGGTTGAGATCAACCGCGCAGAACGCTGGCAGCTTTTACGCATCCCCGGCATCGGGCCGAAATCGGCGGATGCCCTGATCGATGCCAGACGCAAGAACCCCATTCAGCAGCCCGGCGACCTGCAACGGCTGGGCATCGCCTGGAAAAAAGCCGCACCTTTCATTCTTCTGGAAGGCCGCCGGCCTGCATATCAACCAGCCTTGTGGTAAGATGGCAGCATGGCAATCATCGAGCACCTGGATACCCCAGCTGTCGCGGCCCTGAAACAGGCCGGCGCGTCGTTTTCGATTTTTCAACACACCCGAAAGATCCATTCCCTGGAGGAGGCTGCTGAAGAACGCGGACAACGTCCCGATCAAATCGTGCGCAGCATCCTGTTTCGTCTCAACCCGGAAACCTTCGTCCTGGTGCTGGTATCCGGGGTTCATCAAATCTCCTGGAAAGCATTGCGCGCCTACCTGGGAGAGCGCCGATTGACCACCGCCACGCCTGAGGAAGTCCTCCAGATCACAGGATACGAAATCGGTGCAGTCACTCCGTTTGGCTTGCGAACGAGCGTGCGGGTTCTTGCAGATCAGGCGATATTTGATCACCCGGTAATCTCTTTGGGTTCTGGGAGAAAAGAAGTAGCGTTAATCCTGGAATCAAACCTGATCAAGGCGTTGATCCCGGATCTGGAGATCGTTCCTCTGACTGATTGATTTTCATCTAATTTTTATCTGGGTGCCTTACCATTAACAAAATCTTATCCGTAGAGGAGTCGCAATGGCGAAAACACAGAAACGCGCCCAGCCCGCCAGCAGCACCGGCCCAATCATTCTCATCGCAATTGGGGTGGTACTCATATTGATCGTTCTGATCCTGTCTTTACTGAATGCTCAGGCTGGCGGCACGCAGGCTAACGGGCAAGCACCCGCCGCGAGCGATATTCCTTACCCGGAGATCGATCGAGTCAGCCTGTCAGAGGCACTGACCGCATTCAATGCCAATACGGCCATTTTCGTGGACGTCCGCTCCGCTGAATCTTTTAACCAATCCCGCATCCCCGGTGCAGTCAATATTCCGCTTGACCAGATCGAAACAACCATCCCTGATCTGGAACGCGACGCCTGGATCATCCTCTACTGCACCTGACCGGCAGAACAATCCAGCGCTCGTGCAGCGCGCTTACTGCTGGATGCCGGCTTTACCCGGGTACAACCGCTCCTGGGCGGCCTGGGTGCATGGACAAACGCAGGTTACCCGGTTGAACCTTAAACAGGCCAGACTGCCCGGCACGATAAGGAGAGAAATCTGGTATAATTTCTAATGAGTACCATTATGCTCACCAGGTTCCATTTTCGCTTAAGGAGCCAGGATTTCCAAGCGGTCCCCATCAATTGAATAAAGAGGGTAGAGAAGAGACCGGAAACATCCGGCACCGAAGGGGCAAACGGTTGGAAGGCGTTTCCACCGTGAATCTCTCAGGTAAGCAGGACCCTGCCCTCCAAAACCTCTGGAAAGTCGCAAGACACCGAAGGGGCAAACCCACCGGGCGAATCTCTCAGGTTATCAACAGAGGGCGCGCATCTCCTTGGTGCGCGCCTTTTTCCATCCACATTCATATCGTCGGAGGCAACCATGAATATCCCTACCAACCTGAAATACACCAACACAGATGAATGGGTCCTTGTTGATGGCAATACGGCCACCATTGGCGTCACCGATCACGCGCAGGAACAGCTCTCAGACGTCGTTTTTGTCGAAATCACCGTGAACGTCGGGGATAAACTGGCCAAGAAAACCACCATCGCTACGGTGGAATCGGTCAAAGCCGCGGCGGATGTCAACCTGCCCGTTTCCGGTAAAGTGATTGCAATCAACGAAGACTTGCCCCAGACCCCGGAACTTGTGAACACCGATCCGTATGGGAAAGCCTGGATGATCAAAGTCGAATTGGATAACCCTGCCGAACTGGATGCTCTGATGGATGCGGCAGGCTACGAGAAGCATACCAAGGAGTAAGACAAATCCATGTTTACCCCACATACGGATTCCGAACGCGAGGAGATGCTGCGCGTCATTGGTGTCCGCAAACTGGACGATTTGTTTGCGGATGTGCCAATCAAGCTGCGTTTTCCCAACCTGGAATTGCCGCCAGCGTTCACCGAAATTGAAGCCCGCATGCAGATGGAAGAGTTGGCCGGAGCCAACGAAACCGCGCATGACCTGGCCTGTTTCCTGGGCGCCGGCGCGTATTATCATTACACACCCGCCGCGGTGGATGCGATCATCCGCCGGGGCGAATTCCTCACCGCCTACACGCCCTACCAGCCGGAAGTCTCGCAGGGCACACTGCAGGCTGTGTTTGAGTTTCAAAGCCTGATCGCCAACCTGACCGGCATGGACGTCAGCAACGCATCGCATTATGACGGCGCAACCGCAACCGCCGAAGCAGCGGTCATGGCGTATCACCACTTCCGCGGCAAACGCACACGCTTTATCCTTTCGCCCAGCCTGAACCCGCAATACCGCGAGGTTGTCAAGACCTACATGGGCGGCTACGAGAATATCAATCTCGCCGGCGAAAATCTGGATCCGCTGTGCCAGCCGGATGACCTGGCATCGCTCCTCGACGATAACACCGCGCTGCTGATCGTCCAATACCCCGATTTCTTTGGGCGGATCTTCGACTTCACCGCGCTGATCGAAAAAGCGCATCAATTCGGCGCGCTCGTCGCTGTTGCCGTCAACCCGATGTCGCTGGGGGTGCTCAAGACACCCGGCGCAATGGGGGCGGATATTGCGGTCGGTGAAGGCCAATCCCTCGGCCTGCCGCTTTCCTTCGGCGGTCCTTATCTGGGTTTTTTTGCGACCAAGAAAGAATATGTGCGCAAAATCGCCGGCCGCCTGGTGGGCGAAACCGCGGATGCTGAAGGCCGTCGCGGTTACGTGCTCACCCTGACGGCGCGCGAACAGCACATCCGGCGTGAAAAAGCCACCTCCAACATTTGCACCAACCAGGGCCTGATGGCGCTGGCTACCACGGTTTACATGAGCCTGCTGGGAAAACACGGGCTCAAACAATTGGCCAATCTGTGCTACCAGAAGGCACATTACGCTGCCGAGCAAATCAGCAAACTGGATGGATACTCGGTTGTGTCGCAAAGGCCCTTCTTCCATGAATTCGTGGTGAAATGTCCGAAGCCGGTGGATGAAATCAATTGGCATCTGCTCGATCACGATATTTTGGGCGGTTATGACCTCGGGCAGGACTATCCGTCGCTGGCCGGGCACATGCTCATTGCCGTGACGGAAATGGTCAGCAAGGATGAGATCGATGCCCTGTGTGAAGCCCTGGAGGAGGTGAACAATGGCTGAGCCTACCATTTATGAAATTTCCTCGCAGGATCGCATTGGGTTCCGCTTCCCGGCTTGCGACGTGCCGGAGACGGCACTACCTGAGGGGCTCATCCGCGATGAGTTGCCGATGCCGGAAGTTTCTGAACTGGATGTCATCCGTCATTTCACCAACCTTTCGCGCCTGAACTATTCGATCGACTCGGGGTATTACCCATTGGGCTCCTGCACGATGAAATACAACCCGAAGATCAACGAAGAGGTTGCCCGGCTTCCCGGTTTTGCGTTCTCGCATCCGTTGCAACCGGTTGAAACCGTCCAGGGAAACCTGGCTATGATGTACGAATTGCAGCTCTGGTTGGCTGAGATTTGCGGTATGGCGGGTGTGACCTTGCAGCCGGCTGCCGGCGCTCAAGGTGAATATACCGGCGTCCTGATTATCCGCGCTTACCATCATTCCCGCGGCGACCTGAAGCGCACCAAGATGCTCATCCCCGATTCGGCCCACGGTACCAACCCGGCAACCTCCGCCATGAGCGGGTTTGAGGTGGTTGGCATCACCACCGACGCAAATGGCAACGTGGATCTCGATGCGCTCAAGGCAGTGCTTGATGACACGGTGGCCGGCCTGATGCTGACCAACCCCAATACGCTGGGGCTGTTTGACCAGAACGTGGAAGAAGTGATCCGCCTGGTGCATGAGGCTGGCGGCCTGGTGTACGGCGACGGCGCCAACTTGAACGCGCTGCTCGGAATTGTCCGCCCCGGTGACCTGGGCTTTGACATCATGCACTTCAATCTCCATAAGACCTTTTCCACACCGCACGGCGGCGGCGGTCCCGGATCCGGTCCGGTTGGGGTTGCCAAGCACCTGGTCGATTTCCTGCCCTTCCCGCTGGTCGGCATCATCGAAGAAGGCGACGAGGAAACTCCCCCGTTATACGGCTTCGTTCGCCCCGAAAAGACGATTGGCCGGATGAAATCCTTCCACGGTCAGTTTGGCATGATGGTGCGCGCCTACAATTACATCAGCATGCACGGGCCAGACGGACTGCGCGACATTGCCGAGAGCGCTGTGCTCAACGCCAACTACCTGCTGGCGCGCCTGCGCAATACCTACAATGTCCCATTCGACCGAATCTGCATGCATGAATTCGTAATGGAAGGCCACCTGGACGATGCGCCGGATGTCCATGCGTTGGATATTGCCAAGCGTCTGATGGATTACGATTTCCATCCGCCCACGAACTACTTCCCCTTGATTGTGCATGAAGCTCTGATGATCGAGCCGACCGAAACGGAGAATAAGCAAACGCTGGACCGGTTTGCTGATGTGCTGATCAAAATCGCGGAAGAGGCGCGCACCAATCCCGATCTCCTGCACACTGCTCCGCATCATACACCTGTTGGACGATTGGACGAAGTTCGCGCTGCCAAGGAACTGGTGCTCTGCTGCTGGCTGCCAGATAAAATCTAACCCGTTATCGTGTGACATGGGAGAACAAGCCGTCAGTTATCTGTCGGCTTGTTCTATTATTATGGTTATGGATGGGTTTGTTTCACTTTGCAGCCACATGCATGCGAACAAAGGGGGATTCATCATGTTATTCAGCTTGAAGGAAAAAGGACAGGGTTTGGTTGAATATGCACTAATTCTTATCCTTGCAAGCATCATTGTGGTGGTTGTGTTGTATTTACTGGGTCCGGCAATCGGGAATTTGTACAGCAACATCGTTGACAACATTTAATCTAACCGTAATAAATTTTGCCAAATGGCGTCGCCATTTGGTTTTTTTAAGTCCAGAGAATTTGACAAGCGGTTGGGAATAAGGTATACCCCATACTGCTGAAAAATTATGGACAACAACGAATACCCCGTTCGCGACTTCACAAATACGCGGAGCTTTCCCGGAACTGCCGATAACGAATTGGATACCGCCTTGCACGGATTTGAAAAAATCCAATCGGTGTCCAACCTCTTATTCGCGCTGGCATTATTGGCGGTCGCAGCCGCTTTTTCTCGGATGGACTGGCGATTTGGTCTCATCCTGTGGGGATTTTTCCTGCTTGATTGGGCATTGCTGGCGCTTTTACCGGTTTTTAAGAAATCCTTTGGACCTGCCAAACCACCGACCACGCTCCTGGTCGCCGGGCGGAGCCTGGCAGCCTTGCTGCCCTGGCCTGTAAACGTTGCCCTGCAGGTGCTGGGCACTTTGCTGGTCATTTACGGCTTTTGGATCGAACCCCACCACATCCATGTCAGCCGACAAAAGCTGGTTTCGAATAAATTGCAGCCCGGAACAAGATTGCGCATGCTACACCTGGGCGATTTACACGTCGAACGCCTGACCGAGCGGGAACGCCAGTTGACCCACATGGTCAAATCGCTTCAGCCCGATTTGATCCTGTTCTCGGGCGACTTCCTCAATTTATCTTATTTGACCGATCCGGTTGCCCAGGCGGCCGCCCGTGAGGTCATACAGGCGTGGCAGGCGCCGCTGGGTGTTTTTGCGGTCAAAGGCAGCCCGGCTGTCGATCTTGAGGAGAGCGTCGCCCGGGTGCTGGAAGGACTACCAATCAAATTATTGGAACAGGATGTGGTGACGCTGGGAGTTGGAGAAGATGCCATTCGAATCGCGGGGTTGACTTGCTCGCACAAGCCGTTCGTTGATTTTCCACTTCTCAGGCAAATGCTCGCGACCCCATCTGATCAATTCACCATCCTGCTTTACCACAGTCCGGATCTTGCGCCGCAGGCCGCCGGGTTGGACATCGACCTACAACTATCCGGCCACACGCACGGAGGGCAGGTACGACTGCCCGGCCTGGGAGCCATCCTGACCGGTTCGCTATACGGGCGCCGCTTCCAATCCGGTAAGTATTCACTCGGCAATCTGACCCTTTACATCACGCGCGGAATCGGCATGGAAGGCGCCGGAGCGCCCCGCGTCCGGTTTCTATGCCCGCCCGAAATCACACTCTGGGAAATCGCAGGAAGAAATTCCTGATCCAACCTAACCTTTCACCATCGGGAGGAAGCCTTGACCACACCTTTTGTTGAACCCGCCGTTTCCATCCATTTTGAAATCACCTCGGAGAAACCTTTCGCAACCGAATTGCAGGTGATTTTTAAGCCCGCTGCCGAAAAACCCGCCCTGGGTGCGGCTGGCGCGCAGGCCGGCGATACCGTGCTGCTGGACGGCAAAACGGTGCTTGTATCGTTGGGCAAATCCAGTAAACTCACCCCGGATTCATTCCGGCAGGCCGGTGGCGGCCTGGCCCGCTGGTTGGAGCAAAATCGAGTTTCCAATCTTCATATCGACGCAGAAGCCCTGTCACAATTCCAGGTTTCCAACAGCCTGCCCGCGCTGCTCGAAGGGCTGTTGCTGGGTTCGTTCCGATTCGACCGGTACAAAAAGCAGGATGATACCCCTTCAACCTGCCAGGTGATTTTGCACACCCTACAGCCCGACGCCGTGAAGACCGCACTCTGGCGCAGCCAAACCATCAGCGCGGCGGTCAATCTTTCGCGCGACTGGTCGCATGAACCCGCCAACATTGTCAATCCGGTCACGCTGGCCGAACGCGCCAAAGCGGTGGCCGAGCAATCCGGGCTGCGCTGCACGGTGCTGGACGAAAGAGACCTGGAGGCACTCGGCGCCGGTGCAATCGTGGCGGTTGGCAAGGGGAGCCAAACGCCCTCCCGCCTGATTATCCTTGAATATCCCGGCTACAATCCGCCCGCCGGTGCAAAACCCGTGGTGCTGGTTGGAAAAGCGCTCACTTTTGACACGGGCGGCTATTCTCTCAAGGACGTCAACAACATCCAGACGATGAAGTACGACAAGTGCGGCGGCGTGACCGTCATTGCCACGCTGCGGGCAGCCGCGGAACTGAAGCTCCAAACCCCGGTCATCGGCGTGATCGGCGCGGCTGAGAACATGATTTCTGGCGAAGCCTACCGGCCCGACGACATCATCCGAGCGCTTTCCGGCACCACCATCGAAATCATCTCGACCGACGCGGAAGGCCGCCTGGTGCTGGC
>ERZ1645192.1543-NODE-1543-length-19149-cov-12.350110_pt1 | contig 19149 bp, 18 predicted proteins | sample MGYA00575354_ERZ1645192 | MGnify/ENA primary metagenome ERZ1645192 (study PRJEB40844, sample SAMN11349763) | freshwater sediment metagenome | isolation source: river sediment | host: Sediment | place: India: Faizupur Khadar , New Delhi | collected 2017-02-21 ... | reverse complement strand
TGGATGACTACGAAAAGATGTATGACGAATAAGAGAGTTTGAAAAAACTCTCTTTTTTATTTCCTCCTATAAGTGTTATAATGTTAACAAGACATTTTTTATATGAAGAGGTGAATTTTATGAATCTAGAACAAAGTTTTCGTGAGAGAATCAAAAAAATTAAAGCCTATATCTATGTTTTACAAGTTATAGGATGGGACTCCAATACTGAAGCGCCAAGAAACTCCTTTAAAAGAAGGGGAGAAGTTTTGTCAGAAATATCCAAAGAACTTTTTATGCTGCAAGCCAGCCCGGAAGCAGTTAAGTCGATTAATGAAATGTATGAAAAAATCGATACTTTTGATGACCATTTGCAAAGAGAAGTCAAAAAAGCCAAGAAAGCTGTCGATAAGATAGTTAATATTCCCCAAGCTGAGTATATTGAATACCAAAAATTGATCAATGATTCACAAATAATTTGGGAAGATGCCAAGAAAAATAATGATTATCAATCATTTAAGGAAAACTTAAGAAAAATATTTGATTTCAACAAAAAGTTTGCTTTATATTATGATGCAAATGCCAATCCATATGATACTTTACTTGATGATTACGAAGAAGGCATGAGCCGTAAAGAATACGATCTTTTCTTTAATACTTTAAAAAGTGATTTAGTTCCTTTCGTAAAAGAAGTATTGAAGGCAGATAAAAAAGATTATTCAAAATTTTTGAATGATAAGTTCGATGTAAAAAAACAAGAAGCTTTTTGCAACTATTTGACCGATGTTTTGAACTTTAACAGAAATAGTGGATTAATGAAAAAATCGGTTCACCCGTTTACTTGGAATACTTCACCTGATGATGTCAGATTTACAACAAAATATTTGGAAAATTATGTTCTGTCAAGCATTTATGCCGCTATTCATGAATTAGGACACGCCACCTACGAACAACAAGTATCAACCGAATTTGATGATACTTTGTTAAATGGTGGAACCTCAATGGGTATCCATGAATCACAATCGAGATTCTATGAAAATATCATAGGCAGATCGCATGAATTTTGGGAAGCACACTTACCAAAATTCAAGGAATTATTTCCGGAACAAACAAAAAATATGACAGTTGATGATATGTTTTACGCCGTAAATCAAGTTGAAGCTTCCATGATCAGAATTGAAGCGGATGAACTTACTTATCCATTACATATTATGCTGAGATATGATATCGAAAGAATGATGATCAATGGTGAGATTACCGTTGATGAACTGCCAAAGATCTGGAATGATAAAATGGAAGAATATTTAGGCATCAGACCTGCAAATGACAGCGAAGGCGTCCTTCAAGACGTGCACTGGAGCGGTGGCATGATTGGTTATTTTCCAACTTACGCTTTAGGAACAGCCTATTCCGCGCAAATCTACAATACCATGAAAAAAGAACTTGACGTAGAAAAACTTATTAAAGAAAACAAGATATCAAAAATTAACGAATGGTTAAAGGATAAACTTCATAAATATGGTTCCAGCAAAACTCCAAAAGAATTATTGCTGATGATAACCAATGAAGATTTCAATCCTAAATACTATGTAGAATATTTAAAAGAAAAATATACTAGATTATACTTATCAAAATAATAGTACAACCTTAATAGGAGGACATAATGTTACTAGAAAAACATATTATTGAACAAGTTTTGGATACAGCCCTAGAAACAGGCGCGGATTTCGCCGAGGTCTATATAGAGGACCACAGTTCATCAGTTTTACAATCAGTATCCGGAAGACTGGAAAAATCCCAAAACAACAAAGCTTTTGGAGTCGGTGTAAGAATTGCGAAGAATTTTCAATCTGTTTATGGTTATACCAACAGTAAAAATCCAGTTGATTTAATTAAACTTGCACGTGATCTTTCCAAATCATTCAACGATGAAGTCAAAACTGAAAGATTACCTTTGATGGAACTTGAAGTTGGTAAAAGACATCAGCCTAAAATCAAGCCGAGTACAGTATCCGTGGCTGAAAAAGTGAAGCTGTTAAAAGAAGCTTCAAAACACGCAAGCGAATATGATCCTGTCATCAAGCAGGTTATCTGTAATTTGGTTGATGACGAAAAAGACGTTTTAATCGCCAATTCTGAAGGACGTTTCGTTACGGAAACAAGAGTAAAGGTCAGATTGATGATTTCAGCTGTTGCCAATGATAATGGCATGATGCAAACGGGATATGATGGTGACGGCTCTGGTAAAGGCTATGAATTCTTTTATGAAGACATGGACATACCTTACTATGCCAAATCAGCAGCTAGAATTGCTAAAACCATGCTTTATGCCGATGATTGCCCAAGTGGCGTCATGCCGGTTGTGATTCACAATGCCTTTGGAGGAGTAATTTTCCATGAAGCTTGCGGGCATTCCTTGGAAGCTACTTCCGTAGCCAAAAATGCCTCAGTTTTCTGTGATAAATTAGGGACGAAAGTAGCTGCCGATATCGTGACAGCCATTGACGACGGTACAATTGAACATGGTTGGGGATCTGCCAACTTTGATGACGAAGGCTATCCGCAACAAAAAAGAATATTGATTGAAAATGGCATATTAAAATCATACATGATTGATAAAATCAATGCCAGAAGAATGAAGATGGAACCTACCGGTTCCTCAAGAAGACAAAACTATAAATTCGCTCCGACATCAAGAATGAGCAATACCTATATCGCTAATGGAACTTCCACTTTGGAAGAAATCATTGCTGCGACTGAATATGGACTTTTCGCCAAAAAAATGGGTGGCGGTTCAGTTAACCCTGGCAATGGCGATTTCAACTTCAGCGTTATGGAAGGTTATATGATCCGTAACGGTAAAATTGCTGAACCGGTCAAAGGCGCAGCCTTGGTTGGTAATGGCGCTGAAATTCTGCATAAAATCGACATGATTGCAGGCAATCTTGACCGTCAAAGAGGCATGTGCGGTTCCGTTTCTGGTTCAATACCGGCCGATGTCGGACAACCGACAATCAGAGTGAAAGAAATCACTGTCGGCGGTAGAAAGAAAGGAGCGTAAACAAAAGATGAATCTAGATAAATTATTCTCAAGAGCTAAAGAAAAAGGCATAACTGACATCGAGATATTCTCCAGCGATACAACTTCATTAAACATTGATATCTTTGATGGAACAGTCGATAAATATGAAATAGCAGCAACCGAAGCTTTGACAATCAAAGGCGTCTATAACAATAAAATGGGACGTTTTCGTACCGAAGTTTTAAGTGATGATGTAATTGAAGAAATTTTGGATACCATTATCGCATCTGCCAAAGAAATCGATTCTTTGGATGATGCCATCATTTATGAGGGTGATGAATTCTATAAGGATTTATCAGATATTTATAATGATGAACTATATAATCTCGATGTTAAAAAGAAGATTGATTATTTACTGAAACTTGATGATTATCTCCATAAATACGACCATAGAGTCAAGGTTGTTGAAACCATGTATTCTGAAGATACTGCTGCAGTTTTATTGAAAAATTCAAAAGGTATAAACTTGACCAATAAAGCCAACGCAGCCTTTATCGGTGGCAGCGTCATCGTTAAAGACGAAGTTGATCAAAGAGTTGGTTTTGACGTTGTAATCTCCAATGATTTTAATGATTTCAATATTGAAACTCTAGCAAAAGATATCGTTGAAGATGCCTTGGCTTCTCTTGGAGCTAAACCAGTGCCTTCCGATAGTTATGAAATAGTATATTCCAATGGAGCGATTGCGACTCTTTTATCAGCTTTTCAAGGAATTTTTTCCGCAGATTCTGTCCAAAAAGGGTTATCGCTATTAAAAGGAAAACTGGAAGAAACAATCGGTTCCGAACTTGTGACCATTACCGATGATCCGTTCATGAAGAAAAGTGCTGCATCAAGATCGTTTGATGATGAAGGTGTTGCCACCTCATATAAGGAACTTGTCAGCAAAGGCGTTTTAAAAACATTCTTGCATAATTTGGTCACAGCCAAAAAAGATGGCGTCAAATCGACAGGAAACGGTTTTGGCGGCAGTGTTGGTCCAGTCAATTTCAAATTGGAAGCTGGTTCATCTAATTTGGATGAAATGATTAAAAGCTGTGAAAAGGGAATTTTTATCACCAATGTTCAAGGCGCACACTCAGGTGTAAATGCGGTCAGTGGTGATTTCTCACTTCAAGCCAGTGGCTATTATATTGAAAAGGGTGAAAAAATCAGACCAGTTGCACTAATTACCGTTGCCGGAAACTTCTTGGAAATGTTAAAAGACATCACCATGGTAGGCAATGATTTAAAGATGAGTTATTATGGTGTAACTTCACCTTCAATAAAAGTTAAATCAATGCAGGTCTCAGGAAGTTAATAAGTTAAGAATTGATGACTAAAAAATTAGTCATCTTTTTTTTATCAAAGTAAGTATTTTAGTTAAAATAGTGATAAGATTAATTTAAGAGTACGGAGGGGTTTTTTATGGAAGAAAACAAGGCTTTAATCAATATCAATAAAAGAAGTTTCATCAACGTCTTGATTATCTTATTCAGCCTGATGGTTATTGCATTCGTCTTAACTTATTTGATTCCGCAAGGATCTTACCAAAGAACTGTTGATGGAGAAATAATTGCGGGGACCTATCAATTATTACCGAGAGACAATTTGAAAATATGGGAATTCTTTTATGCGCCGATTGGACTTTTACTAAGCTCTGACGGATTGAATGTCATCATGATATCCTTGTTCTTGTTCATTCTCGGCGGGTTCTTTACCGTAATGGATAAAAGTAAAGGGATAATCGTCATAATTAAAAAATTAGTTGATAAATATTCTCACAATAAGCATCTATTGATTAGGATCATTACTTTGTTTTTCATGCTATTTGGCGCTTTTTTTGGTATTTTTGAAGAATCCGTAGCCTTACTGCCGATAATGATAATTCTGGCTTTATCCATGGGATATGATACCTTGATGGCGATGGGATTGACAATTTTAGCAGCTGGTTTTGGGTTTGCCAGTGCCATTACCAATCCATTTTCCGTAGGCATAGCTTCTGAGATTGCTGGAATAAACATTCTTAGCGGCGTATTGTTCAGAGTCGGAGTATTCGCAATCATGTATTTTTTGCTTTCAACCTTTTTGGTAAATTATGCAAAGAAATTGGAAAAGAATCCGAATCTATCACTTACTTATACAGAGGATCAGGGAAAACGACAAAACATCAATACTGATTTTACTGAAAAAGTCGACAATGAACAGAAGATCTTTAAAACATACATCATTATTTTTCTCGTCTTATTGACCCTTATTATCTTGGCATCTTTAATGCAATTGATTTTCGAACTGGAAATTCCTACCATTGTTTTGATGATAGTAGTTTTTCTATTTGGTGGATTATTGGCCGGATTTATCATCAATGGCGATATTATAAAAACCCTGAAAGTCTTTTGGAAAGGGATGTTGGCAGTTATGCCAGCAGCAATTTTGATAATTTTTGCGGGTTCGGTTAAATATATCATGACAAGCGGCGAAATCATGGACACAATCCTCTATTATTTTGAAAGCATCTTGGGTGACAAACCGGCTATCGTTGGCGTATTGGGTATTTACCTGATCATTCTCATCATTCAATTCTTCATCGGCTCAGCTTCCGCCAAAGCCGTACTGATAATGCCAATTCTAGTGCCTCTGGTTTCCTTGATTGGAGTTTCGACCAATATCGCAATTTTAGCTTTCATCTTCGGAGATGGCTATACCAATGTCATTTTTCCAACCAACGGGGTTTTATTGATTGCCTTAAGCATAGCGTCTGTTTCTTATCAAAAGTGGTTTAAATGGACGATCAAATTGCAAGCCTTGACTTTCATCTTGACAATCATCTTATTGGTCATTGCTTATGCTATCGGTTATTAAAGGTTATTTCTTTACAAATAGGCCTTAAAGAAGTATAATTAGAGAGTAATTTTTAAATCATTTAGGAGGATTATTATGGGATTGGTATCAGCAAAACCGATGCTCGATAAGGCATATCGTGAAGGTTATGCAGTAGGAGCGTTCAATATCAACAATTTAGAATGGACAAAAGCAATACTTTTGGCAGCGCAAGAAGTTTCTTCGCCAGTTATTCTTGGTGTTTCTGAAGGTGCAGCCAAGTATATGACTGGATATAAAGTGGTAACGGAAATGGTTAAAGCCATGATTGAATCGCTTAACATTACTGTACCGGTAGCTTTGCATTTGGATCATGGCTCATATGAAGGAGCGTTAAAGGCAATTGAAGCTGGATTCTCTTCAATTATGTTTGATGGTTCTCATTATCCAATCGAAGAAAATATCAAATTAACCAAAGAAATGGTGGAAAGAACCAGAAAATTAGGAATATCTCTTGAAGCTGAAGTAGGTGCTATCGGCGGAGAAGAAGACGGTGTTATCGGTAACGGCGAAGTTGCAGATCCAAAAGAATGCAAATTGATTAACGACTTGGGCGTTGATTTCTTGGCTGCCGGCATTGGCAATATTCACGGAAAATATCCAGCAAATTGGGCGGGATTAAACTTTGAAGTATTAAATGAAATCAATAAAGTGACAGGGGATACACCACTAGTTCTTCATGGTGGTACGGGAATACCGGCTGACATGATAAAAAAAGCCATTTCCATGGGCGTATCTAAGATTAATGTCAATACCGAATGTCAATTGGTTTTCGCTGACGCAACCAGAAAATATATCGAAGCTGGAAAAGATTTAGCTGGAAAAGGCTTTGACCCACGTAAATTATTGGCACCGGGAACTGAAGCAATCAAACAGGTTGTAAAAGAAAAAATGGAGTTGTTTGGCTCTTTCAACAAGGCTTAATACACAAAAAAACCACATTTTTACTGTGGTTTTTCTTTTCTTTTATTGTATAATATTTAAAGAGGGTTATATATGGAAAAACTTTTAAAAGAATATCAAGGTTGGCTTACCGACAATAAAAATTTCTATGAACACCTAAAAAGTCATGAATCGGCTTTATTTGTTCGTTTTCAACCAGTCTATGATGTGCTTTTCGTGCTTTTTCAAGAATATAAAGACCATCCTGACCAAGGAAACGAAGATATAGAAAAGATATTTCAAGTCGGTCTGGAATATTTGAATATGCAATTTTTTACCTGCAAGATGTATTTAAAGAAGACTTTCAACAATAATTTTCATCACTTTTTAGAATATGATCAAGTTATCAATTATTCCTTATTCTTGGAAGATTTAAAATATGAATTGGTGGAAAAATCAGTTTCTTATGATGAGAAAGCGATGGAAAGTATTGGTGATTTTCTTGATGACATCATTGAGAATAAAAAGGAGATACCAGACAATTTGGGTCTTTATGTCGACAGTAAAATCCATCAAATGATTGACGTCGACGATTATCATTTCACAGGAATTATCGATATTTTTGTCGAGATAGCAGATGCTTTGGGAATTTCATTTGATGATGAACAAGATATAACAATAGAAAGAGGAACTATAAAATGAATAGAAAACAATATTTAACGGCAGTAATTGCCATCGTCGCCATTGATTTGGCATTGATCATAACCAGAATATTTATTAACTACATAGACTGGACATGGATTTTGGTAATAGTTGCGTCTTTGTACTTATTCTTGAAGTATAAGACAACGGGACCTTTACAAGCTTTCTCCACGAAATTCAACATGTTGGTAGATTATGATTTGGACGTGGCTGAAGCCAAAAGACTTTGTCAAGAAAGAGTTGATCAAGCGCCAACCAATAATATCAAGGCTTTTTACATGGTTTATCTTGGCATGGCAACTTATTACAACGGTGACTATGAAGAAGCGATAAAAACCTTCAATATGGTTGACTTGAAGAAGTTGAACAACGTCTATCACATCCTGATTCTTTCCTTCATCGCTTATGCTGCATACGAATTGGAAGATTTGGAAACCTTCAATTTATCAATCGAAAGAATCAAAAACCTGGAAGGTACCGTAAATCGTAAGTATTTGGCTTTTGTCGGTTCCTACCTACAGGTTTTGGAAGCTATGCAAAACCTTAGCAATAATCCTGAACATTACAAAGAAGTGATTGAAAGCCAATTCTCAAGAAATGACGGATACGTTTCCACTAAACTTATTTATAATTACAGAATGGCTTTATACTATAAAACCATAAATGATGAACTGGAAATGGACAAGTGCCTGGCAAAAGTCATAGCTAATGGCAAAGAACATCATACAGCCATTCAGGCAAGAAAACTATTCAAGAACAATGTCAATATTGAAGATTATGTTTTTGTTGAAGAAGTTGACGTTGATGAAACCGACGAGGACACTGAACAAGTATTGATTGAAACAGAAATTAAAGAACAAGATGAAATCGAAGAAGTGGAAAAAGTCGACGCAAAAGACGATGAAGACTTATTTAAATAATGAAAATAGCGCTGAATTCAGCGCTATTATTTTTGTTATCTATTTTTCATTTGCGGGAATAACAAGACATCCCTGATTGATTTGGAATCAGTCAACAGCATGACTAAACGATCAATGCCAATGCCGATACCACCAGTTGGTGGCATGCCGTATTCCAAAGCTTCAACGAAATCAGTATCCATTTCATTGGCCTCTTCATTACCGAGGTCTTTTTCTTTGATTTGATTTTCAAATCTTTCCAATTGATCGATTGGATCGTTAAGTTCGGTATATGCATTAGCGTATTCGCTGCCATTGATGAAGAGTTCAAATCTTTGGGTGAATCTTTCATCGTTAGGATCTTTTTTAGTCAATGGAGAAATTTCGATTGGATGTCCATAAACGAAGGTTGGTTGAATCAAATCGGCTTCACAATAGTGTTCGAAGAACAAATTGACGATATGACCAACGCCATAAAGATGCTTTTCAACTACCAAATGATGCTCCTTAGCTAATTGTTTAGCAACTTCAAAATCATGGATCTCAAAGAAATTGATACCAGTTTTCTCTTTAATCAAATCTACCATATGAGCTTTTCTCCAACCTTTGGCGAGGTTGATTTCTTTGCCATCATATTGGATGGTGGTAGTACCGCAAACTTTATTTGCCAAATGAGCTATCAAGTCTTCGCTTAAATCCATCATGCCTTGTAAATCGGAATAAGCCAAATACAACTCTATCGTGGTGAATTCCGGATTGTGAAGACGGTCGATACCTTCATTTCTGAATAATCTGCCGATTTCATAAACACCATCAAAACCACCGATTATGCATCTTTTTAAATGCAATTCAGTTGCGATTCTTAAATAAAAAGGCATGTTTAAAGTGTTGTGATGAGTAATGAAAGGTCTGGCGTTTGCCCCACCGAGAATTGGTTGCAATACTGGTGTTTCCACTTCAAAATAACCTAAATTGTCGAGATAATCACGCATTTCCTTGATTATTCTCGATCTTTTGATAAAGGTTTCTCTACTGTCTTGATTCATGATCAAATCGACATAACGACGACGGTAAATTTCTTCTTTGTCGGTCAAACCATGGAATTTTTCCGGTAATGGACGCAATGCTTTGGTCAAGTGGGTATATTTATCCACTTTTAAAGACAATTCACCGGTATTGGTAATCATTGCTGTCCCGCTGACACCGATGATATCGCCGATATCGCCTTTTTTGAAAATTTCATAAGCTTCTTCGCCGATAGCGTCAACCTTGATATACAGTTGCAAGAGACCATGTTGATCTTGAATGTGAACGAATCCTGCTTTGCCCTTGACTCTTCTGGTCATGATTCTGCCGGCAATTTTGACCTCTTTCAGATTTTCCATTTCATGAAGTTCTTCCTTGGTGAATGAGGAAAATTCATCCTTGAAGGTTTTGGTATTATGACTGCGGTCAAAACGGGACCCAAAAGGATCTATTCCCAATTCTTTCAGGTTCTCTGCCTTTTCTCTTCTGACAATTTCTTGTTCGGTATATTTGTTTTCCATTTAATTTTTATCCTTCCTGATATTCACCGGCAGCCTTGAGCAATTCCAAATTCTCATACATGACGGTTACATAATTTTTACCTAAATCTACATCATCTTTGGTGATTGATTGTAAAATATTGAATTCTACCTTGATTGGTTCTAGACCAAGCAAAGTCAATTCGCTAAAGACGGCATTTGAAAGAGGAGAAGTAGTGTATTTTTCATAGATGATATATCTGATTTCATGATATACCGCCTCCGATACGACTTCCTCTTTTTGTTGAGTGGTGAATTGATCGCTTTCTTCATGATATCCTGGGGATATCGGCATGAAATGCAAATCATAATCATGTAGCAAGTAACCATAAAGATTGGTTGATGTCATCACTGGTTTTGTGAGCTTGCTGATGGCAGTGGTGTATTCATCGTGAAGTTCGCTAAGTGAAGCTACTAGACTCATATAATTTTCCGTTAAAGTAGTTTCTTCTTCAGGATATGCCAAAATCAATTTATCATAAACAAGTTCGGAAACCTCCAAAACCTTGAGTGGCGATATCCAAAAATGAGGGTCAATACCTAACGCTGTGGTATTGAGCGGTTCACTTTCGCCAACATGCTCATCTTCGTGATCATGTTCATGAATCAAACCAGGGATAAACTCGATATAATCGGTTTCCAATTCTATTTTTATCAATTGTACGTCTTTGTTTTTAAAAATGCTGTCGATTTGATAATCGATGTAATAATCGTAGTTAGCGCCTACGTAAAACAAGTAAGTTGCCTCAGTCATCGCAATAATTTCTTTTGGCGACCAATCTACTGAACTTTCATGGGAAGTAACTCCCGGTACAATTCCAACCGTATAATCTGTATCCTTTAAAATTTCTTCAGCGACATATTTAAGTGGATAAACCGTTACGTAGATGTCATGGGACTGATTGCTCAATCCGCAAGCACTCATTATAATTATCGCACTCAGCAATAAAAACGATAATATAAGTTTTTTCATTCTTCTCAACCCCATTCAATAATTATAACTAAATCATTATCGCAAATCAATTGATATCGGCGATAATTTCGTACATCGATTCGGCGCTTTCTTTTTTAACGTATTCAGGAGTAGCCAAAACCTTAACTTTCAATTCTTTTCCGCCATAGGAAATTACCAGAATATCATTTTCCTTAACTTCAGTTCCTGGTTTGGCAACTCTGCCATTAATCAGGATTCTCTGGTTTTTACTGACTTCTTTGGCAATTGTCCTTCTTTTGAATATGCGTGAAACCTTCAAATATTTATCCAATCTCATGGTAAGCTCCTTTAAAAATAGAGGGATACGTTTTAAAGTATCCCATCAATTTGTCTTAAAGTTCGGTATTTTCTTCTTGAGAGGTTTTAACTGGTTCTTCAGGTTTAGTTTCTTGATTTAGTTCACCAGCTAAGACATCGTCCCAACGAGATAATTTATTTGTTTCAACAATTTCGTCGATATCTTCTTTAGTCAATGTTTCAACTTCCAATAGATAATGAGCGATGGTTTTTAATAAGTCAATATTGGTTTCAATGACTTCTTTTGCTTTTTCATAACATTCATGGATGATGCCACGAACTTCTTTATCGATTTCCGTTGCGATTTGTTCGGAGAAATTCTTGGATTTACCATAATCTCTTCCCAAGAAGACTGTATCCGAGTCTTTTTCGTAAGTGATAGGGCCAAGTCTTTCACTCATGCCGTATTCGGTAATCATCGCTCTGGCAATAGCAGTAGAACGTTGGAGATCATTGTGGCCACCGGTGGAAATTTCCTTGAAGACAACTTCTTCAGCGACTCTACCACCCAAAAGCCCGATAATCATTTCCAATAAGTTTTGTCTTGTTTGCAGGAATGCCTGTTCTTCCTTAGGAAGCATCAGGTTGTAACCTCCAGCTTGTCCACGAGGTATGATAGTAACTTTATGAACGATGCTGGCATTTTCCAGTTTCAAACCGATAACTGCGTGTCCCGCTTCATGATAAGCAATGATTTCTTTTTCTTTTTTCGAGAAAACGCGTGATTTCTTTGCTGGTCCCATCATGACTCTGTCGACAGCTTCATCGATGTGTGATAATTCAATTTGGGTTTTATTTTCTCTGGCTGCCAAAAGCGCAGCTTCATTCATCAAGTTTTCCAAGTCAGCTCCGGTAAAACCTGGAGTTCTTCTGGCAATTTCCTGGAATGTTATTTCTGGATTTATCTTTTTATTACGTGAGTGAACTTTCAGTATTTCCACTCTACCCTTGACGTCAGGAGTACCGACATAAACTTGTCTGTCGAAACGACCTGGACGCATTAAGGCTGGGTCCAAAATATCAACACGATTGGTTGCGGCGATAACGATGACGCCGGAATTATGACCGAAGCCATCCATTTCCACCAATAATTGGTTCAATGTTTGTTCTCTTTCATCATGTCCGCCACCTAAACCGGTACCTCTTTGTCTACCTACTGCGTCGATTTCATCGATGAAGAGGATACAAGGAGCGTGGGTTTTAGCAGTTTTAAACATGTCTCTGACTCTTGAGGCACCAACACCGACAAACATTTCCAAAAAGTCAGAACCGGAAACGAAATAGAATGGAACTTTAGCTTCACCGGCAACAGCTCTCGCTATCAAGGTTTTACCTGTTCCTGGAGGTCCTACCAAAAGGACACCCTTAGGAATTCTCGCACCCAATTCCATATATTTTTTCGGATTTTTCAAGAAATCGATGATTTCCTTCAATTCCTCTTTTTCTTCATCAGCACCAGCAACATCATTGAATGTTGTCTGTTGATTCTTGGAAACTTGAGCTCTTGACTTACCAAAATCAAATGCTTGTTTATTGGCATTTGAACCGCCTCTCATCATCACCACCAGCATAACCACTACACCAGCAACCAAAATGATTGGGAAGATTATGTTCAAAATGCTATAGGTAGCACCGCGATGGAAGACGAGAAGGATATTGTTTGTGGTATCGCCATCAGTATTGATGGCATTGACGACATTTCTCACTTCATTCAATTCATCGTCATTGGCAAAATAGGTGATATAGACATCGCCGTCCAATAACTTACCGGTTACTTTGTAAGCACGGTAATTTGTTTCTCCAGCCAAAGGCGTAACTTCAACTGAAGTGATTCCACCATTGTCCAGCAAGAATGTAAAATCGGAATTGGCAATTTCCACTGGGCCATTGGCATTGCCAAAACTGTAGATGATGGAAATAATCAATATTACCAACAGGGCTATCATTATAAATCGAGTGGATCGATTGTTCATTGATTTATTTTGTGAATTTTTACTGACTGCCATTTTATACCTCCTTATTTATTGTAAACTTCAGGTTTCAAGACACCGATATAAGGGAGATTACGATAGAATTCATCATAATCAAGGCCAAATCCAACAACGAATTCTTTCGGGATTGTCGTCCCTATATATTTCGGTGTGAAATCTTCGGTTCTTCCTGAAGGTTTATCGAGAAGGGTTACTACCTCAACCGATAAAGCGCCACGATATTTTAATAAATTTTTAACGACATTTATGGTTCTGCCGGTATCGACGATATCTTCAGCTATCAACACATGACGATTTTCAATCGATATATCCAGGTCTTTGGTTATTTTTACGTTTCCTGAAGATTCAGTGCCGCCATGATAACTTTGAACACCCATGAGTTCAATTTGACAATAGATGTCGATATGTTTGATCAATTCCGCCATAAAAGGCAGACAGCCTTTTAAAAGACCGATTATTACCGGATTTTTATCGCGATAATCTTCAGTAATTTGCTTTCCCAATCTCTTAGAAATAGTGACTATTTCTTCATTGGTGACCAAGATTTTTTCTATATCTTTTTCTAACATTTTTTTACTCCTCTGAAACTACTATGAAAAGTTCGTTTTCGCCTGTTGTTTCTTTTTTGTATATACCGGGAACAAAGATAATTTCATTATGCTTGTCAAGAAATATCGGTAAGGAATTTCGTGCCTCAATAGATAATTTTTTGTTGATGAAGACGTCTTTGAGTTTCTTTGTCCCAGATTTAGTTTTTAGGTTATCACCATTCATCCGATTTCTTACGGTTATTGGAAAGACTAAATCTAGATTATTATAACATATTTTATATATAAAACCATTATTTTTGTTTGGATTTTTTGTGATGGAAACCAAATAACCGTTAGGAAGTTTTATTTCCTTCAAGCCATCAATGACAAAGTTATATTCTTCGAATACCAAAGCCTTAGTTCTAAATTTTAATATGCCATAACTTTTATAAACATATAATTGATTTTCGATTTCAAATTGAACTTGTGGTTTGGAGTTATTTGCAAGTTTCAGAATATCGATAAAATTCTGATAGGAAAGTTCTGTTTTGTTGTCGGTAAGTAAGTTAATTATCTTTTTGACGACTTCAATTTGAATTATCAATGGCTGCTTCAAGAGTTCTGTAACCGGCAACTCAAAACAATCATCAAATTCAATGTTTTTGACAATATTTTCACTCAAACTATCGACCAAGTCATAGGCCAAAGTTTGATAGATGGAAAATTGGTTGATTTTTTCCAAGTATTTAGGATTTTCTTCTTCCAAAAGCGGCAAAACATGATGCCTAAACCGGTTTCTCGTGTAATCGTCTTCCAGATTGGTCGGATCGTTGATATAAGGAACTAAATTTGCTTGCTGATAGATTTCAATATCCTTGCGAGTGACATTAAGAAGCGGTCTTACAATTTGTAAATCATGATAGTAATTGGTTCTTAAAATTCCCCGGTAACCCTCGAATGAACTGCCTCTGGTAAGACGCATCAAGATAGTTTCAGCATTATCATTGGCATTATGGGCAAGCAATACTTTCTTGATCTTATGTTCTTTGGCAATACGCAAGAAAAAGTCATATCTTTTCTTATGAGCGTAATCATGGAAATTATTATCGTTGTTCGGTTCCAAATTTTCAACAAAACAAGGAATAGAAAATTCCTCAGCCATATCCACGACAAAATCCCGGTCATCCTTGCTGGAAGGCCGTTTTTGATGATCGACGTGGGCGATATATAGTTTAAGTTGCATTTTATTTTTTAATTTATTCACTATGTCCAGCATCACCATGGAATCAATGCCGCCACTGATGGCCAAAAGCAGTGAATCATGATTTTCAATTAGATCAATACCGAAATTTTTAATCATGGTTAATATCTCCTAAAATAATAGATGAGCATAGAAATTGATAATCTCTATGCTCAAATATATAAAATAAAAGAGAAAATTTGATTGCATAAATAGAATATCAAATCTATGTGATAGTTTTATGTAGTTTTTTGCTAAAATAAAAATATTTTTAAATTAATGTTTTTTTGTTATAATTAGTCGTAATAGAGGTGAAAAAATGAAACTGATTCTTGCCAGTCAATCTCCCAGAAGACTTGAATTAATCAAGTTATTGGATATGGAATATGAAGCGATATCGCCAAATGTAGAAGAAATACATGACCTTAGCCTCACCCATGAGGAATTGGTCACTGATTTAGCTTTTCAAAAAGCTTTGGCTGTGTTCAAAACTCATAAAGATGATTTAGTCTTGGGTTTTGATACCTTGGTAATTATTGATGATTTAATTCTCGGTAAACCAAAATCGGAAGAAGAAGCAAAATATTTTTTACAAATTCTTTCCGGAAAAACACATCGAGTATTAACTGGTTGTGCAATCATCAAAAAAGGTTACTCCCGGTCATTTTATACTGAATCAAAAGTCACTTTCTGGGATTTAACGGAAAAAGAGATTGACGATTATATTAAAACCAAAGAACCTTTGGATAAAGCGGGAGCTTACGGAATTCAAGATCATGGAGCACGATTCGTCAAAGCTATATCCGGAGATTATTTTACCATAGTCGGTTTCCCGGTATCAAAGGTCTATCAAGAGTTAAAAAAAGTTATTAAAGGCTGATTTCAGCCTTTTTTACTTCTTCAGAAACTGCTTTTGCAATGACATCGACAACATCCTTATTGAAGATGTTTGGCAAAATATTATCTTCATTCAAATCTTCATCCTTAACCATTTGGCTCAAAGCCATACAAGCGGTAAGTTTCATTTCATCAGTAATTGATTTAGCTCTGGATTTCAGAGCACCCTTCATCAATCCCGGAAAAACTAAAACGTTATTGATTTGATTGTTGAAGTCGCTTCTGCCCGAACCGACAACTCTCGCACCGGCTTTTTTAGCCAGAAATGGATTTATTTCCGGTTCCGGATTAGCCAATGCGAAGACAATGCTGTCAGAATTCATTGTACTTACCATTGTTTCTGTAAGAATATTTTTGGCGGAAACGCCAATAAATACATCTTTATCTTTTATCAATTCATCCAAGTTTGAATAATTATCGCCTGATATGATTAATTTTCTATCGATAAGATCTTTGACAACTTCGTCATAAAGGTGATAATTGTTCTTTTTTACAACACCCAAAATGTTATAATTATATATTTCTTTGGCACCCAATAAATTCAATAATTTAATAACCGCTGACCCGGCAGCACCGCTACCGCTAACAACAATTTTAACTTTTGTTATATCTTTTTTTACGACTTTCAAGGCGTTCAACAAAGCTGCGCCAACAACAATGGCGGTTCCGTGTTGATCGTCATGAAACACCGGTATCGGTAAAGTTTCCTGTAGAACATTTTCAATGTAAACGCACTTTGGCGCTTGAATATCTTCCAACATGATTGCAGCGTAATTTGGTGCTATGTATTTAACGGTTTTTATAATCTCTTCGGAATCATATGTGTCGAGACAGATCGGAACTGCTTGGATACCGGAAAATTTATACAATAAGGCAGACTTACCTTCCATTACCGGCAAAGCGGCTTCCGGGCCTATTTTACCCAGTCCCAAAACCGCTGATCCGTCACTGACAATGGCGACAGTTTTGCCTTTTGTAGTGTATTTAAAAGCTAAACTTTTATCTTTGGCTATCTCTTCACACGGAATTGCAACCCCAGGTGTATACGCTAATGACAAATCTTCTCTATCATCTAATTTTACATTGGGAACGATATCCAATTTTCCACAATTCTTCTTATGTAAAGCCAAAACCTTTTCCTTGAAATCTTCCACATCAATCACACTAACCCTATCTATTGCCTGAGTATGCCATAATAAAACATATTTACACTATTATTATATCATTTTTTCATAAAAATTTGCATTGTCATTCTTGTAATAGATGATAAAATGATACGAAAAAAGACTTCTTAAACCCAAATATCAGTCATTAATTACTTTTTTTATCTTCAATGTAATTTTTCTTGCATTTTTTTTGGCTATTTGTTATAATACTTTTGCTTGTAATGAACTTACTATGAACAATAGAGCATTCATGGCAGAAGGAGAAATGATATGAAAAAGAATATCCACCCAGCATATCATAACGTTACAGTAACTTGCAGTACTTGTGGAAATACATTTGAAACGGGTTCGACAAACAAGAGCATCAAGGTTGACACATGCTCAAATTGCCATCCTTTCTACACAGGTAAACAAAAGTATACTGTAGCTGCTGGTCGAATTGACAAATTCAACAAAAAATACAATATCGCTGAAGAACAAGAAGAAAAATAATAAGATAAATTAAGCCAAAATCGATTGGCTTTTTTTATTGCTTTTTGTATAATTAAGATATCAAATTTTTAATTAAGGAGAGACCAATGTACCTAAATCAAAAAGACGGTTGGATTGAAGTAATCACCGGGCCGATGTTTGCCGGAAAAACCGAAGAATTAATCAGAAGAGTAAAACGTCTGGAATACGCCAAGCAAAATATTCTGGTTTTCAAACCAGTTATCGATAATCGTTATGCCGACAATGAAGTTGTCAGCCATAACCACAATCGCACCAAATCTATCAATATCACCAAGGCGCACGAAATCATCCAATACGTTGATGAAAAAACCAATGTCGTCGCAATTGATGAAATCCAATTTCTTGATGAAGAAGCTGTGGATATCTGTGAATATTTAGCTGATAAAGGCATAAGAGTCATTGTCAGCGGCTTGGACCGCAACTTCAGGGGTGAGCCATTCTCTTTCATGCCTAAACTATTAGCCTTGGCCGAATACGTCACCAAATTATCGGCCATCTGTGTCAAATGTCACACGCCAGCGACAAGAACCCAAAGAATCATCAACAACCGTCCGGCAAATTACGACGATCCAATCATTTTGGTTGGAGAAAAAGACTCTTACGAAGCCAGATGCAGAGAGTGTCACGAAGTACCGAATAAACCGAAAAAGTTCGAATTCCTAAAATGACAAAAGATGAATTGTTCATGCTTGAAGCTTTAAAAGAAGCTGAGGCAGCTTTTGAAAAAGATGAAATTCCCGTTGGCTGTGTAATTGTTAAAAATGGTGAAATCATCGCCAGATCACACAATCTAAAAGAAAGCACCCAAAACGTCTTGCACCATGCCGAGATTATTGCCATCAACCAAGCCTGTCAAACTCTTAATTCCTGGAGGTTGGATGATTGCGATATTTATGTAACCTTGGAGCCTTGCTTGATGTGCATTGGGGCTATCGCCTCAGCACGATTCAAAAGATTGATTTACGGCCCTAGAGACATAAAATATGAATCTCTGGATAAAATTCTGACGGAGTATCTTAAAAACTTCAATCATCAAGTTGAAGTGGTACCAAATATCCTCGAAAAAGAATCGGATGATTTGCTTAAAAACTTTTTTAAAAAATTGCGCAACAAAAGTTGAAAGAGACGATTGCAACCCTTGATTTATTTTGTTATAATCTTAAAGAGCTCACTAAAAAAGGGTTCTCCGTCGGGAGAGCCCTTTTATCTTTTTGGAGGATAATATCATGAGAGAAACGAAATATATATTTATAACCGGTGGCGTAGTATCGTCATTGGGAAAAGGAATTGCTGCCGCATCATTGGGTAGATTACTCAAAAACAAGGGATTGAAAGTGTTCATGCTTAAATTTGATCCTTATATCAACGTCGATCCAGGTACAATGTCACCATATCAACATGGCGAAGTTTTCGTTACCGCTGATGGCGGTGAAACTGATTTGGACTTAGGTCATTATGAAAGATTCATTGATGAAAATCTCTCAAAAAACTCCTCTATAACTACAGGGAAAATTTATCAATCAGTTATAAACAAGGAAAGAAGAGGAGATTAT
>ERZ1645192.1541-NODE-1541-length-19158-cov-10.563105_pt1 | contig 19158 bp, 18 predicted proteins | sample MGYA00575354_ERZ1645192 | MGnify/ENA primary metagenome ERZ1645192 (study PRJEB40844, sample SAMN11349763) | freshwater sediment metagenome | isolation source: river sediment | host: Sediment | place: India: Faizupur Khadar , New Delhi | collected 2017-02-21 ... | reverse complement strand
TGGCATCTGACCCGTGAGGAACTGGATGAGTTCTCAGCTCTTTCCCAGCAAAAGGCTGCCAAAGCCCAGGCTGAGGGAAAATTTGTAGACGAAATTGTGCCGGTGCCGGTTCGAATCAAGCGTGATGTGGTTGATTTTGTTGAAGATGAAGGCATTCGCGGCGACGCGACGGCAGAGGGGCTGGCAAAACTCAAACCCGCTTTTAAACCGGATGGAATGGTAACAGCCGGCAATGCCTCCACCATCAATGATGGAGCGGCTGCCGTGGTTGTAATGAGCGAGGCAAAGGCACGCGAGCTCGGCGTAACCCCGGAAGCCTACTGGCTTGGGAGTGCGCTGGAGGGCGTTGACCCCTCGATTATGGGAATTGGTCCCGTGGCTGCCACGAAAAAACTCATGGAAAAGCTTGGGAAAACTATTGCTGATTTCGACGTCGTCGAAGCCAATGAGGCTTTCGCGGCGCAGTCTGTCGCGGTGCTGCGCGACCTGGGTTTGGACCCAAACAAGGTGAACGTCAATGGCGGCGCGATCGCGCTCGGTCATCCCATCGGCGCGTCCGGCTGCCGTATCCTCGTCTCGCTTATCCATGAGATGCAGCGCCAGAAAGACGCAAAACTTGGGCTGGCAACACTCTGTATTGGCGGCGGCATGGGCTGCGCGACTGCCATCGAAAAGCCTGAAGCATAGTCATGGCGTACATTCAGCTCGATTTGATTGGGCAGGTTGGTTTAATCACGATCAACCGTCCGGAGGCACTGAACGCGTTGAACAGCGCTGTTTTGGCGGACCTGAATGACGCCCTGGACGCAGTGGACCTGGAATCAACTCGCTGTTTGCTGATAACTGGAAGTGGGGAGAAAGCTTTTGTTGCCGGCGCGGACGTTTCTGAGATGAGCGCGATGACGGTGGAGGAGGCAAGAGCCTTCAGCCAAACCGGAAACGATCTTTTTCGGAAAATTGAAACCTTCCCAATTCCCATAATCGCAGCCGTGAATGGCTATGCCTTTGGCGGCGGCTGCGAACTGGCACTAAGCTGCGACATCCGCGTTTGCAGTGATAACGTCGTCTTCGGTCAACCGGAAGCCGGGCTTGGCATCACGCCTGGATTTGGAGGCACGCAGCGCCTTTCGCGCGTGATTGGGACCATGTCTAAGGTGAAAGAGCTGCTTTTCACTTGCCGCAATGTTAAGGCAGAAGAAGCGCTTGAGATCGGACTGGTGAGCGCGGTTTACAGTCAGGCGGACTTGATGACGGAAGCCTTAAAAATGGCTAACCGAATTGCCAGTAATGCGCCTGTTGCCATTCGAAACATCAAACAAGCGGTAAATGAAGGGCAGGACCTGCCGATCCACCAAGCGATTCAGCGTGAAATAGACCTTTTCAGCGCGTGTTTTGCCACTGAGGATCAGAAAACAGGAATGCAGGCTTTTTTGGAAAAACGTAAAGAAAAAACCTTCAGGAATCGATAACGGAACAAGACGCAGCCTGGAATACGATCCAGGCTGCTTTCTAAAAGGAGAAACCATGAAAGTAGCAGTGATTGGAGCAGGAACAATGGGGAGCGGGATAGCCCAGGCTTTCGCGCAAACCGAAGGGTACGAGGTCATTATCACCGATATCTCGCTTGAAATTGCCCAAAAGGGACAACAGAAAATTGCCAAAGGCTTGCAGAGCAGAGTTGACCGCGGCAAGCTGGAACAGGCTGCTGCTGATCAGGTTAACGCGCGGATAACAGCCGGTGTGCTTTCAGACTTAGGGGATTGCGACCTGATCGTCGAAGCTGTTTTGGAGGAAATGTCCATCAAGAAAGAAACTTTCAGAGCATTGGACGCGATCGTGAAACCTGATTGTATCTTCGCCAGCAACACTTCTTCGTTGTCAATCACAGAAATTGCTCAGGGTCTACACCATCCAATGGTTGGAATGCACTTTTTTAACCCCGCGCCGGTCATGAAACTGGTTGAGGTCATCCCTGGTCTTTCAACCCCGCCTGAAGTGGTCGAGACGGTGAAAGCAATCGCAACCGCGTTGGGCAAAACTCCGGTAGAAGTAAAGGAATCGGCTGGTTTTGTTGTCAACCGCATTCTGATCCCCATGATCAATGAAGCCGTTGGAATATTGGCGGAAAACGCAGCCAGCGCGGAAGGGATCGACACAGCCATGAAACTGGGAGCCAACCATCCGATGGGTCCATTGGAACTGGGGGATCTGATAGGGCTGGATGTTTGCCTGGCAATCATGGAAGTTCTGTACAGTGAAACCGGGGATAGTAAATATCGTCCTCATCCGCTGCTGCGAAAAATGGTTAGGGGTGGCAAGCTCGGACGCAAAACCGGCGAAGGTTATTATAGATACTAAAAAAGCTAATTTTGGGAGGTTTTTTTAAACTTGCCTGAAAGGTAAAATATGGATTTTAATCTATCAAAAGAGCACCAAATGGCGCGGCAGTTGTTTCATGATTTTGCTGTCAAGGAAGTTGAACCGTGGGCAGAAGAAACAGACGAATTACATCGGTTCCCTTGGGAAGCTGTTCGGAAGATGCAAAAGTATGGGTTTATGGGCATTCCATTTCCCAAAGAGATTGGTGGTCAGGGTTGTGATACGTTGACATACATTCTCGCAGTCGAAGAAATTGCGAAAATATGCGGCACAACGGCTGTTATTCTCTCAGCTCATACGTCGCTCGCGGCAGACGCGATTTATATTAACGGAACAGATGAGCAAAAGGAAAAATTTCTTCGCCCTTTAGTTGAAGGTAAGAAATTAGGCTCATTTGCCTTAACAGAACCCGATGCCGGCACCGATGCGGCTGGTCAACAGACGAAAGTTATTTCAGATGGCGATGAGTGGCTTATCAACGGCAACAAGATTTTTATCACAAACGGAGAAGTGGCAGATATTTATGTCGCCTTTGGTATGACAGATAAATCCTCAGGTGTCAGGGGTATTTCTGCTTTTATCATTGAAAAAGAAACACCAGGTTTTTCTTTTGGACCATGCGAAAAGAAAATGGGGATTCGCGGTTCTTCAACATGCGAATTGGTTTTTGATAATTGTCGAATTCCAAAGAATAATCTCTTGGGTCGGGAAGGTAAAGGTTTTGGAATCGCGATGTCCACCCTTGATGGCGGACGCATTGGCATTGCCGCCCAGGCACTGGGACTTGCCGAAGGAGCGCTTGATAAAACCATTCAGTATGTAAAAGAGCGTAAGCAATTTAATTCTCCCATTGCCAAGTATCAAAACACACAGTTTGTGCTTGCTCAGATGAAAACCGAAATTGAAGCAACTCGATGGCTGGTCTACAATGCCTGCGTAAAAAAAGATAGCGGTAAACCTTTTGCAACTGAAGCCGCCATGGCGAAATTAAAAGCATCCCAGGTGGCTTCTGAAGTTACCCGTGAATGTGTGCAATTACACGGAGGCTACGGGTACATTCAGGCATTCCATGTCGAACGAATGATGCGGGATGCCAAGGTCACAGAAATTTACGAAGGCACATCTGAAGTGATGAAGATGGTCATCTCAGGTAATCTCTTGAAGTGAGGAAGCACATATGAATATCATTGTTTGTGTCAAACAAGTGCCAGATACAACCGAAGTCCGAATACATCCGGTGAAGGGAACCTTGATTCGTGAAGGTATTCCTTCAATCATGAACCCCGACGACAAAGCAGGGTTGGAAGCTGCCTTACGGCTAAAAGATGAAATGGGTGCGCATGTCTCTGTAATCACGATGGGTCCCCGCCAGGCGGATGAAGTGTTAAGAGAAGCTCTGGCTATGGGTGCTGACAAAGCCTATTTAATTTCCGACCCCGAATTCAGCGGTTCCGATACCTGGGCAACATCCTCAACCATTGCGGCGGCAATTACAAAATTAGAGTACGATCTGGTAATCACGGGTAGGCAAGCTATTGATGGAGACACAGCTCAGGTCGGCCCAGAGATTGCTGAACACCTCAATATCCCTCACATTAGTTATTGTGAGGAACTTAAAATTGATGGTGATGAGGTTGTTGTCAAAAGACAGTTTGAGGACAGATATCAAATCCTAAGTGTGAGTATGCCCGCGTTAATAACCGCCCTGGGGGAATTGAACGAACCTCGCTATATGACTCCTGGTGGAATCTTTGACGCATATCGGGAGAAAGAAATAACCCTTTGGACTCGACCCGACATACCAATAAAAGATGAAAACATCGGTTTAAAAGGATCTCCAACCCGTGTTGCTAAAACTAACCCTAAGTTACTGAAGCAACCAGGAACAAAAATTGAGACTGGTGTCGATGAATCAGTTCAATTCATTATGGAAAAACTGAAGGAAAAGTTCATCTTATGAGAGATTGCGATATGAGTATCAAAGAAAACGCTGTATTTGTCTATGCTGAACAGGTTGACAACCGAATTACACCTGTTTCCTTGGAATTGCTCGGAAAAGCGCATGATTTGGCAGAAAAATTGGGCAGCCAGGTAGTAGCTCTTTTACTTGGCTTTCGGGTTGCCGAGTTGACGAATATATTGACCAGCTACGGAGCTCAAGCAATTGTGCTCGCTGACCATGCCGATTTAGGGCAATACCGCACTGAACCTTTCACTCAGGTGATAAGTCAGATCATCGAGCGTTACCAACCTGAGATTGTCCTTTTTGGAGGTACCAGTATTGGGCGAGACCTGGCACCACGAGTAGCTGGCAGAGTTCATACTGGTTTGACAGCCGATTGTACTTCTCTGGAGATAGAGGAAGACTCGAAAAGATTCCTGATGACACGCCCTGCATTTGGGGGAAACTTATTAGCGACAATTGTTTGTCCTGAGCACAGACCCGCGATGGCAACAGTTCGACCTGGTGTGATGGTGAAGCGTGAACCAAATGAAACAGCCGTAGCAGAAATTGTGGATTTCGATGGGATTATTGTTGAAAATAGTTTGTTCACGACCATCCGCGAAATTTTGAAGAAAGATGTCAGCAAGCATGATATCCAGGATGCCAAAATTATCGTTGCGGGTGGGCGTGGCATGCACAACACTGAGGGCTTCGCGTTATTACAGGATCTGGCGGATTCCTTGGGTGGTGAGCTAGCCAGCTCAAGAGCTGCTGTTGATGCCGGTTTGCAGGACAAGTCAAGGCAGGTTGGTCAAACCGGAATAACCGTAAGACCATTACTATATATTGCCTGTGGTATATCTGGCGCAATTCAGCACCTCGCGGGTATGGAGGAATCTGATTTTATCATTGCAATCAACAGTGATCCGACCGCGCCAATTTTTAACGTGGCTGACGTTGGTGTTGTAGGCGATGCTTTTAAAATTGTGCCAAAACTCATTGAAGCCATTCGCCGTGAACGAAGCTAATAAGAATTTCATATCCCTGGCAAAATAAAGATATCTTGACTAAAAATTGCCAAAATAAACAAATCATTTTTTATCGACGGGTACCACAACAACCAAGGTGCCCGTCCTTTTTTGTATTTCCAGAGGCGGAACTGGATAAAATCCGGGATTCTCGTCGATAAATTTGCTTCTAAAAATAACGGCACAATTTAGAATTTTATTTTAAGAAAAAGCACTTGCCCATATTTACGGGAAGTGCTTTTTCTATCTTTTTTTGAATGTGGCTACATGAATTGGTAATCTTGTTTTGTCACAATTTAGCCATCTGTTTCAGTGCCGCGCTGATGATCAGTGGGGCGCCGGTGGCGGTCTTGATGTCGTCGAGCGAGTACTCCGGGTTCTGTTCAATCAGGACGAAACCCTCATGGGTTACCTCGATAACTCCCATTTCCGTGATGATCAGGTCAACCTCATTTACCGCTGTCAGGGGCAGGGTGCATTCCCGTAATAGCTTTGGCGCGCCTTTGGCAGTATGCTCCATTGCCACGATTACCTTTTTTGCGCCGCTCAAAAGGTCCATCGCGCCGCCCATGCCCGGCACCATCTTGCCGGGAATCATGTAGTTTGCGATGTCGCCGTTTTCTGCCACCTGTAAAGCACCCAGGACGGTCACGTCCACATGCCCGCCGCGGATAATGCCGAATGACATGGCGCTGTCAAAGAAGCTGCCCCCCGGCAGAATTGTCACAGGCATTGCGCCGGCATTTGCGATACATGGATCGAGCTGATCTTCGGTCGGGACTGGTCCAACCCCGATGAAACCATTCTCGGACTGGAAGGTGACATCTCTTCCCTCTGGAACAAAATTCGCAACCAGGGTAGGCAGCCCTATGCCGAGGTTCACAAGCGTTCCATCCTGGAGCTCCTGAGCAACCCGTTTGGCGATGAATTCCTGCATTTGCTGTTTGTCCATCATAGCGCACCTCCATCAATAATATGATCAATAAAGACTCCCGGAACCACGACTTCATCCGCACACATCTCGCCGACTTTCACCACTTTCTGAGCTTCGACAATCGCGATATCCGATGCGGCACCCATGTAGGTGTTGAAGTTGCGGGTGGCACCATGGAACGAAAGATTGCCTTTCTCGTCGGCTTTTTCGGCGAAGAGTAAAGCAACATTCGCTCGCAGGGGTTTTTCGAGCAGGTAACGCTCGTCATCAATCTCGATGACAGTTTTCCCCTTTTCCACCTCAGTGCCCAGACCGGTTTTGGTGAGAACTCCGCCGAGCCCAAAACCACCAGCCCGAATTTGTTCGATCAAGGTCCCCTGGGGGATTAGCACAACTTCGGTTTCGCCTTCCAGCATCTGACGTCCGGTTTCGCGGTTGGTGCCAACGTGCGACGCCAAAATTTTCCTGAACATCTTCGCTACAACCATCTTACCAACACCGCGATCAACAAAACCAGTGTCATTGCAAATCAGCGTCAGGTCCTTAACCCCCCGGGCGATTAACGCGTCGATGAGCCGTTCCGGCGTGCCGACCGCCAGAAAACCTCCGACCATGAGCGTATCGCCATCCCTAACAAGGTTTACTGCCTCTTCCAAACTAATCAACTTATTCATGTTTCTGACCTTTCTCCAGGATAAGTTCAAATGCTAAAAGCGTTCTGCTTACGGGCTGCTAGTTCAGTGCAAATGAAACTGGCAACGTCATCGGCGTATTTGCCAGGACCAAACCCCGCGTCACAGCCGAGCTCCTTGGCAAGTTCGTGGCTGATTCGGGGACCGCCGATGATGAGCAAAAACTGCTTACGCAACCGTTCGGCTTCGAGGAGTTCCACCAATTCCGTCAAGTTCTGAACGTGAACATTTTTCTGGGTTACCGTCTGAGAAACCAAGAGAACGTCAGCGTCAAACTCCACTGCCTTACGGATGAAGTCCTCATTGGTTACCTGGCTGCCGAGATTGAGCGCTTCAATCATCTTGTACCGCTCCAGCCCGTAATGACCGGCGTAACCTTTCATGTTCATAATTGCGTCAATTCCAACGGTGTGGGCGTCGGTACCTGTGCTCGCGCCAATCACCCGGATTTTGCGTCCGAAATTCTGATGGATGAAAACATCGGTTTCATCCATAGACATCAAATTCACATCTACCGAATCAACGTGTATTTGCGTGTAGTCTACTGTATGGCTCAGGCTTCCATAGACCACAAAGAAGCTAAACGACTTGTCCAGCGGTGCATGATGGGTGACCGTTGGCTCAATGATGCCCATTTTCAATGCCAACTGTCGCGCGGCTTCCACCGCAACTTCATTGTCAGCCACCGGCAGGGTGAACGAAAGCTGCACCTTGCCGTCATTCATTGTGTCGCCATAAGGTTTCAACTGGGTAAGGTCAAGCGTTTTGTCGAAATCCGCTTTTTTGGTTGAATAGAGTCCGCTACTCATGGTTTTCCTCCGTTGATGAAGCCAAGGCGCGATGATAACGCTCTGAGCCTTGCCTGGATTCTTCCAGCAACAAGCTAATGAAAGGATTCATGTAATGTTCTTCTTTCAAAACGACCCCGGCTAATCCTTTGCCGCCGTCAAAGGGGCGTTTAATTCCTGCCAATTTGCCTTCTTCAATGGTTCTGAAAAGACCATCTCTTCGGATGGTTTGCAGCAGATCCAGGGCAAGGTCAAGCACATCAGCAGCCCGCTGTTCCATGATTCCGCCTTCGCGAAACTCAATATCCTCACCAAAATCGGCGAAACTGTTGGCAATATACCGCGCGTTCTCAATCCCGAGGGCACGGTCTGCCAGGAAGGGGGTGTGGATGGCTTCGGTTAACATGCCCAACAGGTGGATTCGCTGATTGCTGATCACGGTCACAATATTGAAAAGGGCATCCTGAACGTGGGATTTAAAGATATTCCCCGTTTTAAACTTTGTCGGGGGCATGTATTTAAGCGGCGCGTTGGGGAAAATCTGCCTGGCAAGCTGCGCCTGGGCAAACTCATAGAGGAACGCGTTTTTTAGCTCAGGGTTCATCTCGAAAGCGTGCCCCAGACCCATCTGTTCTTCTGGCAGACCAGCCTTTAAGGCGAATTGCTCATTAATCAATTGGGATGCAAGCACAGTGTGGGCTTCTTCGTAGGCATCCGAAGTGGTCAGATAATTGTCCTCACCCGTATTGATGATCACGCCGGCAGCCGCGTTGATCATGCGCGAGAACTCCTGGTCAATTAAGGTCCGCTGCATGTTGATATCACGGAAAAGGATGCCATAAAGCGCATCGTTTAGCATGACATCCAGGCGTTCATAAGCTCCCATCACCGCGATTTCAGGCATGCAGAGACCCGAACAGTAATTACAGAGCCGGATATAGCGCTTCAGTTCCGCGCCAACTTCGTCCAGTGCTTCCCGCATAAGGCGGAAGTTTTCCTGGGTCGCCATGGTGCCGCCAAATCCTTCGGTGGTCGCTCCATAGGGCACATAGTCGAGCAGGCTTTGCCCTGTGGTGCGGATAACCGCGATGACATCGGCGCCTTGTTTGGCTGCTGCCACAGCCTGGACGATATCCTCGTAAATATTTCCGGTTGCAACGATCACATAGATTAATGGTCCGGTGTGGTCGCCATATTCGCGCAGTTTATCTTCACGGATGATGCGATTATGGTGAATTTTGGCGATAGCTTCTTCGGCTCGTTTTTCTGCCCATAGCTGGATCTCGAATAGATCAACCGGATCGGTTTGAGTGAGATCCATTTCACCGTGGGCGACTGCTTCAGCGATCTCCTGAGGGGTCTTTCTGAGGGAGATCGCAGCCTGACCCAGCCAGTAGGCTACCCCAAGCCCGAGCATCTGGCGGGATGCAAGGTGTTCCACAACCACATTTGGCAGAGGCACGCCCATAGGGTCGACACCGTCTATGCCGAAAAGCCGGCAGATTGACCTTTCTATGGTGGTGGTGGTGAATTGTTGGGTATAAGAATGGACATCATCCACCACTTGCCGGGCTGCTTCGCGAGCTTGACGGACTTTCTCCCAATCTATCTTAAGTTTTGCCATTAATCCTCCTGTCGGACTGCTATCATCTCGCGCAGAAGTTCTTCGTCCACGCCAAGCAGCTCGGCAATTTTTATCGCGCCGGAAGGAGCATGTTTTTGACAATCAGTCTCCTCAATGCGGTAGTCCATTAAACTTTGAATTCTTCTGACCCTTGACAGGTCTTCATTTTGTAGATTCATAAACAGATCAGATAAACTCTCCGCGGAATGTCCTGTGCTGTCTGGTGCTTTTGCGGCTCCGTGATGATAGGGAGGCAATTCAGCCAAAGCATCAGGATTGATTCCGCGCACTTGGTAGAAACGAATTCCAGGAGATTGTTTTACATGGTAATGAGTGGCAATCAGGAAGGTACTTTTGGATCTGCCATAAACATTGCTCAGGGCTTGAACAATGGCGGTCGCGTCGGCAGGTTTTGTTCCCCGGCAGGGCTCATCCATTAAAATCAAACCCGTTTGGTTCTGGCTCAAGCGGAAGTGGTTGCGAATTTGGACCGCTTCCAATCCGAAAGAAGAAAGCCCTCGATGCAAATCGCCATCATAGCTTGATTCAAACGCGAAAAAGTCGAACATCGGGGTTTCCAAACTTTCGCAGAAGGGAAAATAACCAAGCTGGGTCATCAGAAGTGCCAGGAAGGTCGTCTTGAGTGCAACACTCTTCCCGCCCATGTTGGCTCCGCTCAAAACCGTCGTCCCTTTTCTCAACTCAATCGATATTGGTGTGAAAGACAGCCCCTGTTTTTCAAGCATTTCCGCGATAAGGGGATGAAATGCGTTTTGGAGGACGGCTGGGCTTTGCGGTTCAACCAGAGTCGGCATGCAACCATCCCAGCGATATGCCAGGATCGCTTTCGCGAGGCGAAAATCAAGGATGGCGCAGCTATTGACGCAATTTTTGATCTGGGGCAAAAATTCCGCCAGGCTGGCGCCCAAATGCTGCCTGATCATTTCCTCTTCCTGAGATTCTTCCGCGGCAATCAGCGCGCGTTGAGTCAGTAATGTTTTACGTTGAGAACCCGTTGACTGACGGATTTCTTTTTCAAGTTCCTTTTTTCTTGACCGTATCTCCGCAAGTTTTGGGGAATACTCGCTGTAAATGTGGAATGTGGGGTTGCCTGTGCCGGCTGGGTCCAGTAACGCTGCCGCGGATGAGGTGTCGTCTAAGCTGACATTGGCAGCATCGAGCAAGTGTGTCATTTTGGATAGTCGTTTGAAAATCAAAAATGCACCTTTAAGCTCAAAAAACTCGGTGTCATCCAGAAGGCTGCCCTTTTCGAGCCGACTGAGCGTACCTCTGAGTTCGCGGAGCCGCGCCAACTGAATTTGGGCTTCCGGCACCTGGGGATGGTCCAGTTCGACCAATGTCAATAGCCGACCAATAGCCGCCAGTTCATCCTGTAACGCTTCGCGGGATTGCTTTGTGTACATCATCGCGGAGTTTTTCAGGGCGTTTCCTTGCGGGCTGCGGCATTGGCAGGCGTCCAGGATGTGAAGTAGACCCACTTCATCCAGCAAATCGCGTGTGATGATGACCGAGGATTTCATATGAGGCTCACATAGTCCTTGGACCCAGATCGACAACTGGAACAGAGATACACTTTCGCATTTCAGCAAGCACCGACCCAGAGGGAAGGGTATGCCCGTTGGAACGGGTTGGATTCAGGCAAACAAGGCGCACGTCCAGCGGATTTACGACAGCGAGGTGAATCCCGTGTTCGTGAAGCTTATGGAGATTAGATGGGTTAATAAACAGCCGCGTGCCGTCTTCGACCACGACAGTTAGATTCTCGAAATTCCTTTCTCGCAGCAATTCATTCACCACCTGGTCCGTTAGGGCGCCTTGCAAGAAAAGATAGGTCGTGGCGGGCGTAAGGGCGTTCGCGACGATCCTGCCGTAACCCACCAGGGTGGGAGTTTCCAGAACCGAAACGGAAAAATTCAGCTCTTCGCCGCTCAGCATAATGACGCATTTTCTGGTGGTGGTCAAAAGCTCCTGAGAAAAAACAGCCGCCACACTTTCGGGGAGAGAAGGCGTTTGCAATAGATTCAACGCAAAGCTGGCTTTTTCAGCCAGGATCTCCGGATTTCCGGAGGTTTCCGCGCTGACACACAGGATGGCTGCCTCGCTTAATCCGCAGCCAGCCTGGGACCGTCGGGAGAGGGCACCATCGATGATAAAAAGGCAGTCTGGTTCATGCTTTCGCATTAATTTGCCGACCGCCTCAAGCTCGTCCGTCACGCTTGGTCCCGCCAATTCCACATAGCCGTCACTCAAAGCGCGGCAGACGACCACTTCGCCTAATGCGGTTCGAATGTTGCTCAACTCCAATATTTCGAGCAGGGCATCACTGCGCAGAAGTGCCCCTTCCGCGCTGGCGATCAAAGTTCCCATTGGCACGTAGATCCGCGGCTTTGGGTTGCCGTTCAGGATGTCTTCCGATTCGCCATCCCTGCCAACCGAGGTGAGCGCCAAAGGTCTTCGCTGCCAACTTTCTGTCCAGGCGGCGATGATGTGGTTGAGGCAGGTTGTCTTTCCGGCATTTTTTGAAAGCCCGATGATAGCCAGGGATTCCAGATCTTGCAGACCTGTGAGCCTCAGCAGTTCAACATCCTCTTTGACCGCACCCGGATTCATACCAATCGCCGTTTATCCCTTGTGTTTCCGTCTGTTCCGAAGTAAACCAACCGGTTCAAGAGTCATTTGCTGACCAGCCAACAAGCTGGCAACACCAACCAGCTCGACCTTCTCTTCGCCTCTGCACACCGGGCAATGGCATTCGTTTTTATACACTTCCGGTTCTTTGTAGGTCGTGATTACACCTTCAAAATTGCGTAGGACGATATGGTCAGGGTTTTGCGAGATCAGGTAGTCCGGCATCACCGGGATTTTTCCACCGCCGCCTGGCGCATCCACCACGAAGGTGGGCACGCAAAAGCCGGAAGTGTGGCCTCTTAGGCTTTCAATGATCTCAAGTCCCTTTGCCACCGGCGTTAGGAAGTGCGAAAGCCCCAATGAAAGATCACACTGATAGATGTAATAGGGTCGGACTCGAATGTAGACCAAGCCATTAACCAGTTTTCGCATGACGTGCACGCAGTCGTTAACACCTCTCAGGAGGACGGACTGGTTGCCAAGTGGCACACCGGCGTCTGCAAGCAGGGTGGTGGCACGCTTTGAATCTGAGGTGATTTCGTTGGCGTGGTTAAAGTGAGTGTTTACCCAAACGGGGTGATACTTGCGCAGCATGTCGCACAGCTCAGGGGTAATCCTCTGAGGAAGTACCACTGGCGTGCGTGTTCCGATCCGGATGATTTCCACGTGATCAATTGCCCGTAGTTTTGAAAGAATGTATTCCAGGCGTTCGTCGCTCATCAGCAGAGCGTCGCCGCCGGAAAGCAGCACATCCCGCACAGCAGGTGTTTCGCGGATGTAATCAATGCAGGCGTCAATTTGCGAACGCGTACGCGCGCCATCCTTTTGACCAGCAAGGCGGCGCCGGGTGCAGTGGCGGCAGTACATGGCGCACTGATCGGTAATCAGGAATAGCACCCGGTCTGGATAGCGGTGGGTTAAACCAGGAACCGGCGAGTCGCCGTCTTCTTCAAGCGGATCTTCAAGATCTTCCGGGCTTCGGTAGGCTTCATCGCCCGTGGGCACGGCTTGTTTTCTGACGGGGTCATGCGGGTCGTCAGGGTTGATCAGGGACAGGTAATAAGGAGTGATTGCCATCCGGAAGGTTTCGAGAGCCTTCCTTGAGCCTTGCTCTTCTTCGGGCGTCAACGGTAAATACTTCTTCAGCGTATCCACATCCGAAATACGGTGGGAGACCTGCCAATGCCAGTCATTCCACTGCTCGTCCGTAACTTCCGGGAAAAGCTTCTTGCGTCTGACTTCACCGCTTGTGTTGATGTATTTTTCTTCAGCTTTCATCACCTGACTCCTTCGTTTCCGAGAGAGGCTGCAGTTTAAACTGCAGCCTCTCTATTGCGTTTTAGATGTAATTCTTCTCAAAAATTTCGCGCAGTGCTTTGGATTCGCGTAATTCCTGCAAGGTGAAAACTGCATGGTTGCGGGTGTAACCGTTGCCGATGATCATTGTGACATCTTTGCCGATGCCTTCAGCGCCAAGCGCGGCACGCGTGAAGCTGGTCGCCATGCTGAAGAAGTAAACCAATCCACCATCACGAACGGGGAGAATGGTTGACATTTCGGTACCCTGGATGTTCACGACATTAATCGCGACATCATATTCCTTGCCGTCATTGTATTCGAGGGCTTTTTCGAGTACTTCAACTGGGTTTGCTGCATCAGCAACAAAGAATTTGTGCACGAAGTGGTTATCAAGCAAAGTCTTCTCATGGGCATCATTGCGGCTCATCCCCACAACGTTGCCGCAGGGACCAACGCGTTTCATGGCTTCGTAGCCGCAAAGCATGCCGCTCTTGCCGCCCGCGCCGAGAATGAGCACAGAGTCGCCTGGTTTGACGATGTTCGCGGTTTGTGCTGGCGCTCCGGCAACGTCCAGGGCTGCCAACGCAAGGGATTCCGGCATATCATCAGGGAGCTTGGCGTAAATGCCGCTCTCGAAGAGAATTGCCTGACCCTTGATGTCGACCCGGTCGGTGTCGGGGTGGACTGCCAGGATTTCATCGATATGCAGCGGAGTCAGTGAAAGCGACACCAGGGAAGCGATACGATCTCCAACTTTGATATCTTTGCGGTCTTGTAAAGCCGGACCGATTTTTGCGATGCTGCCCATGAGCATACCGCCGGAGCCGGTAACCGGATTTTGCATTTTGCCCCGTTCGGCGACAATCCCCAAAACCATCGCTTTCAGACGGTCTTCGTTCTGCTCAGAGGCAGACCAAAGCTGCCTGAAACTGGCAGAGTCGATGTTTAATGCAGAAACATCGATCAGAATTTCATTGTCGTAGATATCCATTGTGTTGTCGATCTTCTGAGCGGCTTGGGGCAAAAGCCCTTTTGGCTCAATCACGCGGTGTGCACCATACTTATTTCCCATTGCCATAAAACTGTTCCTCCGTAGAAAATTTTTGCTAATTTACACGTTCAGCCAAGCCCAAAATCTGGCGGGCTTCTGCCGACGTGGCGATTTCAAGGTTTAATTCTTTTGCGATTCGGACGATCCGCTCAACAAATTCAGCGTTCGAAACGCCATTCCGTTCCCGGTTATATTTCAGATTGTCCTCAAAACCTACCCGAACATGACCGCCTAAAAGCATTCCCATTACGTTCATTTCGAGTTGGCAGCGGCCGATTCCAGTCACGGTGAAAGTAGCTCCTTCCGGCAGCGACTCTTTTAAGAAGAGCAAATCCCGGGGTGTGCCTGTGGCTCCGCCATTCACGCCTAAAACGAAGTTGAAGTGCAGATGTGGTTTTATATGACCTTTGCGCACCAAACGAAGAGCCATGTCAACATGGCTCTTGTCAAAGCACTCCAGCTCAGGTTTAATCCCACGTTCGTTCATGCGGGCTGCGAAAGCGATGATCATGTTTTCGGTATTGATAAAAATTTCATCTCCACCAAAGTTCATCGTGCCGCAATCAAGGCTTGCCATTTCAGGGTTAAGCTCGGTCGGCTGCAGGCGTTCCTCAGCAGTCATGCCGGTTGCGCCGCCTGTGGAAGGCTGAATGATGACGTCCGGGCAGGCTGCCTGGATGGCATTGATAATCACCCGAAACCTCTCGCGGTCCTGTGTGGGGGTGCCGTCATCAAAGCGGGCGTGCAGATGGATGATGGCTGCCCCGGCTTCATGCGCGAGCTTTGCCTCGCGGACGTACTCATCAATCGTGTAGGGTACAGCAGGGTTCATTTCCTGGGTGACTTCAGCGCCACTGATAGCGGCGGTGATGATGACCTTATGTGCACTCATTTTTCTCTCCTTGATAAGATTTTCGCCTGAATTAACCGAGGCGTTGCTTGTTTTTCGGGGTGACACACGTGCCGCTCGCGCGGCAAACCAGAACAGGCTCAGCCAGTACCTCCGCGGCTGAATCCGATAGGTCGGGTCTTGGCGCGATGACCTTCCAGGCTTCAAACGCCATCTTGCGCGAGGTGTTGCCTTCGCTGGTAATCCAGCCTTTGGCTTCGATGAAATCGCCGGCGTAAACGGGCGCAAGGAATTCGATGCTATCGTAAGCCCTAAAGAGCCCCTCATCGCCATCCCGCCGAATCAACAGCTCTGTCGCCACATCACCAAACAGCTTGGTCATATGCGCGCCATCCACGAGCCCACCGCCATAATGTGCGTCTTCCGCTCCAATCCTTAGTCGAATTACTACTTCTGTCATCTCATCCTCCTGATAATTAAAAACGCTATGTGCAAACAATGACACATAGCGCTCCATGCGAAAGCATGACAGTGGCCTAACTTCGTTAGGTACACCAAGGCGTGGGAGAGGACCCTCCTTTTACCCTTCGGCGACGGATAATTCGTCTCTTCACCCAGTCCCGGGTTAATTACGAAGTTTCTACGCGATCCGCCGCGCCTCTATCGAAAACTATTCAATTAGCATCAGGTTTACCCGACACTAAAAAATTATAGCCTGAGAGGTAAAATTCGGGAAGGGGGAAAACTTGAAAATCAACAGCTTAAAAACACCTCAATTAAATACATTAGACAAAGATTGTACAAACACATTAACATTACGTTTTCTGCGGGGTGGGGAGGAGGGTATAATTGCCCTCTGAAATTTTTACAAAGGTGAAAAATGACGGTAAAAACAACTGAAAGCGGTACAACGCTTCGCAACAGACTTGCACGGTCAATCGTTCTGGCAATTCGAACGCTGATGCAACAGGGAAGTCCGGACGAGAAAAGCCTCGACATGGCGGCTTATATCGTCCTGGCATTGGAAAAGATCAACGAAACCATCGAAGCGGCAATGATTGCCTGGGAAAAGCGCGATTATTGGGTGAAAGCTGACCAATTCCGGCAGGAATGGTCCTGGATCGAAGGCAGTCAAGCGCGATTAAAAGCTGCGGTTTTGGCGCAAAACTGGCCAGAAATAGCTACTGAAGCGATTTCGATAGGCCAGCGGTTTAGCAAAGTCCAAATCGCTGAGAAAAACCGGATTGGCGAACCCTGGGTTGGCGCGTGGAACGCGCTAAAACGCTCAGCCAAATAATCTCTCACAACGCTTGTCAGGCAAATCAAGGAGAAAACCCGGTGGGGAAGATGCCGGCTTTCAAATTAATTCACTATGGTTATGATAAGTATCATTATCGCAAGCATTAATAATGCGAGAAGATTTCCTCGGGAAGCCACTATACGCCACTTTTAATCAAAAATCAGACTCGTATGTCACAATGTGTTTTGGCTGAGCTGGAAGATCAGGAAGTTCAGCGGAAAAGAAAGTTGGATAGACAGGAATTTCAAGCTTGTTTAGTTCAGAAATGCTGAGCCACTCCAGCCGCTCTGGAAGCCCGGTTGAAGTGATGCTTGTGGATTTGAGCACGCAGTCGGGTTCCCACCTCATCAGAAAGTAAAAAGCCAGTTCATGACAGTTTAACCCTTCGATGTTTCCCCCTTTACCTCTAAAGAAATTTTCATGAATAAAAACCAGACGGTCAATTTGGAACTGACAGCCTGTTTCCTCCCAGACTTCACGCAGTGCTGCCGTTTCAAGGCTTTCTCCGTGCATCACGCATCCACCGAGCGAGTAATAGTAAGGATCAGCGTCATTCCGGACCATCAGAACCTTGCCGTCATCGATCAGGATTCCGCATGCCCTCAGCCTGAACCAGTCTGTCCCGCTCGTAAATGTGCATTCGGTCTCTGCCATCACCGCTCCTTTGATGTGGCAATTCTATCAAAATAACTGCCTTCTGACCGCCCCCGCCCCACCCCTCCGCTGTAGATTAAACGTTATTACATCTTGCAACAACAATAACTACACGCAAGACGCGGTTAATTATCGATATAAACCATCAATAGGCTTCTCTATGATTTTGGTTTCGTATTATAACCATTTGTATATTGTATTACCGCACCTGATAACTTATGGTGGTCAATCATCCTGCTCCCCGTTCTCTTCATCATCCTCGTCGAAGCCGGACGCGCCAGGGGCTGGTTGATCGACGTGGAAGAAGAAGGCGAGGATCGGAAGAAAATCATCCCCGAAGGGAAACAAACAGCCTGAGTTGTTGTTCTGGTCCGAATCCATTGACTTTCTTCCTTCACCTGCCGTTAGCTTTTAAGCGCCTGAAAAACTAAACGAAAGTTGGCATCAACTTAACCTTCGAGCCTCTCACACCTCAACCATGCTAATTTCGCCCTGGTCATCCAGGAAGCATAATTCTGCTTTCACGGGAACGCTAAGTTTTGTTGAAACAATTCCTTTGTAGCGGCGTACCTGAGCAGAGTAAATACGTGTAAGCCGTTCTTTTTCCAGGATTGCGTGGATCGGATCGCTTTTAAAGTCAACAATGTGCCATCCATCTGTGTCCCGGTAGAGCAAGTCGATCACCCTGTTTTCGAGCTTTCCGTTTAGCATATAGGAATAAGGCAGCTCAGAATAACGTTCTGATGCATTCGAAACGGCACTCCAAAGCGAATGCTCGTGAAGACGGGATAACAACTTGTTGGCTCGCGAGATGATCTCGCGGCGTGGTGCTTCTGCTGCAAAACCAGCCTCCCAAGCCTCTGATTCTAACAAATCATTCAGAAGAGGATCCCCCGGAAAGAGCCACCTCTGCAGTGCCTTGTGCACTATCCGACCAAGCACTTTCCCTGAAACCCTCTCGTCCGCAAGTGTGGCATGCCAGGAACGTAACTCTTCCCTCTCAAGCTCATCAGGCATTTCCGTTTTTTCTATGGGTTGATAGAGAAAAAGAGAGTTCTCTGTTTGTATTTTCTCTGAAGTTTTGGTTGTAGCATTGACACCTATTGCTGGCGCCTTACTCTGCATAAATAGGGCTCGGACAGGGTATCCATTTTTTGTCTGGGTCTCGAAGGGTTGGTTAATGTGGTTCGTAAAGTCCGCGGAGGGTGAACCCATCGCATTATTCAACGCTTTGCCCCAACCAGGCAGGGCAAGCTCACCGTTCGAATTTGAGGTCGCGTGACCGCTGATGATCAGTTTTGCCTGAGCACGCGTCAGCGCGACATACAATAACCTGAGGTCCTCGCATTTGCCCTGGTCTTTATCCAGGTTCTCTGCTAACCTGTAAAGCATGGGGGCAGGTTCCAGTTCGAACGTGACGCCAAGCTCATCAGAGAGAAAAGATTTCGCCTTATTGGGTGGTTTGCTTCTGCCAGCATCGGCTAAAACCACCACCGGGAACTCCAAACCTTTGGCTCGGTGAATGGTCATCAGCCTGACCGAACCGGTTGCTTCTGCTGAGGCTTCCCCTTCCCTCGCGCCGGCATCATTGACAGTTTGAAGCAAATCCAGGTATTCTCGCACATTAACCGCCTGGCTCAGTTGGGTATCGGATAGGAGTTTATCCAGGTTCCGCCACAGGCGCCCCTCAGCTTTTATTGCCAGGTTATTTTCAAGGCTGTAATCGGCTGTGGCTAAGATAGCACGATAATCAAGATCATCCACAACTCGTTTTAACAATTCCGCGGTTGGAATTCGGTCTACGAGCGGGTTCAGTTTGTTGACCGTTGAGAGAACACGCCTTGCGCTTGCCTGGTCTGAATCAGTCAAGCAACTTAGATCTCCCTGTAAGGCTCGCCAATAGGGCAAATTTGTTTGGCTTAGCTGGAAAAGCGCGGCATCCGTCAGCCCAAAAGCCGGCGAACG
>ERZ1645192.1540-NODE-1540-length-19163-cov-7.811597_pt1 | contig 19163 bp, 20 predicted proteins | sample MGYA00575354_ERZ1645192 | MGnify/ENA primary metagenome ERZ1645192 (study PRJEB40844, sample SAMN11349763) | freshwater sediment metagenome | isolation source: river sediment | host: Sediment | place: India: Faizupur Khadar , New Delhi | collected 2017-02-21 ... | reverse complement strand
CATCATGAACCGCAGGTTCTCGATAAAAGTCGGCTTCCTGACAATTTTTTTCTCGCCTGAGGCATCAGTAACCTGCACAGGAGTGCCTTTTACTTCTCCCCATTCCTCATATACCTGGCGATGATCGCTCTGCTCACTCCACATCCTTGGGAAAATTGTAATAAACCTCGGATCATAAATCCTCTCAAGATTCCGGCCAGTTACAACATATTTCCCATCCTCAAGTGCATATTTTGCTTTGCCATCCTTATAATCCAGAACAGGAGCATTATAATACGCACCCCTGAAAAGCGGCCTTTCCCCGTATTGTTCCCTGTTAAGGAAATACAGGAGGTTGAACGGATTTGAAGGATTATTCTCATTAAGAGGAGTGTTGGCATTTGACCTTATTACTATAATTGCATTTGAAGAATACCCTATAAGTATCACAATTACAGCAGTAAGGGCGGTGTTCATGACATACCTGTTACGGGAAGTAAGATAATAAACCACGACACCGATAAGGATAAATACAATTACATTCAGAAATACAGAACCTGAGACAATCCAGATACCTGCGAAAAACAAGGCAGATACCGAAAAAATTGCATTTTTTGTAATATTTGCCGATACAATTGAGGTCCTCACAGCAAGAATAAACAGCGCTGCCAGTATAAGCATGTGGACAACAACTCCCGAATTGACCGGCATTCCAAGCGTATTGACAAAGAAGAGATCAAACCAGGAAGATATTGTTACTATTCCGGGCATTATCCCGTACATCAGAAATGCAAGCATAAGAACGCTTATCAGAAGCGAGATTGCAATACCTTTCCAGGAAAAGTCGTACTTCCTGAAATAATATACAAGAACGATACCGGGAAGTGTCAGAAGATTCAGCAGGTGAACACCTATTGACAGACCCATCAGGAAGGCGATAAGTATAATCCACCTGTCAGAATATGGTTCATCAGCAGCATCTTCCCATTTAAGGATGGCCCAGAATACTATTGCCGTGAAAAAGGAAGAAGAAGCATAAACCTCACCCTCAACTGCAGAGAACCAGAATGAATCGGAGAAAGTGTATGCAAGAGCACCGGTAACACCTGCAGCCATAACAGCAATGAGCCTTCCGGAAGTCAGGTCCTCCTCGCTTTTAATCAGTATCTTCCTGGCAAGATGCGTGATAGTCCAGAACAGGAACAGAATAGTGAATGCGCTTGCAAGAGCCGACATTGAGTTGACCATAGCTGACACTTTTGATACATCTCCCCCGGCAAAAAGGGTAAAGAACCTTGCCATTACCATAAATACCGGGTTGCCGGGAGGATGACCTACCTCCAGCTTATATGCTGATGCAATGAACTCACCGCAATCCCAAAGACTGGCAGTTGGTTCAATTGTAAGCAGGTAGGTAAGAGATGCAATTACAAAAACAATCCAGCCTGTTATATTGTTTATCAATCTGTATTTCTTCATCAGAGTAAAACTTAATGATCCGTTGTGCTGTCAGAACAAGTGACGAAAGTACTTAATTTTTTCATACTTTCGCCAGTGGCTTTTAGTTGAGATAATTACGTTTACTGCAAGCACAGGCTTTTCAATGAGATTTAAGCGGATCATTTTACTTATTCTTTTAGCACTCCCGGAAATATTCATTTACGGACAATACTATGAAACAGGTCAGGACCCTGCATCGGTGAGATGGCTCCAGGTAAAGACCGACAGGTTCAGTGTAATTTTTCCAGAGTCATACGGACAGGAGGGAATCCTGTTCGCCAGGTCGCTTGACGAATCATTTGCAAAGCTCAGAAAGGTATTCCCCGACACAAAATTCCGTATTCCTGTAATAATTCACAGCTACTCAACCGAGTCAAACGGATATGTTGCCTGGGCGCCCAGGCGTATGGAAATTTATCCATCACCCGATCAGAGTTCAATTCCGCTTGGAACACGCACGCAACTCACCCTGCATGAACTGACCCATGTTTTCCAGATGGCTTCACTCAACAAGGGATTCTCAAGGGCTGCATCATTTTTTCTTGGCGAACAATTCACCGGCCTCACTGCGGCAATGCTTCCTTTATGGTATTTCGAAGGGAAGGCCGTATTTACCGAGTCAGCACTTACAGCTTCTGGCAGGGGAAGGTCACCATATTTCCTGAGAGAGTTCAGGGCGATAAGTCTTGAAAACGGGAAAAAATTCAAATACGACAGGATAGTAAACGGTTCATTCAGGGAATATGTGCCCAACCATTACTTTTCCGGGTACCAGATTGTTACATACTCTTTTGCTAAAAACGGCCTGAATTTCTGGAACAAAAACCTCGATTATACGGCAAAGTACCCCTTCCTTGCTGACCCTGTAAATATCTCAATGCTCAGGCAGGCAGGTATCACAAAAAGGAAGCTGTATGAAGAGGCCTATGACACTCTCGCCCTCCTGTGGACAAAAGAATTATCAGCTAAAAAGACAGATTCCTTCTTACCGCTGAACAAAAGCAAGAAGGGTGAATATGTGAATTATTACTCACCTGTAGTAATAGGCAGGGACAGCATTCTGAGCATAAAAACTTCGCTGAGGGATCCTGCAGGATTTGTACTTACTGATACAAGGAACAAAACTGAAAAAAGGATACATACAGGAGGGCAGATTTATCCGTTTCACCTTTCGTACGGAGGTGGAAAAACAGCCTGGGTTGAATATAAACCGGATCCCCGCTGGGAAAACCGGAATTACATGATAATAAAGACAATGGACCTCAAGACCGGCATTGTCAGAATCCTGTCTGAAAAATCACGTTATCTCTCTGCCGCAATCTCACCTGACGGGACAAGGATAGCAGCATCTGAAAACTCTGTAAGCAATAAAAATTCACTTGTAATTATTGATGCATATTCCGGCACTGTTATAAGTTCAGTCAGTTCTCCGGAAAATGCCGCACTGCAGCGACCTGCATGGAGTACTGACGGAGAAAAAATCACTGTTATTTCCTTAACAGACAAAGGAGAGGCAGTGCTTTCATATTCACTGAAGCAAAACACCTGGACAACGCTCGTCAGTTACGGCAGAAACGACCTGCAATCAGCAGTGCTCAGAAACGATTCTCTCTTTTATATCAGTTCAGGGACTGGCTCTGAAGAGCTTCACCTGAATACGCCTTCAGGCAAAAAGGCCTGTCTGACAATTTCAAAATATGGAATTAATGATATAAGCGCTGATGAAAAGAACCTTGTATTCAGCAATTATACATCAGGGGGCTTTGAAATATGCAGCATGCCTGTAAAGGATATCAGGACTGATCTTAATCCGCCTATTGACTCTGCTTCATACCTGATAAACCGTTTTGAAATAAGTGACGACAAGCCGGAAGACAATGACATCTCAACTTATAAAACTGAGGCATACAAGAAACATCTTCACCTGTTCAGCTTCCACAGCTGGATGCCATTTTATGCTGACATTGAACAGGTTAAGGACGATCCTGCCTCAATCAGGCCCGGTATCACTCTTCTGTCACAGAATCAGCTCAGCACCCTTACAACAGAAGCCGGTTATGAATACAGTGTGAATAAGGAACACATCCTTCATTCAAAAATAATCTGGAAAGGCTGGTATCCGGTGATAGAATCCGGCATAAGCTATGGCGGGAATCCCGGTATTCTTACAGGAGGAGAAAAAGTTACGAGCCCGTCCGGGTCACAAAACAGCATTCACTGGATCAACATCATAAGCCTTCCCCTGCGGTATGCATCAGGCCGGTTTTCACAATACCTTCAGCCTTCCGTAACCTATGATTACAGGAATAACTATATCTGGGTCCCCGAAGAAAAAAGCTTCGACAACAGTCAGGGACTGCTGTCAGGGAGATTTTATTTTTCAAACTCACACAGGAGCTCTTTAAGGGATATTTACCCGCGATGGGCCCAGGTTTTTGACCTTAATTACACCTTTGCTCCCTTTAACACTGACATTTATCCCGGAGATATTTCACTGAAGACTGCCTTATATACACCCGGCATATTCTCAAATAACGGCCTGAAACTTCGTTTTGAAAGAGAAAAACAGCAGAATGCAAGGTATTCTCTCAGCAACCGCATATCTCTGCCCAGAGGCTATAAAAACATACTTTCAAAGGATCTTACTTTCCTTTCTGCCGATTATACTTTTCCGCTTGCCTATCCCGACTTAAATATTTCAAGCCTTTTATACCTTAAACGATTTCGTGCCGTCCTGTTCGGTGACTATGCTTCCGCATCAGACAATTATTATCTGAAAAAAAACGGTTCGGGACTTACATTTGATTACAGGCATGATTACAGGGAATCTTTCAGCTCATTCGGGGTTGAAATGCTTGCAGATTTTCATATCCTTAGGTTGCCCTTTATGATTTCAGGAGGAGTGCAGTCGGCCTGGAAAAACATAAATGAAGCCCCTGTTTTTGAGATCCTGTTCAATATCGAACTGTTCGGAATGGCTATAAACAGGGAAAATAAACTGTGATCAGATGCTTACAGACCTGGCGTTTTCAAGAATAAGCGACCAGGCTTTCCTGACATGCTCCATCGTGACATTTGTCTGGGCAATCACCATCCTCAACGTATATCTGCCACTAAGTGACGTATGTGTAAGGTAAATTTTACCTGTATCATTAAGCCTGTGATTAAGTATCTCATTGAGCTTGTTAAGCTGTTCAGCATCATATCCTGACGGTCTGTACCTGAAGCAGACAACATTCATCGTTCGCGGGGCAAGCAGCTCAAAATCACTTTCATTGAGGATCATTTTTTCAAGTTCTGATGCTATCCTTACATGCTCCCTTACTTTTTCCTGCAAGCCCTCAACACCGTAGGAACGGATTACACTCCATAATTTAAGGGCCCTGAACCGGCGTCCCAGCGGGACACCCCAGTCACGATAATCATTTACCTTTCCCCTTGTTCGTGTTTTAAGGTACTCGGGAAGTATTTCAAAGGTCCTTATAAGTGAAGAAGCATCCTTAACAAAATATGCAGAACAGTCAAAATTTGTGAACATCCATTTGTGGGGATTGAATACAAGAGAGTCGATGTATTCACAGCCGTCAAGCATCCAGCTGAATTCGGGAAGAATCAGAGCTGTGCCTCCCATAGCAGCATCAACATGAAGATGAATACCATATTCTGAGCAGATCTCCCCTGTTTTCCTGAGCTGATCAACCGCAGTTGTTCCTGTTGTTCCCAGAGTGGCAATAACGCAGGCCGGTATAAAACCAAGTGCCTTATCTTTTTCAATAGCTTCACGCAGCCTTTGCGTATCCATTGAAAAATCTTCAAGCACAGGAATCTTAACAAGGTTTTTCCTTCCTATACCGCTTATCTTGACTGCTTTCTCAACAGATGAATGTGTTTGCTCAGAACAGTATATCCTTATTGTCCCGCATCCTCCTGCACCCTGCTCATTGAATAAAAAGCCGCTTTTCTTTTCACGCGCGGTGATTATTGCTGCAAGTGTTGAAGTGGAAGCTGTATCCTGTATTACACCTTCGAAATAATCAGGCAGGCCAATCATCTTTTTCAGCCAGTTCATTACCTTCTCTTCCAGTTCGGTAGCGGCAGGAGACGTTTCCCAGATCATGCACTGGGCACCAAGAGTGGAAATTATCATCTCTGCAAGTACGGAAGGAGGACTTGTGTTTGCAGGGAAATATGCATAGAAATTGGGGCTCTGCCAGTGTGTGATGCCCGGCATTATAATCTTATCCAGATCCTTCATGAAAGATTCAAAAGGCTCTGCTTTCTGTGGAGGATTATCAGGTATTTCTGAAAATATTTCACCCGGCTTTACAGGTGATTTAACCGGATAATTTTCAACATTCTCCATGTAGGATGCCATCCATTCGACAAGCTCATGGGCATGTTTACGAAATTCGTCTGGTTTCATCGGGATGGTTTTACTTCACCGAATCAGCAAGTAAAATAATCCTGTTTGCCTTTACCTCAATCACTCCGCCATTGATATCATATACTGATTCGTTCCCATCCATATCGACCATAACAACCGGTCCGTTATCGAGAGTGGAAACGATAGGGGCATGGTCTTTCAAAACCTGGAATGATCCCTTTTTTCCAGGGACCCTCACTGATTTTATATCCCCTTCAAATACTTTCTTCTCGGGTGTGATTATTTCTATCTTCATTCCTCGGAATTATTTTGTCTGGGCAAGGATCTTTTCTCCCTTTTCAATAGCATCCTCTATGGTACCTACGAGCAGGAATGCTGATTCAGGATACTGGTCAACCTTCCCGTCCATTATCATATTGAAGCCTTTGATAGTATCTTCAATTGAAACAAGTGCTCCCTTGATTCCGGTAAACTGTTCGGCAACCTGGAAAGGCTGTGAAAGGAAGCGCTGTACCCTTCTTGCACGGTGAACAACAAGCTTATCCTCCTCGGAAAGTTCATCCATACCAAGAATAGCTATAATATCCTGAAGTTCATTATATCTCTGCAGAAGCTCCTTAACCCTCTGGGCACAGCTATAATGTGCTTCACCAACTATATCGGGAGTAAGGATTCTGGATGTTGAGTCGAGCGGGTCAACAGCGGGATAAATACCAAGTTCGGATATTTTCCTGCTTAACACTGTCGTGGCATCAAGGTGAGCGAATGTTGTTGCGGGAGCGGGGTCAGTAAGGTCATCAGCAGGCACATATACAGCCTGAACAGATGTTATTGATCCGTTCTTTGTTGAGGTGATTCGCTCCTGCATAATACCCATTTCTGTTGCAAGTGTAGGCTGGTAACCTACAGCCGAAGGCATCCTTCCGAGAAGGGCAGAAACCTCTGAACCGGCCTGTGTGAACCTGAACACATTGTCCATGAAGAACAGGATATCACGTCCGCCGCTCTTGCCATCACCATCCCTGAAATGTTCAGCAACAGAAAGTCCTGAAAGCGCAACCCTTGCCCTTGCACCTGGAGGTTCGTTCATCTGTCCGAACACAAGCGCAAGTTTTGATTCTTTGAGTGCATTTTTATCCACAGTAGAAAGGTCCCATCCGCCTGACTTCATGTTTTCAAGAAAGTCTTTACCGTATGTTATAACACCGGCTTCAAGCATTTCCCTGAGCAGGTCATTACCTTCCCTTGTACGCTCACCAACACCGGCGAAAACTGAAAGGCCTGCATAAGCTTTTGCTATATTATTAATGAGTTCAAGGATAACAACTGTTTTTCCGACACCAGCACCTCCGAAAAGACCAATTTTTCCACCCTTTGAATAGGGCTCAATAAGGTCAATAACTTTAATACCGGTGTACAGAACCTCCTTCTCTGTTGAAAGCTCTTCATATTTAGGGGGTTTTCTGTGAATCGGATAGCCTCCTGTTTTGTCAAGCCGTCCGATACCATCGATTGCCTCCCCGGTAACGTTCATAAGACGGCCTTTTATCTGTTCGCCAATCGGCATAGTAATCGGAAGACCTGTTGCAACTACTTCCATTCCCCTGCGAAGTCCGTCTGTTGAATCCATCGCAACTGTCCTGACTGTTCTCTCGCCAATATGCTGCTGGCATTCCACAACAAGAACTGATCCGTCATCCCTCTTTATCTCCAGAGCATCGTAGATATCGGGCATGTCAACTCCCTGTTTTTCAAAAGTAACGTCAACCACTGGTCCGATGATCTGGCTTATTTTACCGGTATTCTGTGACATATCAAAGTATTTTTTATAATGTTTTAAAGCAGTTACAAATTTAATAATTTTATTGTATCACCACGGTCCGGAGGCTTTTAAATTCATTTTTATTTTAATCTGCTGATATTAGAAATATTGCAGATTCTGATACATTTTAATAAATTAGCGCAGGGATAAATTGCGATGCTAGAAATATAAAATCAAAGATACCATGAAAAAAGCATTCTTTACATTAATACTTTGTGTATCATTAGTTTCAGTCGTAAACGGACAATTTACAAAAGTCGGCGGTGGATTGGGTTTAACTTCCGGATACTATTTTCATGATGCTAAATGGGATTATAATAAAAGCGGAAACATACTAGGCTCGCTGAAAGGAATTTATGAATTCAGCCTGCCATTCCATGTTTCACCCTCTTTGTCATTTTTTGTTCCTCATATTGTCAAGGACGGGGATGCCAGATACTCCGTAAATACAGCAATGATTGACATTAACGGGCATTATGTTTTCAATTCACTTGACCAGTTTGAGTTTTACGGACTGGCAGGTCTTGATATTCTGATGGCATGGAAGAAGGAGAAATATTTCGAAAATGTATATAAGGAAAAAGACAATGCTCTGGGACTGAACCTGGGGGTCGGAACCTATATGAAAATTAGGGATTCCTTTGATCTTTATGCCGAAGCCAAATACCTGTTTAACAACAAGTACAACCAGGTAATGCTGAATGCAGGAATACTGTTTAATATTGAATGGATGGCGAAAAACGAGAAAAACGGAGGCCTTTGATTTATTTATCCCTTCCTATAAGTGAGCTGGCCAGTGAGGTCAGCTCTTTTTTTCTCTCCCTGGCTATATCGACCTTGTCGAGCATAACAAAGGCCTTTTCTATATATTCGTTGGCAAGAGTTTCAGTGATGTTCCTGACATTTAGCCTGTCATAGATCTCCATCACTGCCTTTACCTTTGCTTCAGAGTCTTCAGCATTACCTGAGTACAACTCCTGTAAATGCTTGAACTGACGCCCTTTCGAAAGCTCAAATGCTTTAACTGAAAGAATTGTCTTTTTATTTGCAACTATATCTCCTCCCTGCATTTTGCCGAATAGTTTGCTGTCTCCATATGTGTCAAGGAGATCATCCTGTATCTGAAAAGCAAGTCCCAGGTTTCTTCCAAACTCATAAAGTGCCTCGGCATCCTTATCCTCGGCATTGCCTATCAGTGCCCCAATCTTTGAAGATGCTGCAAGAAGAACAGCAGTTTTCAGTTCAATCATCCGTAAATATTCCTGCTGGGTAACTAAAAGGGCTCTTTCATAATCTATATCAAGCTGCTGACCGGTACAAACCTCAATAGCAGCCTTGTTAAATTCCCTGAAAACCTTCAGAAGACAACGCTGAGGAGACTGAAGGAAACAGTCATTTGCAATAAAGGCCATCACATCACCTGACAATATTGCCTGGTTAGTGTTCCATTTAGTATGTACTGTGGGAAAATTCCTTCTTACAGGCGCCTGGTCAATTATATCATCGTGAACCAGTGTGAAATTATGAAATATTTCCAGTCCGGCTGAAGGTATAACCGCCTCTTCGATCTTGTCATTGAACAGGTTGCATGACATAAGAGCCATAACAGGCCTTAGTCTCTTTCCTCCTATTGACAGAATGTACCGGATGGGATCGATCAGCTTTTCAGCCTCCTGATTATAAGACAGGTTGACAATAGCCTTATCAACCAGATTTTTAAGATCTGACTGTGTGTACATTAACGGACTGGATCTAAAGTCAATTTATCCTCTGAGCGCTTCTGCTCCGCTTACAACCTCAAGTATCTGGTTAGTAATTGATGCCTGACGTGCCTTGTTATACTGAAGAGTGAGGTCTCTGACAAGCTGTGTTGCATTATCAGTTGCCTTGTGCATAGCTGTCATCCTTGCTCCATGTTCTGCAACATAAGAATCAAGGACAGCTTTATAGAACTGTATCTTCAGTGACTTTGGAATAAGATCTTTAACTATTGCTTCCTGGTCAGGTTCATAGATATAATCAACAACTTCCTGAGTTTCTGATGCTTTAGGATTACCTGTCACAGGCAGGAAAGGCTCTACTGTAAGGTTCTGAACAGCAGCATTTTTAAACTGGTTATATACTATGTCAATCCTGTCATACTCTTTTGAAACAAATGACATCATGAGTGTATCTGCAAGATTGGCAACAGCCTCAAAAGAAAGATGATTGAGAAGGTTGTTCTGCTCGGGAAGCAGCTTAACCTGTGTCTTCCGGAAGAAATCATAGCCTTTTTTCCCTATTGTCAGTATCTTGACGTTGCCTTTCCTGTACTGATCTGCATATTTTTCGGAGATCAGTCGACGGGTTTCTTTTATCACATTACCGTTGAAGGCACCGCAAAGACCTCTGTTGGATGTTATTACAACTATGAGAACCTTTTCAGGGTCAGAGATCCTTCCATAGATATTTTCAACTTCGGAATCAGCCAGACTCCTGGAAAGTCCTCCGAGAATCTCCTGAAGCTTGTTAACGTAAGGCCTCAGCCTGACAATCTTGTCCTGCGCCTTGCGAAGCTTTGCGGCAGACACCATCTTCATAGCTGATGTAATCTGCCGTGTCGATTTAACAGAGCTTATCCTTACCCTTATTGCCTTTAAATTCGCCATTTACAATACTTTATTCCTGAAACAGGTCTTAGTTTTCACGGTACTTGAGCACAATCTCCGAAGCTGCTTTTTCAAGAACTTTGGTTATATCACTGCTGATATTTCCCTTGCGGAGTTCCTCAAGTGTATCCTTATGTTTAAGACTCAGGTATTCAATATAATCCCTTTCAAATGCTTTTACCTTGTTCACAGGGATATCCCTGAGAAGGCCCATTGTGCCGCAATAGATTATAGCGACCTGGTTTTCCACTGGTACAGGTGCATACTGACCCTGTTTAAGTATTTCAACGTTTTTCGCACCCTTGTTAAGTACAGCGAGGGTAGCAGCATCAAGATCGGATCCAAATTTCGAGAAAGCTTCAAGCTCCCTGTACTGGGCCTGGTCAACCTTAAGTGTACCTGCAATTTTCTTCATCGCCTTGATCTGGGCGTTACCACCAACCCTCGAAACTGATATACCTACGTTGATAGCAGGTCTTACACCAGCGTTGAAAAGGTTTGATTCAAGGAAGATCTGTCCGTCGGTAATTGAAATAACGTTTGTGGGAATATATGCAGATACGTCACCGGCCTGTGTTTCAATTATAGGCAGTGCAGTCAGAGAACCTCCTCCTTTCACCATGTGCTTTATCGACTCGGGAAGGTCGTTCATCTGTCTTGCAACTTCATCTGATTCAATAATTTTAGCTGCTCTTTCAAGAAGCCTTGAGTGAAGGTAGAATACATCCCCAGGATATGCTTCGCGGCCCGGGGGGCGACGGAGAAGCAATGACACTTCGCGGTACGAAACAGCCTGTTTCGAAAGGTCATCGTAAATAATGAGGGCATCACGGCCCGTGTCGCGGAAGAATTCACCGATTGCCGCCCCGGCAAAAGGAGCATAGAACTGTGAAGCAGCCGGATCGGAAGCTGTTGCAAGTACTATGATTGTATACTGCAGGGCTCCGTGTTCTTCAAGTGTTCTTGCAATGTTTGCGACAGTTGAACCTTTCTGACCTATTGCAACATATATGCAGTATACTGGTTTACCCTTATCGAAATTGCTCTTCTGGTTAATTATTGTATCAATTGCAATCGCTGTTTTTCCTGTCTGGCGGTCACCGATAATAAGTTCCCTCTGACCCCTTCCTATCGGGATCATTGCATCGATGGCCTTAATACCTGTCTGCAGAGGCTGTTTCACCGGCTGACGGAAAATAACCCCGGGAGCTTTTCTTTCGAAAGGCATGGTGAATAACTCGCCCTTAACCGGACCTTTGCCGTCAAGAGGTTGACCTGTCGGAGATATTACACGACCGAGTAAGCCTTCACCCACATTTATGGATGCAATTTTTCCGGTCCTTTTAACAATGTCTCCTTCATTGATCTCTTCGGTTGGACCAAGGAGCACTGCACCTATATTATCCTCTTCAAGGTTAAGCACAATACCTTCCATCCCGTTCTCGAACTCGATAAGTTCGTTCGACTGGACATTTGAAAGGCCATAGATTCGCGCTATACCATCACCAACTATAAGCACTGTCCCGACTTCTTCAAGCTCCACACCTGTCTGAATGCCTTCCAGTTGCTGTTTAAGGATTTTTGAAACTTCTGCTGGTTTAATGTTTGCCATATTAAAAATAACTTAAATATTCCTTTTATAATTTATGACGCCAGGGCACTGCCCCTGAGCTCTTTTTTGATTTTTCTCAACTTTGTCCTGATGCTTGCATCAATGAAATTGTCATCGATACGAAGGATAAATCCGCCTATTATATCCGGATTGACATTTTCCTCAAAGTCAACAGTTGTGCTGAACACTTTTGAGATCATGTCGGTAATCTGTTTTTTAACAGCCGTATCAGTCTTCACAGCCGTTGTAAGAACTGATTTTGTTATTCCCTTGTATTTCATTGTTTCGTGTATAAAAACACGTGAAATTGCAGGAATAAAGCTTTCCCTCCCGTTACTGACTGTCAGATCGATAAGTGCCATTGTAATCTTTTCCACTTCACTGCCAATCATTGTGTGAAGTATTTCGGTTTTCCTTGAGGGAACAATTACTGGGCTGAGGAGAAGGTCCTTTGTTTCAGGAAGCTTACAGATCTCCGAAATGAACAGCATATCCTGATGTACCTTATCGAGAAGTTTTTTCTCGACAGCCAGGTCAAAAAGAGCCTTGGAGTATCTTACCGATATTTTACTTTCATTCATTATTATCTGTTCCTAATTCTTATTGACTCCGATTTCCTTAAGGTAATTATCAATCAGTTTTTCCTGCTCTCCGGTTTTCTTTAACTGTTCCCCGAGGAGTTTTGAGGCAATGTCGACTGATAATGTGGCTACCTGGTCATGAATTTCCGAAAGAGCTTTTCTTTTTTCGCTTTCAATGTTTACCCGTGCCTTTTCCACAATTTTTTCAGCCTCTTCCGTTGCCTTGTCTTTTGCCTCTGATATAAGCTTATCGCGTATATCCCTGGCATCCTTCAGGATCACTTCCCTCTCTTCCCTTGCTTTGCGGAGAATGGCTTCATTGTCACTCTGCAGCCTGGTCATATCCTCCCTGGCTTTTTCGGCAGCGGCAAGCGAACCCTTTATCATCTCGTCACGTGCCTTTACTGCATTAAGGATAGGTTTCCATGCAAATTTGGAAAGAATGAGAAAGAACAGAGTGAAAATAAGGGTAGTCCATACCACTGTTCCTATTGCAGGAGTTGTAAGACTGTTTGCTAAAAATATCATATCTTGAATATTAACTGTTACCTTTTAAAGAAGCCTGCAACCAACCGTTGCAGGACTTTCCTTTTCCTTTACTAAGCAATAAGAGCAACAACTATTGCGAAAAGAGCTGCACCTTCAATAAGAGCTGCTGCAATAATCATAGCTGTCTGGATCTTTGAAGTAGCTTCCGGCTGGCGTGCAATAGCTTCCATTGCTGAACCACCGATTCTACCGATACCAAGCCCTGCACCTATAACTGCAAGACCTGCTCCAACTGCTGCCAATGTACCTGTCATAATAACTGGTTTTAATTAAACAAAATATTAATGATGCTCTTCCACTACTGCAAGACTTATGAATAAGGCTGACAGGAGGGTAAAAACATATGCCTGGAGGAATGCCACAAGCAATTCGAGGCAATCCATAAAAATCACAAATAAAATTGAAACCGGTGCCACGGCAAGCGATTTGAAGATGAAGATCAGGCAGACTAGACTCAGGACAATAATATGACCTGCAGTAATGTTTGCAAAGAGACGGATCATCAGAGCAAAGGGCTTCGAGAACATACCTATTATCTCAACCGGAATCATGACCGGAAGAAGCCAGAAAGGTACTCCCGGAGTGGCAAAAATATGACGCCAGTAGTTCCGGTTGCCGCTGAACTGGGTAATGAAGAAAGTAAAAAGGGCAAGTACCAGAGTAACGGCAATATTACCGGTTACGTTAGCACCAAATGGCGGAGGAAATGGCACAAGGCCCATAAGATTGTTGAGAAGTATGAAGAAGAATACTGTAAGCAGATAAGGCATGTACTTCTCATACTTATGTTTCCCTATGTTTGAAATGGCAATATCATCGCGCACAAAAAGTATTACGGGCTCAAGGAAACTCTGTATTCCCCTGGGGTGACTAATGCCTGTTTTCTTATATGACCTTGAAAGTGAAAGAAAGAGTAACAAGCCTACAATGCATGAAAACAAAAGACCAACAACGGTTTTTGTTATTGAAAAGTCAAGAATGGAAGCCCCTTCAACCGGATGGCCTTCCTCATTTACAGCAACTATTGCACCTTCTTCAAGCTTATAGCCTTCATGGGTATGTCCATGGGCAAGTTTTTTTGAAGAGAACATATCAAGACCCTTTTCCTTTGAATAGAGAATAACAGGCAGGTATATTGCTACATGTTCCCCGTTTTTCTTTGTCCACAGATGCCATTCGTGTGCATCCGCGATATGCTCCATGATGAAGGTGCTTGCATTAAAAGCCTCCTCTGTTTCACCATGTTGTGCAGCTGCTTCAGCCTCGTGTCCTTCCTGTCCATAGGAGGCAGCAACTGTGCCTGCCAGAAATAAAATCGAAATGAACAGTGTAATAAGTCTAGTTTTCAAATCCGTCGTGTTTTATAAAGATTTGGTTTTCAGTGTTTTTAATATCAAAAATATTAAAATAAAACTGAATGATAAATATAGAACAAAAAACATTAATACGGATTCTGTTTCTGTTTTTTTTATAACAATAAACCAGATAAGAGCTAAAAACAATTCAAGCAGGAACTTAAGGCTGATTGACACAAAGGAATGGAAGGTCTGGCTCCGGGAATCACGGGATATTCCTCTGTTAAAAATTATTAAAGAAATGAGGGTTATAACTGAAAAGCATGAGGTGAGTGTCAGAAGTTGTGACCAGAGCTCCTGATGATTTGTTCTTTCAAGCATGAAAAATCCAGTGACAAGAAGAACAAGAGTCAAAAGCAGAAGGGAAGAAATATGGATTAAAAAAGATCTCATCAGTTTTACTTTATAAAGTCCCTGATGGCAAAATAAATTGCTCCGAACACACCGAGCAATGAAAGAATAATTGTAAAAACCGGTTTCTGGAATCCTGCAATATTATCGAGCTTAATACCACCCCAGGTTGCTATTGCAATTATTGCAACCATCTGAAAGGCCATTCCTGAATATTTCGCGTAGGCATTCAGGCCCTTATCGTCCTGCCTTTTCAGGTTCTTTTTCTTTTGTGGCCGGGGCTCCTCCATTATTGTTGTTTTCGCTCATTTTGCAGGTGCCTGAGAAAATGGCTCCCGGTTCTATTGATAATTTTGATGTTACAATATCACCGAGGATCTTAGATGAAGCTTTAAGGTTAAGAAGCTGGTTGACTATAACTCTTCCCTCAACAACACCGGATATTTCAGAGTTTTTGCAGATAATCTCTCCGTTCACCTTGCCTGTCTGGCCAACAACAACTTTTCCCTTTGTATTGAGGTTTCCGGTAAGAGAGCCATCTATCCTGATATCCCCTGTTGATTTGACATCACCAATAATATCAGTGCCATTGCTTATAAGGTTAATTGTATTGTTTTCAGTCTCATTGTACTTTGCCATGGCCTCTTATTTTTTTTTGTAACGGTACTGTTTATTACAAATATAATATTATTTCGGATCGTAAGCCCATTTGAGGTAAATTGCCCCCCAGGTAAAGCCGCCTCCGAATGCAGCAAGTATAAGCACATCGCCTTTTTTAAGACTTTTCTCATACTCCCAGATGCATAACGGAATAGTTGCAGCTGTAGTATTTCCGTAATTCTGAATATTGATCATTACCTTTTCAGAAGGCAGTCCCATTCTTCTCCCTGTGGCATCAATTATCCTGAGATTTGCCTGATGCGGAACAAGCCAGGAAATGTCTTCAGGCTTCAGGTTGTTCCTCTCCATAATCTCTGCAGCAACATCTGCCATGTTTGATACAGCAAATTTAAAGACACTCTGACCTTCCTGGTATATAAAATGTTCTTTTGCGTCAACAGTTTCATAAGAAGACGGTTTTAATGATCCGCCTGCTTTCATGTGAAGGAATTTTCTTCCTGATCCGTCAGTTCTCAGTATATGATCCAGTATTCCTATTTCCTCGGTTGTGGGCTCAAGCAACACTGCGCCGGCAGCATCGCCGAAAAGGGGGCAGGTTGTACGGTCGGTATAGTCGACAATCGATGACATCTTGTCAGCACCAACAACAATCGCCTTTTTATATCTTCCCGAGCATATATATTCAGAAGCTGTCTGTAAGGCAAAAAGAAAACCGGAACATGCAGCGCCCAGATCGAAACTAAGGGCTTTTTTTATTCCGGCTTTGTCGCAGATTATGTTTGCGGTGGCCGGAAAAAGCATGTCGGGTGTTACTGTGGCACAGATGAGAAGGTCAATTTCGTCAGGGGATGTGTTTGTTTTTTCAAGCAGCCCTAACACTGCCTTGTCTGCCATATCAGAAGTACCAAGACCTTCACCTTTTAGTATCCTTCTTTCCCTGATCCCGACCCTCTGCATAATCCATTCATCAGAGGTGTCAACCATTTTCGACAGCTCATTGTTTGTGAGTCTGTATTCCGGCACCCATGCATTAATTCCTGTAATAGCTGCCCGTATTTTTTCCATAATTAAATTCCCTCTCTGATCTTCTGAGCCAGGTTTGCATGAGCTACCTCCCTGGTTCTTATGACCATGTTCATAATGGCTTTCCGTTTTGAAACGCCGTGTCCAATTACAACATTTGCATTTATTCCAATAATGGGAGTGCCACCGAAATTCTCAAAATCAAGCTGATCAAAATATAAATCCTGAAGATTTCTCTGTTTGTAAATATGATGAAAAGATTCTCCCATTTTAAGGATTACATTTCCAACAAAACCGTCGCAGACCACAACATCCGGCATATTCTCCTGGAAAAGGGAATTACCTTCCACGTTTCCTGTAAAATTCAGTCCGGGATGGTCTTTCATCAGTTCATAAGCCATCTTTACGGCAGAAGTACCTTTGGTCTCTTCTTCACCAATATTTATAAGACCAACAGAAGGATTTTCATCTTCAAGGACATAGCGGGCAAAAATGCTTCCCAGAATTCCGTACTGAAGCAATACATCGGGTTTGCAGTCAGGATTCAGTCCGACATCAAGTATAACTGATCGGCGGCCGTTAACCTTTGGGAGAACAATACCAAGGGCCGGACGAAGCACACCAGGAGTAACGTTGACAGTATAGCTGGCCCCTACCAGCATTGCTCCTGTATTTCCGGCACTGCAGAATCCGTCAAGCATGTTGTTCTTCAGCATTCCGTATCCTACAGAAATACTTGAATCTTTTTTCTGCGAAAATGCTTTGGCCGGATGTTCACCCATACCTATAACCTGGGTTGTATGAACTATTTCGAATGATGACGGATCAACATTCATCTCGCCAAGCTTCTTTTTAATGGCTTCACTGTCCCCGATCAGAACAAGTGTATCATCAGCCGGCAAGTGCTGAAGGGTATCAACTGCTCCTTCCACAATTGCATCAGGAGCATAGTCCCCACCCATGACATCTAGGCCAATTCTCATATCAAGGTTTTTAAGTTAGCCTTCAGGTCAGGCTGTAGCTTTGCCTGCAATTGCAAGCTTGCCTCTGTAATATCCACATTCCGGACATACCCTGTGATAGAGAACTGCTGAACCGCAGTTTGAGCAACTTGCAACAGTTGGTGCGGTTGCTTTGTAGTGAGTCCTGCGCTTATCTCTTCTGGTCTTCGAATGTTTTCTTTTGGGATTTGGCATTTTTCAAATATTTAATTGTTCATCAATTTCTTAAGGTCATCCCACCTGGGATCATTCGGTTTATCATCGTCGTCATCAACAAGAAGCTCCTTAAGCTTTTCAAGCATCAGCGGATCACAGCCGCTTTTTCCGTTTTTATCATCAGGATGCACTCTTTTAATCGGCAGGGCAAGATGAATATACTCGTAAAAATGCTGCATAAGATCCAGTTCATGCTCATCAGAAGGCAGGGAAAGAATATCCGGATCATCATCCGAAATGCTTTTCCCAAGCTTCACGAGCAGCCTGTTCCGGCATTCAAGCGGCCATGGAAACTCCTCAAGGCAACGGTCACAGCTTATTTTCACTGTCCCTGTGATACTTATAAGCAAATCGAGATGTGAGGATCTCTTCTCCATATCAACATGAGCATTCAGTCTTCCCTCCTTGATTTCCGACTCTTCAAAACTTTCAAAAAACTCATTTTCTATTTCAAAATCAAAGAGGTGCTGTCCTTCTTTTAATCCGCTTAACGGTATGGTATATATTCCGGACATCTCTCAGAATTTTGGTCTGCAAAAATATGAATCCTTATTTAATTAAAAAAATTATCAACAAAAAAGTAACATCAAAAGCCTTAAATGATTATCCACCGGTAAAAAAACACCATTCACCGATTTTAATTTAGAGCCTGTAAATATGGCTGTTACTTTTGCTTCAGATAAAATTAGTAAAAAATGGCACACACATTCAATAAAAACATTATAAAGAGAGAACAGCACCCCGGTGTAGGCATTGGAATTTTCTTCATAACACTCGGAGTGGCTCTTCTTATTGCTACAAACGACCTTCTCAACCTTGGAAGCATTCACAGGTATTTTACCTGGGAGACAGTACTGATATTCATAGGAGTGATAATGCTTCTCAATCTTCATCTGACAGGCGGAATACTCTTGATTGCAGGTGGCTTCTGGTTCCTTCGCGATGAACTTAATATAATCCTTCCGCAGAATTTTGAAACATTTTTCTGGCCAGGCATTATTATTCTCCTGGGACTTTCATATATAATCTCTTCCTTATTCAGGAGAGTCAGATAAGACAATATAAATAATAATAAACAAATAAATTTACAGTCATGGAAACAAATGATAATTACAGAGATGAAAAGCATCCCGGAGGGCATGGCCATCCTCATCTTCAAAGCAACCGTGCGATTATAGGAGTTGTCCTTGTCCTTGTTGGAGCTTTTCTTATAATGAGGAATTCAGGAATTTTCCCGGGTTTCATAGATCACATAATTTTCAGCTGGCCTATGCTGCTTGTTACAATTGGCCTTGTAATCACAATAGGTTCGGCCGGAAATAAAACAGGTGGAATAATTGTAATGGCAGTAGGTGCTTTCTTCCTCCTTCCGCATATCTTCAGGGAAACATTCGATTTCAATATGTTCTGGCCTTCAATATTCATAATAATAGGTCTGATATTTATCTTCACAAAAAGAAAAGGCGGATGGAAAGGGGTCTCCACGTCATCACAGGTAGGCGACGATTTTATTGATATAAT
>ERZ1645192.1538-NODE-1538-length-19170-cov-5.078734_pt1 | contig 19170 bp, 10 predicted proteins | sample MGYA00575354_ERZ1645192 | MGnify/ENA primary metagenome ERZ1645192 (study PRJEB40844, sample SAMN11349763) | freshwater sediment metagenome | isolation source: river sediment | host: Sediment | place: India: Faizupur Khadar , New Delhi | collected 2017-02-21 ... | reverse complement strand
CTTTATTATGATAATAAAGGAAATGCCGGATCTAATCTTGATGCTCAGAGAATTGCAGCTATGATAAGTGCTAACTCCGGAACTATTACAAGTAGAAATAAGAGATATTGGGGGGTTGATTCAAATGCTTCTCTTACTAGTTCCCAAATAATTACTCTTGACAGTAGCGAATTTGCAACTGGATATACAAAATCCCTATTCTATGTAAGTCCATCTAATGAATACATTTATTTCTGCTATCCATCTTCTTTCGCAGGAACCCCAGTATTTACCGTTGGTGGCTTAACATTTACAGCTATTCATGACATAGGACCTATTGCTGTAACTAATAGTTATGGTCACACAGAAAATTATAAAGTTTGGAGAACAGATACAGTTCAAAATGGAACAAATATTTCAATTGTTATAAGTTAAAATTAAAAATATAATATGGCAAATAATAGCGGTACATTAGTTATAGCAGCCGTAAGGCCTTGGGCAGATACAGATACTTTTCCATCTGCTTATGCAAATGAGGTCCGAGGGGGATTACATTGTGTTACAACTGATGCGTCAAGAGATGCAATACCTTCTGCTAGATTAGAAGATGGTATGTTAGTAGCTGTTTCTAATTCGGCAGAGTCAGGAGGAAATAGAGCAATTTATCAACGTCAAGGAACCTCGTGGATTAAATTCAGTACCGGAGATGCAAGTATAAGTGATTTATATGCTTATATCGATGGTTCTCTATCCGAAAGAGATTCTTCTATCGAAAATCTTACAAATTGGAATCTTTCCCAGGATGCTTCAATTTTACGAATAGACACTTCCTTAAATGATGTCATTGATGCTTTAACATTATTTCCAACTATAGCTTATGTCGATGGTTCACTGAATGCTAAAGCAGACAGATCTTATGTCGATTCGTCATTAAATGCGAAATTAAATAACACCACAGATTCTTTTACGGGTCTTTTAACTGTAAATGGCTCTCTTTTTATTGTTGGAGATATAATTCAAAATGGTTCAACATATATCACACATGTTGAAAATATCGAGGTATCAAGCAATCTTATTACATTAAGAGCTGGAGCTGTTACCCCTCTACCAGATGGATCTCTAAGCGGATTTAAAATTATTAAACCAGATGGAACAAACGACCTATTTATTGGAACTGATAACGACGGTATTTTAAGAATAGGATGGGTTGGTGATATATTAGAAGCCGTAGCAACAAGAGAGGACACTCCAACAAATGGATGGTATGCATACTGGGACGATAGCTCTTCAATGTTTAAAACATTTGATCTTAAATCATATATCGATAATTCATTAAACGTTAAAGCAAACAATGCTTCCTTAGGAGTATACGCAACTAATGCTTCAGTTGGTTTGGCAATCGCTCCCTTTGCAACTAATGCTTCAGTTGGTTTGGCTCTTCAGCCTTACGCAACTAATGCTTCCGTCGGATTAGCAGGATTTGCAAAAAAAGTAGATATTGACTCTTCCTTTAATGGGGTTTATCAAAATTTCTCATATTTCATTAAATCTGCCTCAGCAGGAGCCGGATTAATTTGGAATGGACCTTCTTTGGAAGTTTCTATCGGAAGTGGAGTTTCCTATTTATCTTCCCTTTTGGATGTTTCGATAACCGATGCTTCTAATTATCAATTCCTTCAATATGATTCTGTTTCAGCTAAATGGAAAAATGTAAGTTCCCAGGATGCTTCTCTTTACTTTGTTCTCAAAGCAGGAGATATTATGACGGGATTGCTTGAACTTAGAGCAGGTCTTAAATTGGTTGGTATTTCTGAAGTTTCAACAGCTAAAGTTCTTTATTATAATCCGGATACAAGCACAGTTAGTTTTGCTAATGCCCCAGTTGGTGGAGGTGGATCAGGAGATGTAACTCAGCTTTATGTTGATGGTTCATTATTGCAAAGGGATAATTCAATTGCATGGTTAGCAAGTAATAAACTTGAAGCAAATGCTCTTTATCCATACGCAACTAATGCTTCTGTAGGATTAGCTCTTGAAGCTTATGCAACAAATGCTTCCGTTGGCTTAGCAATACAAAATTTTGCAACGAACTCAAGTGTAAATACTGCTCTTTCTCAGTTTGTGAGATCATCTTCAAATGGGGATTTCTTATTCTGGAATAATATTACTAATGAATTAGATGTAAGCTTAGCATTGAATGATTTACCAGATGTAAATATTCTTAATGCTTCAGATAATGATATGCTTTCCTATGATGCAGCAACAAGCAGATGGATAAACAAACCAGCTGTAGACATATCCACTATCACAGATAATGCTGCAAATTATTTCCAGGAAAAAATCCCGAATTATTCTCCTTTATCGAATGAATCTGGAACTCCTGGCGATTGGAGTTATGATAGCTCATATTTATACATCTGTGTAAGCACTAATATCTGGAGAAGAGCAACATTAAATTCATATTAATATTAGTAATGGGAGATTTTAAATTAATATCATACAACGATGATAGATTCAGTTCAAATTCAAGCCCCCTAATTCAAGAACCATATAACGGTGGGTTTGCTCCATTTATTCAAACTGATTCTTCATTATCCTATATCGAATGGCAAAGACCAAATGATTGGATAGACATCTGGGATGTAAGTGACAATTGCATTAATTTATTAGCTGCCGATATTGGGGTAGCCTCTGTAGCTTTTATTATTAATACAGATGGAAGTGTTAACTACAACGTAAATTGGGGGGATTCCTCAAATAATGTAGATGTTTCTTCCGGAGTAAAAGCGGAGCACACTTATCAGATTGGGGACGGTTCTACTTGCTCCTTAGGGTATACAACATTTAAGATTGTTATATCTTCTTCTTCCAATATTACAAGATTTTATATAACTAAACATACAAAAACTTATAATGACTATCAATCCAGTAGTTTATTAGCAGCTAATTTTGGAACAACCCAATTAAATACTCTCGATTATTTATTTTCAAACTCGGTAAATACTTCTTCTACGAGATATTTAAGCGAAGTCAAATTTCCAAGACGATTGGATAAGGTCACTTCAATGAATTATGCTTTTTATATTTGTTCTGGTCTCCAAAAAATTACTATGCCAGAAACAATGGATGAAATAACTTCCATGAGTTATGCTTTTGAAGGATGCGATTCTCTAGAATATCTAAAGTTTCCATACTACTGTGATAAATTAGCTAATTTGAATAATATTGCTAGCAGTTGTGAATCACTAATAAAAGTTGATTTGCCTAGAAGACTTCCTCAAGCAAGTAATTTTTATAACGCGTTTCAAAACGATACTAAATTAATTACTATTTCTTTTCCAGATGATATGCCAGAACTTACGAACTTATCACAATGTTTTGTGGGATGTTCTGCATTATCATTTGTCCGAATGCCTAATTATACTCCAAAATTATATACCCTTGCGAATACATTTGATGGATGCCGATCTTTAGAATCTGTAATACTCCCAGAAATTCCCGATTGTTCAACTTTAGCAAGAACTTTTTATGATTGTACAGCTTTAAAAACAGTTCGTTTTCCATTAAATGCGGGAAAAGTAACGTCGATGGAATTTACTTTTGGAAACTGTTCAAATTTACAAGGAGCTATCGAATTAAAAGAAATGCCGTTGCTTTCTTTAATGTCTAATACCTTTTATTTTTGCAATAATCTTGCTTCTGTAAAATTTCCATCTTCTTTACCATCTCTTACAAATTTAACAAGTGCTTTTTATGGATGCAGAAATTTAGAGAAAATTGAACTTCCATATAATATGCCAAATTTAACAACAATGACTCAGGCTTTTTATCAATGTAATAATATTTCCGCTGTTGTTGATTTGTCATTAAATTTTCCTAAAGTAAGCGATTTGTCTGCTATCTTTACTCAATGCTATAGATTGCCAGGTATAAATTTTTCAGGATTTATGCCTAATCTTACAAATTTATCTTCGGCATTCGTTCAATGTATGAGCTTAAAAGAACTAAATTTACCTAATTGCCCATCCATTAATAATTTAAGCTCCGTTTTTCAAGATTGTTATAATTTAGAAAGGGTTAAACTCCCATCGGATATATCAAATGTTACAACTCTAAATGCTTTATTTTCAGGATGCCATAATTTGAATGAACAAAATATAATTAATTTTCCAACATATCCTTTATTAAAGCTTACTGATTTATCGAATATGTTCCAGAATTGTATGAGCATTACAAATATTACCATCCCTGTATGCCCATCAGTGAATACAACTGCTTCGATGTTTTCTTATTGTCCCAATTTGGTAACGGTTGTTTGCCCAAGCACATGGTCTCTTTTATCAACAGCTAATTCAATGTTTCAGAGTTGTTATAGTTTATCAAATTTAACTTTATTTGAAACTTTTGGAGCAATTACAAATCTTAGCAATACATTTTCTGACTGTCGATCATTAAAAACTTTAAATATTCCTTCAAGTTTACCCGAATGTACAACAATGTCTTCGACTTTTTATAATATGTACAGTTTAAAACAAATGACATTTCCAACAAATTTACCTAAGGTTACGACTCTATCTCAAGTTTTAAATAACTGTTATTCTCTGGATAGTAGCGTTATTTTGCCATCTTCAATGCCAAACTTAACTAATTTAAGTCAATCATTCGGAAACTTAAAACACTATTCTATAACATTACCTACAGCTTGTTCTTCAGTCAGTACGTTAAGTCAAGCATTTTATGGATGTGCTAATTTAAGATCCATTACTTTACCAAGTAATTTGCCTCTTCTTACTAATATTACTACAGCATTTTCTGGCTGTATTTCTTTAGAAGAAGTATCTTTTCCATCAAATGCAACAAGATTAGCTCAATGTCGATCAGCATTTGATGGATGTAATAGATTAACTTCTTTTACTTTTCCAGCTGATGCTTCCGGAATAAAAGATCTTAGCTCTTGTTTTGCAAATACCGGGCATTTAAAAGAAGTCATTTTCCCAACAAGAATAAATGATATTTACCAAGCTCCTTATGTAGCTTCCTATGGGCTATATGGTTTGTTTCAATATTCGAATGTTAGCTCTCTTACTAATTTTGATAAGATTTATTCGAGTGCAGATGTTGATGGAACTTACATGATGTATGGAGCTCCGAATGTATTTGATATTTCTATAAATGCTCGGCTTTATGCAATTGATTTTTCTCAACAATCTGTTGCTTATAGAAGTAAACTGAGATCTTTAAGATTATTAAATACCAGTAGCACTTTTACAGGATCCTCCCCTCAAGTAAATATAGCTTATACAAATTTAGATGCTTCTGCAATTAATCAAGTATTTTATGATTTACCAACTTTATCGGGGAAACAAATTAGAATAACAGGAGCTTTAGGAGCAGCTGATGCTTCGACAACTATTGCAACCTCTAAGGGATGGACCGTAGTAATTTAAAATAGAATTATGAATCAGAAAGAATATTTATCATTTAATCAGGAGATTCTAAAACATCAAGGAAAATTTCTCAATGTTCCTGAACCAAAAGTTAGACCAACGTTAAAATGGGAACATCCTGCTGCTCCTTCACGATCTGCTGATGTTTCTTCATATCAGCAATGGATAAGACCATCCGATTGGATTAATATTTATAATCCAAGTGATAATACTATTAATCTTCTTATAGGAGATTATGGAATAGGAGGAATTGCTTTTAGAATAACCACATTAGATTCAAGCACTTATAGAGTCAATTGGGGGGATGCATCAAATAATCATGATGTTTCATCGGGAGCTATTGCTTATCATCAATATACTCCTGGTGATGGGTCAACTTGCTCTCTAGGATATACAACATTTAAATGTTCTATTACCTCAGATGCAAGTATTTTATCCTTTATTATTGAAAGACCTTATGATGTAAGCTCTTACTATAATTATCCAGCAATCTTACAAGCTGTGTTTAATACCCCTAATTTAACCAATCTATCGGGAGCTTTTTCTAATGGGGGAGCTTATGCAAGAGATCTTGAGGAGCTTATTCTTCCATCGACTTTAGATCAAGTTTCAAATATTTCTAATATGTGTAACGTAGCCGGAGGTCCTTATTCAATTACAATGCCTTCTTCAATGCTATCTCTTATAAGTATTTCTTCGGCTTTTAACGGATGTTCAAGATTACAATATTTTACATTTCCTACTTGTCCATCTTTATCATCCTTAACTACAGCTTTTTCTGGATGCACATCTTTAAAGAGGATAAATAATTTCCCTACATCTCTTCCAACGGTTTCAAGTTTGGCTTCAACTTTTCAAAATTGCAGACTTCTGGAAGAAATAAATTTGCCTAGCTCTATGCCAGAATTAACAAATTTATCTAATACTTTTTATTATTGTTATAATTTAAAATCGTTAAATCTTCCCGTTTGCCCTTCGGTCAATAATATTAGTTATGCTTTTAATTATTGTACAAATCTTACTCACTTAGATCTTCCTAGCTGGCCAGAACTAATTTATGCAAATTACGCATTTGATAATTGTATTAATCTTGAATCCGTAGATTTTTCTACAAATAATTTTCCCAAATTAACTAATGTTTCGGCAATGTTTAGAGATTGCCAAATTCTTACAAGAACTTTGGATTTTACAAATTGCCCAAGCATTAGTACTATGTCTTATACTTTTCAAAATTGCCAAAATCTAATTGAAGTAAAACTTCCGTTAGAAATGCCTCAATTAGTAGATTTAACTTATGCTTTCTTTGGTATGAGATCTTTAAGAAAGGTCATTCTCCCGAATAAATTACCTAATTTAACCCAATTATATTCTACATTTCAGTCATCTCCAAATATAGAATCCATTACACTACCTGTTTCGGCTCCAAAGATTACAAATGCTTATGGTGTTTTCAATGGTTGTAATAATTTAGCATCCATAGATTTTCCAAAAGATGCTTCAGCAATAACAGATATGGGATATTTTGCAGCTTCTTGTTTTAAATTAAAATCCGTATCATTACCATCTTCTTTACCTGCTTTAACAACTTTACAATATGCTTTTCAGAATTGTTATTCTTTAGAATCTTTGGATTTATCCATAAATATGAATTTGTTAAATACCCTGATTTCAACTTTTAATGGTTGTTATTCATTAAAAAATCTTTCTTTGCCGGGGTCTTTACCAAATTTATCTACGGTAAACTCAACATTTCAAAACTGTTTTTCTTTGCAAGAAATAAATATACCAAGCAATAGTACAAGTATTTCTAATTTAGGGTCTGCTTTTTCAGCTTGTCGAAGTCTAAAAAGTGTAAAATTACCTTCTACTTTAAATAGCTTAACAACATTGGCGTCAACCTTTAATGGGTGTTATTCATTAAAAAGCGTTGAATTACCTACATCAATGAATGCTCTTACAACTATTAATCAAGGATTTGTAGACTGTAGAGAATTGGAATATATTAATCTTCCTGTAAATTTACCAGCACTGACAAATTTAAATACTGCTTTTTCTAACTGTAAGAAATTAAAGTCTATTACTCTTCCAACGAATGCTGCAGCTTTAACAGATCTTTCTCAAACTTTTCAATCATCCCCAGCAATTGAATCCATTGTTTTACCCGTTTATTTGCCAGCTTTAACAACCATGGCAAATTTTGCTAATGGTTGCTCAGGATTAAAAAGTATTACTTTTCCAACAGCTAATCCATCTAGTTTAACAAACATGTCTCAATCTTTTATAAGTTGTTATTCTTTGGATAATGTTGTTCTTCCTTCAAGTTTACCTGCACTTACAACTATGGCTACGGCTTTTCAGTCTTGCTATAATTTAGAAAATATAACTATGCCCACAAGTGCTCCTCAACTTTCAACAATAACCCAGACATTTAATAGTTGCTATAAATTAAAATCTGTTGTATTACCTCAAGATGCTTCAAAGATAAATTCTCTAGCAAATACTTTTAATGTTTGTTATAATATAACAGATATTACACTGCCAACATATCTTCCTTTAGTAAATGATATAAATAGTGCTTTCTATTATTGTTCGAATTTAAAAACAATCAATAATTTGCCTAATATAGGAAGCGGAGTAAATTCTATAGATGGAGGGAATGCTTTTTATTTTGCAGAATCAATCCCTGATGTTTCTTTAAATGGAAAATTTGGAAGATTAGTTTTTCAGGGTTATGGAACAAATTCTGTTTCTAAATTAAAATCATTAAGATTATTTAATCCTTTAAGCCCGTGGAATGTGGGAAGTAGCCCATATTTAGGAGTTACTTATTGCGGATTAGATGCTTCTGCTTTAAATGATCTTTTTACGGATCTTTCGACAAATGGCGCAGGGACCGGATCCCCAAGAGGAATCGTGATTTCGGGAAATCCGGGGTCTTTTACAGTTACCAGATCAGCTACTCTAACAATGGGGTCATCAACGGGATTTATTTCACCCACAACAGATATAAGTGTTGGAATGGCAATATCAGGGAATGGAGCAGATTCCCCAGTAGCTGTTACATTTGATGGAACCTTAGATACAGTTAATTTAACAGCTCATGGTTTAAAGAATAATGCTATGGTTTCTTTTAGTTCCATTACAACTACTACAGGAATTATAGTTTATACCCCTTATTACGTTATTAATAAGACCGATAATGATTTTCAATTATCTTATACCCCGGGAGGTTCTGTTATTCCTCTTACTAATAATGGATCAGGTTTCTTACTTTATCAGAATTCGGTCATTGCAATAAGTTCTAGTACATTTACATTAGATGTCCCCGCTACCTTAAATGGAAGTAATACTTTAACTTTTGGAATAGCAAAACGAAGTATTGCAACGATGAAGAGATGGATTGTAACAGGATAAATATAAAAACGTAAATAATGTTCTGGAAATTATACATAGAGGACGGAGATTATTTGGATATTTCAACTGGTGAACCAAGAAATCTCCAGGGATGCGATATTGCATACACACCCGAAGGAACAAATGTTGGGTGGGAAGAATTTGAAACAGAAGAAGAAGCGATGATCTTTTTTAATGTTGAGAAAAAAGAAGAAGAAATTTAATTATTGATATGTCAAAGATACTAGTTTGGAACAATACTCCTATTATCTACAATACGCTTCCTTTACAATATGAAGCTCCTATTGTTGGATTTCTTACATTTGAAACTGATGCTTTTGGCCCTAAATGTTCAAAAAATACGGACAATTTTTAACGCTTCTACTGGAAATGATATTACAATGATTATTAATGATGGAAAAACCGATATGATGGATTTCGATGGCTCTATTTGTCTCTATAATCCCACCTCTAAACCTGCTGGAGATTATACTATGGAATTTAATTGTTTTATTGATGCAACTTTAGCAAACTGGTCGACATCAAATATTGCTTATATCATGCATAATGATTTAGGAGTCAAATTCGATAATGCGGGCAAAATCCTTTATTTTTGTAATGGCTCTGCTGTTAGATATGAATGCCCAATGATAACTCCTAAAATAAAAAATAATATTAAACTGATGTTTAATTCGGCATTAACGGATGTGAGTTTATATATAAATGGCGTTGTTCAATCTAAAACAGCCTCTGCTCTTACAGCAGCTAGCGGAACAGGTCTTTTTATTGGTGGATGGAGTTCTACAGATAACTCAAATATTAAAGGCTTTGCGATGTGGGATCTCAGCATAAATGGCCAACATTTATATTATGGAACCCCCGATGGAAGTACAGAAGCAGGATGGGTAGATCAAATTGGATCATGGGATCTTTCAGTTTTACATCATTCAAGTTATACACCTAAAAATAGATATGTGGTTTATGGAACTTGCACAATTACTGCATAATTTAAATATTAGAATATATAAAATAAAATATAAAAACTTAAGATATGTCTAACAATCGCGTTACCCCTTTTATCAAACGAATGAGAGCTACGGGGGGAACTATTTATACCTTTAGTTCTGCTGTAGAAGACATTGGTTTAAATATCAATGAGAGAAATAATGTTGTAAAAATTTCTCATTTTGCATTACTTGAGATCCCTCAAATTAATGAACCTACAACAACTGAAGAAAATCGCTTCAATGTTTTAGCTATTCCAGGAGCCTTTGAATATTGGAAAACTCCCCCTTATTCGACAAAAGATGGACGAGTTCTTATTGCAGAAAGTTTTCAGAATTATGCTCTCAATTTTGAATCAAATCTTCTCAATCAAAGTACTTATGATCCAACTCTTTCAAAAACCGTTTCTGAAAGAGTATTCTGGAAATGGTTAAAAGAAACAGGAGCTATTAGATGGGCAAATCCTTCTAATGGATATTGGTCAGAATCACCAGATTCTTCTCCAGACGGTTCTGTAGGATATAACACGGTTGTTAAATATGTCGGCGCTGTAAGTGCCGGAAACGTTAGAAATGATTCCTTTGGAACTTATAATGAAACTTATATAATGGTTCCGACTTCCCATGGTCAGATGGAAGTATATTTTGAACAATCCGAAGACTCAAACTATTATCATGGTCTCCAAATCGGAAATCTCGGGGAATTTATTTTAGGAAGAGAAACTTATACAAAACCCCATCCAGATGCTCTTGATTATTATGGCTACTATGATTTTATGGATAGTGCTTCTTCAATTGCAGGATATAATCTTACTTGCAATGGTTCAACAGGATGGTGGTATACTCAAGAAGGAATTTCTCCAACAGCTGATAATACTTATCTGACAGATACTAGCGCATATTTAACCACTTTAGATTTTGATGCTTCTTTACGATACGATAATAGTCTTGGAGATTATATTGAATTCAAAAGATCTAAGGTTGATTGTATGGGTCTTGTCCTTGACTTAAATAAACTTCAAGGAATTCCTCAATCCCCATGGTATGGAGATACAGATCTTACTTTTGATAAGATGGCTATTGAATATAGTTTAGGAGTAAATGATAGTTTCACATTCAATACAGTTCTTATTTATTATTCTGTTTATAATGCTACCCAGGATACTATTCTTGCAACAAACTTATTAGGAGTTCTTTTCTTAGATGCGCCTTCAGGAAATACAAGCAATATCGGTTTCTCTGGTATAACTATTCCATCTCTTGAAAAAATACAGAGTGGTGTTGGCGGATTTGGTACTTCATACGCATTACGTCTTAATATTAAGACTGATAATATGGTGGATGATACTGCTGCTCCTATTGTTGATGGAACAACAACCTTAGCATTATGGGAATCTGATCAATGGACTCAAGCTTTTTATGAACTTGAAAAAGCAGTTAATATACTCACAAGAAATAATAGCGTTTTAAGTTATATTTCTGGACAGTATGCTCAAATGCAATCTGTCCAAACCCAAATGCTTAATCAAATAGCTGCTCTTCAATGGCAGGTAAATGATATTCAAAGAGATATAGCAGGAACAGAAAATGCTCTTGCAATGTTTGCTGATGGCGATGATCCTTTAGTTGATTCATCAATCTATATGAAATTTGGAAAAATTGGTTTATTTACAGATGATCCAAAATGGCCTGTTCAAGTTGATGCATCTCTTAAGTCAAAGGATATTTATGTTGAAAATGCTATTAGAGATACTAGCGGGGATATTCTTATTGGATATGGATCTCCTTTACAGATAGGAAGTTCTATAAATGATAGAGCTCTCCGAATTTATTCAGACGGAATAAATTCCGGGTTAACAGCTTCTCTAGATTCTTCTATCACATTTCATAAACCTATCTTTTTTGAAGCTCCGATCTCAACCCCAGCTGGACCTATAACTGCTGGCATATCTGAAGCTTCTCTGGGACCCGATTTTTATTGGGAAAATGGGAAACTTGAAGTTAGTACCGGATCAATTGCGGATACTTTTGCAACTTATACTTGGTCAAATAGTGAATTTGCTCTTCGAGATGAAAGACTAAATAATATCGAATCTTCCTTATATTATACATCTGCTTTACCAGATGGAGTTGTAACAGCTGAAACGCTTGGTGGTATTGTAGCGGGTACTGATGTATCGGCTTTAAGAGGAAAAAAATATGATGTTCTTTGGGATATGCTATTATTCCCAACTGTTCCTGCATTTATCGATTCTTATAGATCTGCTTCCTTAAGCTGGCCAATAATAGCTACAGTTGAGGTTGGAACAGCATACACAGCTCTTGCAACAGGATCCTATAATGCTGGTCAAATAAAGAACGGGGAAGGAACTGTTGCTGGTCCTTTAAACGGAGCTCCAAATCAATATCAATTTAAACTTCCTGGTGGAGGTGTCGACGGAACTTATTCTACAAGTAACGTTTCCCAAAATCACACCTTTAGTTCTTATAATATAGGATTTGGTTCTAATGTTTGGACGGTTGATATTGCTTATGACGCAGGAACCACAACATATCACGATAATAAAGGGGATTCTACTCCTGTTCCTGCTATTGAGTCCGCTAAAGCAGCTGGAACTACAATAGGTAGTTCCCAGACAGTTACTGGAAGAAGAAAAGCATGGTATGGATCAGGAGGGGTCGGTTCAACTCCAACAAATTCAGCCCAGGTAAGAGCTCTTAGCGGAGGTTATTTATTAAGTGCTTCTAATACGGGAAGTTTTAATATAGTTATTCCTGCAGGAAACAAAGAAATTTATTTCTTCCTTCCAGCTGGTAAAACTGTTGTTGTACAATATGTGGAATCTTCTTATGCAGATGTTACGGGTTCATTTGCTCAATCAGCAATAACTGTTAATGATGCTGCTGGGGTTGGTCAATCATTTACAAAATACGCAAGCAGTATTACAGGTTATCCCGGAACTGCAACATATTTAGTAACTATAACTTAAAAATAGAATAATATATGGCTAATTTTAATTTACCATTTGGAGTATATGTAGCTGGATCTTTTGCTTTAGATGCAAGTAGATATGATGTTCCAGATATAGCAGCACGAGATCTTATTATTTCAGAGGGAAGGGGGTTTGAAGGACTTCAAACGTTTGTTCAATCTGATAAAAAACTCTATATTTATAAGAATTCTGCTTGGTCCGAAGTTGGCGGTGGATCCCTACTCGGAAACTGGTCTTTTTCATTAGATGGAGGAGATAATCTAGTGCTAAGTTATGGTGGAAATGCCAAATTTAGATTCTCTAAAGATGGAAGTTTGGCAGCTATTGATGCAATGGTATCAAATCAACCTTTATAATAGAATATGGCATTACCTATTTCCCCATTATCAACAGATGACGTAAGAGGGGTCCTTGTTGTAACAGGGCCTTCTTCTTTTGGAGCTTTATGCAATAACATAACTGTAAATGAAGCCGGGTTAGATCCTGTATATTGTCCGGATTTAGGGGCTGGGAGATTGGCAAATTTAAGAACTATTCCCTATCTCTTAAATAAATTTAGAAATTATGATCATTATATAATTCCGGTCGTTGATATTTGGAAAATGGTAGGGGCTCCAGTTTGGTATAGTGGGGGGACATGGACATATGATACATGGGCAAATTCTTTCGACCCTATTAATAATGGTATTGATGTAAGTTTTGGATTTGATGCATCTTATGCAGGAAGTTTTTATGATGCTTCAATTATACATATTCCTTCTTGGATTACATTAAAAAATAATTTCAATGATACTTTATATGAGGGGGATTCTGTTTCTCCTTATCAATTTGAAAATATGAGAGCATGGCCTAATTCACCAAATGGTGGGGGGTCAGATCGAGTCGATTCAGTGGATATTGCTAATAATTATAGCGGAACTTGTTCATGGGCTGTTGTTCAAGGACATTATATCGCTCCTCCATCAATAAATGATTGGTTAACAGCAGATGTTTCGATGGTTTACAATGCTCCCTATCCAATGTCTTATATGTATCCTGCAGCTAATCCAGGAGATGAATATATTCACATGATGGGGGGATTTAAATATGTGTTAACGCTTACAAACGTAAGTACAAATACTATTAATTTTGGAATTGATTGCTCTGTAGCGGTTGTCTCAAAGAGTCAATACGAAGTTATGGAAGAAGGATATGATTTTCCTGGTCCTTATTTATCTCATGTATTTTATTCAGGGTCAATCCCGCCTCTCCCATCGTCTATTCCTCCGGGGGGATCATGGAGTAGTGGAGTGATGGATATCCGATATGGAGGAATTTGGGATAGCTCAACAAATTATAATACTGATAGTTTGTGGAGTTTAAATGAATTCTGGCCAAATGTTTACTTTACAGGATGGGTTGGGGCTTCTTACGATAATGTGGTCGTTGCATGGGGAAATACAAATCCTGCTTTAATTCACGATCCATCAATATCTTATTCTCCAGCTTCCAAAAATTTCTCTAAAGACGGAGGATCTCAAGTTATAGACATAGATTTTGACACTTATTGGTGGGATGGAGTTTGGAGTATTTCAGAATCTCTCCCATGGATAAACATTACTGGTGGGTCAGGTTCTGGCCCCGGATCTTTTACAATTAATTGTGATCCTCAACCTGGTGCAGGCGGATCTGCAAGAAATGGATATGTAACTATTAACGCTTTCCAAGTTTCGGGTTCCCCATCTTATACGGTATATGTTTCTCAAGATGCTAGTGAAGGACCATTACCTGCTGGTGACGTTTCTATTTATTTTACAGAAGACGGAAGCATCCGAACAGATTTTATAAGTGACGAAACAATCAGAATTTATTATATTTTAAATGCTCAGGCTTCCAATGAATCGGATTCATGCGGATGGGGCGTTGGCCCGACGGCATGCGGAACTTATATTGATCCCGGAATTGATGGAGTAGCAGCTAATGCTTCTTATTCTAACCCCGGAGAAAATCATTCAGATGCACAATATAAAGTAGGATATTTTGATGTGAATTCTGGATCAGCAACAAGATATGCAAGCTTAGATTTAACCTGTAGAGGTGATTCTATGAACTGTGATATTGAAAGCACATACAGTAGTATTATTTTATCAGCTGCAGTTAAACTTAGTGGAACAAATGACGTAGCTATATGGACTCCTAAAGGTGCTTATGTTGGGTATCCCGAATATTCCGGTGGAAATTGCGCAGGATATTATAAAGCTGCGGAAATAGCTAATTATATTTTGGATGTATCTAGCGTATTCACAAATAAATCTTCCTATACACCAAGTGAATCAATGTCAATTACAACATGGATTAGAAATATTTCTGGAACACCTGGGTATGCTCCATTTGATTGGAAAATCGTAAACGGATCAGATGTTACACAAAGTAGCGGAACAGATATAACTGCTAGCTATGTTTCGCCTTTATCATCTTCAAGTAAAGTAACATCCGCTTCTGCTCCAGCATCAGACGGAACATATTACGTTAAATGTAAGATGTACGATGATAGTGTTTGGGTTACAAGTGCATCCTTTACAGTTACTTCGGCTTATCTCAATATTTCTTCGGGTTACTCTGGATATTGGTATTTTGATGAATATGGAGCAGCTTGTTCAAATAATGGAGAATGGGATACTATTACAGTCTCATCAAATACCTCTTGGACAGTTACCCCCGGAGCTTCTTGGATTCACGAATCTCCTCATAGCGGATCTGGAAACGATACTGTAACTATAATTGTCGATCCCGGAACAAATAGAAATGCAGTAGTTACCTTTAGTGCTTCGGGATGTCCTGATAGAACAGCTCATATTTGGCAAATGGATACAGGAGAGACCTGTGTATAACATGAATAAATAAAAAAAAACTATAATATAATGGCAAACAATACTAACTCTTTCACCCAAACAGTTATTGATTTAACAAGAAATGTCAATATTGCTTTGGCAAATATGGAGGGAATGAATGAATCGCTTACAACAGAAAACGATACAGTAACGATTGAAGTGGAAGGAGTTGATCCTGTAACTGGAGATCCTTCAACTTATACATATACCATGCCTTCATATAATTTCGCTCTAAGCCAATTATATCGAATAAGCAATACAGTAGATACTTTTGTTTCAGGAGGTGGTGTAGTTCTTTTAAATGACGGAACATACAGACAAGTTACGATTATCCCAGTAGCTAAATCCCCTGTTGCCATTTCAAATGTAATGTCTCCTTCAAAATTCAAAACCAGAAGTAATTGGTTTTTCGAATCAATGATGTTTCCTCAACTTTATGTGGAATTCGATCTTAAAGGAAAAATTGACGATCGCTCTGATAGAGTAGTTGTTCGAAGAGTTATTTTCGATAACTTTGATGATGAAGAAACACAATGGTTTAGAGATACGTTTCTTGGCCAAACATTCACGTATGAAGAAACTGTAAACATTTTAACAACTAACCAAAAAAGATATTGGGAAGATGAAGAAGTTCAAAATCTACCTCTTCAGCCAACCGAATATACAGGAAAATTCCTTATAATTAATAAAGGAGTTATTGCCAATGAAGAATGGTTTTATCTTGATAGCTTAAATTTTGGTCTTACGACTGATTATACAGTTGTGAATAATTATGAATTAAAAGTCGGGGATCAATTAAGATATAATGACAGTCTTTATAAAATTGCTAAAATAGAAGTTACTGAAAAAAGAGTTCAGCTAACTCCTCTTGTAGGACTCGGAAAGCCTTCAATCAATGGATATTTTTACATTTATTCAACCCCATTCTCAGAAAAATTGGTTCAGATCCCAGTAGGATATGATGAATGTAATATCCTATTTTTCAAAGGAGTTAACGATGATTTTAATATCATTGCAGATAATTGGGGATATAGCATTAATTTCTATACCAATGATTTAACTTTAGATGGAACTACAACAAGTTTCCCTACTTATTATTTCAATTATGTAGCTGATTTTGGAAAACAACTTGAAGGACAGGCAAAAGAGAGATTTATTCCTGCTTATTATGGTCAGATTCCTTCAGTTCCTGTTATTACAACTGATATGTTTGCTGTAAAGCAAATCAATACTCAGATGAATGCTGCTCTTGATACAGACGCTATAAAGAACACACAAACTCAGATTGAAAGTACAAAAACGATTATCAACTCTCTTAAAACAACTATTGCTCAGCAAAAAGCTCAGCTCGTTGAATTAACAGACCCTGCAGCAAGAGCAGACCTTAACTCAAAGATTACTGCAAACACAAACGATCTTTCTAAAAAGACCGTTGAATATCAATCTTTAGTTAGATCTCTTGCAACTGTTGCTTATGAAAATAGCGCAGTTATGGCAGATCCTAAATATCGTGCTAGAGGATTTTTCCCAATTCCGGATCCAGTTGGAACCCCTCCTCAGCAAATTATTCAATTTGAATATGCTTATCGCTATCTAAAACTTGATAACACGGGTATCACTTTGGATACTTATGAACATGCAGACCCAAGTACGGGACAGATTGTAAGAGGAACTTTCACAGACTGGAATATGGTTCAGTCTCCGATCTTACAAAAAGTTTATGATGCATCAACTGGAACTTATTCTTGGCAACCAGAAAATATTGCTGACGGAAATGTTAATAATATTAACCAAGTTGATATTCCTATCCAGAAGGGGGAAAAAGTTCAACTTAAAATACGTTCTATTTCTGAAGCTGGATGGCCATCAAATCCATTAAAATCTGATTGGTCTGAACCGGTTGTAATCGATTTTCCTTCAAATCTTGAAGGATCCGACCAGGTTATCAATATTCTTGGTGATGCTGCTACAGAGGAAACCACTATCAAATTAGATCAGACCCTTAGTTCAGCAGGTGTTTATACTCACTTAGATGATAGTGTCCCAAATCCTAATTCTGGTTCAGGAACATATTTTAAACACCAAGCCAAAAATCTTGCATTTGATCTTAAAACAAAAAATCTTGGGAATATTATAACTTCGGTAAATACAACGGATTTACAATCTCAGATAGAAAATTTAACATCCAACACTTTTATTACACTATCAAGACCTCCTGATGCCTCTGTAACAGATCCTCAATTAACCGGAACTTTGCAGGATTTATTCCAAGCAATAGTAAATAAATATCCCTCTATCTATGATGAGTTTAAAACTCAGATAACAACTTAATAAAATATGAAGCAATTCAATAACACAGCAATATTAACTTCTAAGAATCCGGAAGCATTTTTAAATTTTACATACGACGGAACAGATTATTGGATTATTCCCGATGGATGTATTGGCTCAAATATTCTTTTTATCAATGGTCTTGATTTAAATGATTATCTTGGAGAGCCTTCTCTTGGATATGCTCTAAAACTCGACGCTGCTAATGACCTTGCTTCTTTTCAAGTTTATACAACAAAAAATTATAATTTTGAAGTTTCCCTTGGATTTACTTTTTATGATTCTTCTGCTCTCGATAATTCAACAGGATGGGAATGTATAAATCTTAAAAATAGGCCTTTTATTATTCCAAGTGCTGCTATTAGTGCATACGGGAATGAAGATCTTTTAATTGATGATGAAGCTTCCTATATGCTTGTAAGAACAAATCCTAAATTTACAGGAAACATCATTCTTTATATCGATTCAAGCAATAATTTGTTTATGGATACTTTTAAAGTGTCTGATATTCTTTCAAATAAAAAATATCGTCATCAACAAGTTTCTGCAAATAGCGTCCTATCTAGTGATATAAGAAGAACCTTTTCCTCTTTACCTTTAGGAGAACTCTATCGAGTTGATGTAGATAATACTCTTTCTATTGGAATTCCAAAAACGGATTTAAAAAATCAATATAATACAACATACAATTATGGAGCAAGATTAATCAAAGATGAATTATATCCTGAAGATAATGGGGTTTTAGCTCCTATCTGGATTAATTCAAAGCTTCCTGATTATTTTGCAGTTTTTCGTTTAAGCGGAGTTTTTAATCCCGAAACTTATGACGGATCTTCTTTAGCTAATTTAGCTTTTAAATATCTTGAAGAGAGTGATTTAATTCGAAGCTGGAGTATCAAACCAGAAGCTCCCCTTGGAAAATATTTATCGACTCACATGGCAGATGTAGATAAAATTCAAGCTCCAGTTTTCCTTTCTTTAACAGATCCTAGTCTTGTAAAAGCAGAATCGGATCCAAACACATGGTATGGTATTGCTGTAGACAAGGGGGTTTTAGCTGGAAGATCCGAAACAACCTATTTCTTCAATCAAAAATCTCAGAATTTTACAGATCTCAATGCTTTTGTTTCTCAGGGATTTGAAAGAAATACTC
>ERZ1645192.1535-NODE-1535-length-19188-cov-4.661423_pt1 | contig 19188 bp, 13 predicted proteins | sample MGYA00575354_ERZ1645192 | MGnify/ENA primary metagenome ERZ1645192 (study PRJEB40844, sample SAMN11349763) | freshwater sediment metagenome | isolation source: river sediment | host: Sediment | place: India: Faizupur Khadar , New Delhi | collected 2017-02-21 ... | reverse complement strand
TCCCCGGGATCATTGAAGGCGCATCCGAAGGCCGCGGCCTCGGACTCCGCTTCCTCAGGCACATCGAGCGAAACTCCTCCCTGCTGTTTATGATTCCTGCCAACTCACCAAGCATCATCAAGGAATTCAGGATCCTGCTGAACGAACTGGAACAGTTCAACCCCGAATTGCTCGACAAGGCAAGGGTGCTGGCCATCACCAAGTGCGACCTGCTCGACAGCGAAGGGTTGAAAAAACTGAAGAAAAGAAAACTGCCCGACCTGCCCGTGGTATTTATCTCTGCCTTGTCGGGTCAGGGTATTCCGGAACTCAAAGACAAAATCTGGGAATCGCTGCATCCCCTTAATTTTTAATCCTTTATGGATGCGATTATAAAAGCTGATCAGCAACTGTTTCTCGCCCTCAACGGGATGCATTCGGCTTTTTTCGATTTTGTAATGTTCTGGCTCAGCGACAAACTGATCTGGATTCCGCTTTACCTGTGGCTTTTATACCGGATGATCAGGCTGAACAAAAGCCAGTGGTGGCTGGTGATTGTTGCCGTTGTGCTGCTGGTTTCTCTAACAGACCAGGTTTCGGTTCAGCTGTTTAAAAATGTCTTCCATCGGCTGCGTCCCTGCCACGACCCTGGTCTGGAGGGGCTGGTAAGAACCCTTAACGGTCATTGTGGTGGCAGATATGGATTTGTCTCTTCTCATGCCTGCAATACCGCGGGAGTAGCCATTTTTACAGGGATGGCACTGAGATCACAGTTGCGATGGCTGCTGCCTGCCCTCATCCTTTGTTCAGTGCTGGTTTCATACAGCAGAATTTATCTGGGTGTCCACTTCCCCGGTGATGTACTGGTTGGTTTCGTTGTCGGCGCCCTTATCGGATATGTTGTGTTCAGGCTATGGCAGTCAGTGCACCAGAATCTGCTCAACAGAGTCCGGAACGGGAGGCCAGGCACCAGATAAACAGCCCTGCGTCATCTGATCAATAACCAAAAGCCTTGGCTTCAATGCGGTCGGTTACTACCCTCAACACAGCCACATTCTTTACCGAAGGGTCGCTGTAACTGAAATCATCACGTTGTGTGTATTGCTTCATGATGATGTTCAGAACACGGATTTTTTCGGCCTGATCCTCAATAAACTCAACCTTCCCGAAGACAAGTACACTCTTGTACCGCATTCCGTAGCTGCAGGCAACTTCTGGTGACTGCTTGTACAACTGATGGGCAGTGCTGAAGGCAATGCATACATGGGGATTGTTTCTTAGTACCCCGATCTTTTTTCCAACCGGTGCTGAATGCAGATAAACGGTGTTGTTTTCAAACCCGAAATTGAATGGCAGGGTGTATGGCAGGTTTTTTTCGTCAACCATCCCAACACTGCAAACTTCACACGATCTGACAATTTCTTCAATTGCTTCCGGGAGGGTTATCATTCTCGCTTTCATAACAGAGACTTTACTGTATTTTATAGTTCATTAAAAGTTTACTATGCGGTTTACCACCGGTGTTATCATGTCCTGCTTCCTGAATCTGAGGCGGACATGGATTCCATGACAACCACGATGGCTGAAATTATCGTGCTGAACAAGAGCGTGATGAGTATTCCTGAAACATGAAATCCTCTGAGAAATAATGAGACCAGCAGAATGATACCGGTATTCAGAGCAAACAGTACCAGTCCAAAAGTGATCAGGTTTAAAGGGATTTTCATCAGTAAAATCAGTGGTCTGACAAAAGTATTGAACAACGAAATCATCAAGGCTGATGCAAGCACGGGGAGGAATGTATCCGTGCTGATTCCCGGAAGGATGTAGGCTGTAACAAGTACAACGGCAGTTCCAAGCAAAATCCGGGAAACAAACCTCATATCCAGTCGTATTGGTATCCTGCAGGTTAAGGTGGAAATCACCAATTCTTAAAATTCAATGCGTTGTTATCATCTGCCGGTGGAATAGTAAAAAGGAGTCCACCATTGTCAGCCACCTTCGGGTCCGTCGAAGGAATCCGACAGCATGAGCTTTAACAGCGCCTCTTCGAATCCAGGCATTTAATCCGTACTAAAATAGGAATAAAACATATTCTGCAGCCTCCATGGTTCAGTAATCATAAAAATTTACCGAGAAGAGCAGACTGGTACTTACTTTACCGTCAAGGCCTGTATACAGGGTTCTGATTCCCGCGCTCACCGGTATACTGAGCCCGAAAAGATGAAAATCCCCAACCATGTCGAGTCCTGAGGAAGTATAAACTGACTGCGGATCAGGATTTTTTGCAATGGTGTAGTCGTAAAACAACCCTGTTCGGATTCTTTTCAGGTAAAAAAGTCCCCCCAGGGCCAGGTCAGGGTAAAGCAGAGGAAAGCGGTACGCGAATTTGAAGCTCAGTATTTCGTTGCCTCTGATCTCTGTAGAGTAGCCCCTGCTGGTGCTGACAAGGTTGGAAAAGCGGTATTTGCCGGGATCGGAAAACTGAATTCCTCCATACAGGGAAATGGAATGATTGGCTGCCAGTCCGGGAAGGTATATCATCGTCTGAGCAGCAACGATTTCGCCGGCTTTAATCTGACCGAACGGGGTGTGCCGGAAGCGGAGCTCCATGTTTACTCCCAATCCGGGTGCCAGGTCGCGGTAGGCCTGTCTTTTATAGATATACCCTGAGGTCCGGTAACTCAATCCGGTCAGATCACCACTGGTAAAGTCACCGGGGGTGGATTGGTCATGGGAAATCCTGCTGAAATTGAAATCAGCATTCCCTGACATGCCTGCGGTATATGCCCCCCTTGAAAGGTTCAGGTTTTGGGTGATGCCGGCGTCAAGGTTGGTCTCATTCCAGGTAAACCGTTCCGGCTGATCCTCGCTGTTGAGGGCCGTAGCAGCCCTTTTTCCCTGAGAAACCACCGCCCTGAACTCGGGATACCAGCCCTTCCACGAGACGTCAGCCTTCCACATGCCGGTTTCTTCCTGCAGGTTGTAGTCATAGCCTGCTGTGATGAACAGGGTACTCAGAAGGTTCTGGCTCATAACCGAAACTCCGGGCCGGGCGGTTTCCCCGCCAATATCAATGTATAGCGGTGCCCAGCTGTGAATGCCGAACAGGTGCTTCCATTCTTTGTAAGGCATCGGTTTAACAGCGGTATCGGAGGTCAACCGGCTGAAATCAAGCCTTGTTTCCTGGGCCGACATCGCTTCTGCCAGTTCCCAGCTGTTTCTGTTTTCACTCACCGATAACATTGTCAGGGTGTCAGGATTCACCATGCCGATGCGGAATCCGTTGGCTGTGTAGTCATTGAAGAGAATTTGCCGGTTGTGGACAGAAGGATAATCTGCACCGAACCTGACATCGGTGATTCTCTGTTTGTTCCCTGTAGTTATGTTAAGTGAAAAAAGCTGACTCTTCTCTTCAAACGTTTCTGTGTAGATGATCTCATCCCCGTTGAATACCGGATTGCTGATTTCCCTGTAAGAGAAAGGGGTAAGGAAGCCGAAACTGCCATCTCCCAGACTGAGCAGGGCAAGGGATTTTCCTTTGTCTGAAAGGATTACCATTGCCAGTGATCGCTGATCGGCAGACCAGGCCGGTGTGGAAGCGTGCATACCAACGGGTACCGGATAATGGCGCAGAGAATCCTCCATGATAACAATGATCCGGCAATTTCCTGCTTTATCGTATTCAATGGCTGCTATCTGCTTACCGTCGGGACTGATTTCCGGAGCATAAAATCTGCCTTTCAGCGGAAGGCGCCGGATCCTTGCATCGGAAACCCTGTAAATCACTATTTCTGTGTAGTTTTCAGTCTCCCAACGGATGTGGGGCCGGTATTCAGCCCATGCCACCAGCCCGTTTCCGGCAGAGATATGCTCGTCAAGGATAATTCCTGGGGTGCAGAGTATCTTTTCTCGGCCATTTTCATTCACAGCGACAATCAACGGAGGTTTGCCAAGCGACTTTTTAAGGGCAACCACCACAGAATCGTTTATTCTTTGCGGATTCAGGTAATTTACATACTGATTTTTTGTTGCAGCTGGGATTACTCTATGGCCTGTACCCTGCGTAACGGAGGCTGTTTGTTTGTTCTGGTAGTCAACTGCTTCCAGGTAGAGGCCTTTTTTATTCAATCCGGATACGCTCTTCAGTCCCTTGTTAAAAGGGGAAATCAGCCAGGGTTTCAAGGCTGAGGTTTTCATGGCATTTTCCCAGAGCCCGGGCCCGTATTTCATTCTTGATGTGGCAACTATCTGATAACCGGTAGTGTATACATCCGGGACGAAATCACGGTATGATCCAAGGGTAGCTTTGGGAAAGCTGTACGCTCCTTTTTCAGCAAGCTGGGCTACCCACGGACGGTGAAACGCCGGGTTTCTTCCCCTTCCCGAATAGCCATGCGAGGTCTCTGAAACGACAGCATCACCTTCAAGAAACCATTTAGGTACAAAGAGGCCTGCAGAAACACCGGCAACCTGCTGTCCGAAAAGGAATCCTGCAAAACGGGTAACACCCCTGTTCAGGGAAGATAGCTGCACAGCATGCCGATATTCGTGGAGGGCCAGTTGCTGAATCCAGGGTTGGGCGTAGGAATCCTGGGGCGGGGTGCTGAGCAGCTCAATGCGTTTCGGAGCCCAGATAGCATAGGCGTTGGAGATGGCGCTGCCGGTATGCAGCACAAGGGGAACAACGGGAGGCTTTACCCCAAGGCTGCGGGAGACCTCTTCAGCCGCCAGGGTAAAACCGTTCAGCACTTCTTCTGCTTTCGCCTGATGTCCGGCCGGATATACTACACTGAAATACCCGTTCTCAATTCTCTCCCACTTCAATACGGCCCTGGATTGACCGATGCTGTAGAACTGACCACTGACACTAAAGCTAAGAAGGAACAGCAATGAAAAGGAAAGAAGCAGGGTTTTCTTCACGGTTTATTGTGTGTGGTTACGTGTAACACCGGTACTGATGGGAATGTTCACGGTTGCTTTTCAGTATCAAAGATATGCCATTCAGGTCTTTCCGGCAAGGGGGCTGTAATCCGGATAAGCTCCCTGGATACAGGATGGATGAACTCGAGGTAACGGGCATGAAGGCTGATCGAGCCATCGGGGTTGGAACGGCGGGCGCCGTATTTTAAATCCCCGTTGATGTGGCATCCCAGGGCTGCCAGCTGGGCCCTGATCTGGTGGTGACGTCCGGTATGCAGGTCAATTTCAAGCAGGAACAGGGTTTTTCCGGAGGCAAGCAGCCGGTAGGCAAGCTCTGCCCTTTTGGCCCCGGCGGTGCCCTCTTTCACTACGAATGATTTGTTGAGCGATTCATTCTTCTTCAGAAAATGAACCAGCAATGCGGATTCAGGAACAGGACAAGCATCCACCACTGCCCAATAGGTTTTGGCAATGCTGCGATCTTTTACCATTGCTGTCATCCGTGTGAGGGCTTTCGAGGTCTTTGCAAAAATTACCGCTCCGCTCACCGGCCGGTCGAGGCGGTGCACCAGTCCGAGAAAGACCTCTCCAGGTTTGTTGTAACGGTTCTTTAAATAGGACTTCAGCATTCCGGTCATCGGCTCGTCACCCGTACGGTCGCCCTGCACAATCTCACCGGCCTGTTTGTTGACTACAAGCAGGTGATTGTCTTCGTATAGTACAGCTGGATGTGTATTCATTCCGAATTCGTGCATAACTGCAGGGTAGTGGTCCGATACCCTGAATCTGACCAAGCTGAAACCATGGAAAGGGTTTCCTGCTGTCAGGCAGTTTTCCGTTAATACTGCTCCCTTTCGTTGGGGAAATCAAGGGTTTTAACATCCCTGATGTATGATCTTACTGATCCCTGAATCTCCTCACTCAGGTTGTGATACCTTCTGAGAAACCTGGGGGAAAATTCCTGGGTAATTCCCAGCATATCGTGCAACACCAATACCTGACCGTCAACACCGGGACCGGCACCAATACCGATTACGGGAATTCTGATACTCCGGCTGACCTCTGCTGCCAGTTTTGCCGGGATTTTTTCAAGAACCAACCCGAAGCAGCCGGCTTTTTCGAGCAGATGGGCATCTTCAACCAGTTTGCGGGCTTCATTTTCTTCGGTAGCTCTGACAACATAAGTGCCGAACTTGTGAATTGATTGCGGGGTGAGCCCAAGATGTCCCATTACCGGGATTCCTGCCGAAAGGATGCGGTCGACCGACTCAAGAATCTCCCTTCCGCCTTCCATTTTAACTGCATCTGCACCCGATTCTTTCATGATGCGTATGGCCGAACTCAATGCCTCTTTTGAATTTCCCTGATAGGTCCCGAAAGGCATATCGGCGATCACCAGCGCGCGTTTTACACCCCTGATCACCGAAGTTGCATGGTAAATCATTTCATTCAGGGTGATCGGCAGGGTAGAAGTATGGCCTGCCATCACATTCGAGGCAGAGTCACCGACAAGGATCACATCAATCCCGGCTTTGTCAAGCAACCGGGCCATGGAGAAATCGTAGGCTGTAAGCATGGCGATTTTCTCATTTTTGAGTTTCATTTCCTGTAAAACATGGGTGGTGACCTTGTTTACGTTGGCGAACTTCGAAACATTCGGCTCCATAGGGATTGTTTTGGGTTTAAATTGTGTCGCAAACTGATTTTGCAATGAGCGGCAAAGATACATATTATTGTACTTGGCAAGATTCAGCAGCCGGCATCATCTGTGAGCAATCAAAGCAAGTTTTTTGTATTACCCTCCTCAGGTTGACTTATTATGTGTAATTTTGTTTGCCTTTAGTTACTGCCAATCTCTTTTGAACTATGAAAACATTTCTTGTGCGGGCTTTCATTCTCCTGGGTGTTGCTTCTTTCCTTGCTTCATGCGAAACCGATATCGATGTTACTGCTGAATGGAAAGACATTACCGTGGTTTACGGGCTTATCAGCCAGAATGATTCGGTACACTACATAAAAATCAACAAAGCATTTCTGGGTGACGGGAATGCCTATACCTATGCCCAGATTGCCGATTCCAGTTCCTATGGCACCAACATTGAAGTAACACTCGTTGAAAAATCCATCACAGGAAGCACCCGTACTTTCCAGTGCGATACTACCACCGTTTATAACAAGGAACCCGGTGTGTTTTACTATCCGCAGCAGGTGGTTTATAAGGCAGCTTTCAAAATTCCTTCCGACATCAATGAAAAACAATACACCTATCACCTCGAGATCAGAAACAAGCTCACCGGCAAGGTGGTAAAGGCACAGACGCCGCTCGTGAAAGATTTCTCGATCGATACCCCCAATCCGGGTGTCACCAAAATTGAGTTTATCAGTGAGAACAACCAGCGCATCAAATGGTATTCTGCCATCGATGGGCGAAGGTACAACGTTACCATCCGCATCTGGTTTGATGAGGTGTTCAACCTGTATGATACCATTCCCCGCTACATCGACTGGGACTTCAGCTCTGTGAAAGCCAGCAGCATTGTTGAAAGCGAATTGCTTGAAATACTCTACGACCCCCAGAATCTATATCCCATCTGCAAAAGCCTGATCCCTTACAAAGACGACCGCGAAAATTCAGTTACCTCACGGCTGATCGACAGGGCTGAATTCAGGTTTGCCGTAGCCGGTGATGAACTGAACACTTACATGGAAGTGAATGAGCCTTCCTCCGACCTGCTGCAGGAAAAGGCAGAATACACCAATATTCAGAACGGATATGGACTCTTCTCATGCAGGTATACCAAAACGCTGTCTGTACCAATCGGGACAAGAACCGAAGAGCGCCTGATTGCCGAAGACATAAAATTTGTCGACAGAATCGGTAACTAAGAAAATCACATCCTCGATAATTTCTGAAAATCTGACATTTCGTCAGATTTTTTTATGCCATTCAAGACGAATGCACAGGTGGAAGTAAATGATAATCTTTTGTAAATAGCTGATATATTGTAACATAAATACATCACTCCGATTTTTTATTCACTGCTCAGCCGCCTGATGGCATTCATTGGCATAGTCCTTGACAAACTGCGGCTAAGAAACAAAAATTTAAATCCGATACAGATGGGAAAAATAATTGGAATTGATCTGGGAACTACCAACTCTTGTGTGGCCGTAATGGAGGGTAATGAACCTGTAGTGATTCCCAACAGTGAAGGCCGTCGCACGACTCCTTCCATCGTAGCATTTACTGACAACGGAGAGCGCAAGGTAGGCGATCCTGCCAAGCGTCAGGCCATAACCAATCCCGAAAGGACCATATTCTCGATCAAGAGGTTTATGGGTGAGACTTTTGACAGGGTGACCAAGGAAACCGGCAGGGTGCCTTACAAGGTTGTCAAGGGCGACAACAACACTTCGCGGGTAAAGGTGGACGACCGTCTCTATACTCCCCAGGAAATTTCAGCCATGGTGCTCCAGAAGATGAAGAAAACTGCCGAAGACTATCTTGGTCAGACAGTTACAGAAGCGGTTATTACCGTGCCTGCATACTTCAGCGATTCACAGCGTCAGGCAACCAAAGAGGCCGGAGAGATTGCCGGTCTCACGGTAAAACGTATTATCAATGAGCCAACGGCAGCAGCGCTTGCCTATGGCCTCGACAAGAAAAGTCACGACCTGAAGGTTGCCGTTTTCGATCTTGGGGGCGGAACTTTTGATATATCCATTCTTGAACTCGGAGAAGGTGTATTCGAGGTGAAATCGACCAATGGGGATACCCACCTCGGTGGTGACGATTTCGATCACAAGATCATCGACTGGCTGGCCGACGAATTCAAAAACGATGAAGGGATCGACCTCCGTAAGGATCCCATGGCATTGCAGCGCCTGAAGGAAGCAGCCGAAAAGGCAAAAATTGAGCTTTCAAGTTCTACCTCAACCGAGATCAACCTGCCATACATTATGCCGGTTGACGGAATCCCGAAGCACCTTGTGCGCACACTTTCAAGGGCAAAATTCGAGCAACTCAACGATTCGCTGATCCGTGCAACCATTGAGCCCTGTAAACAGGCACTCAAAGACGCCGGGCTTTCTGTTTCCGATATCGATGAAGTAATTCTGGTGGGTGGGTCAACAAGAATTCCCGCAATCCAGAAAGTGGTGGAGGATTTCTTCGGAAAAGTACCTTCAAAGGGTGTTAACCCTGACGAGGTTGTCGCCATCGGAGCTGCTATTCAGGGAGGTGTGCTTACCGGAGAAGTGAAGGATGTGCTGCTGCTCGACGTAACACCGCTCTCATTGGGTATTGAAACCCTGGGTGGCGTTATGACCAAACTCATTGAGTCGAACACAACCATTCCTACCCGCAAGTCAGAAGTATTCTCAACAGCCAGCGACAGCCAGCCTTCGGTTGAAATCCATGTGCTTCAGGGTGAGAGGCCAATGGCCCGCGACAACAAAAGCATCGGACGTTTCCATCTTGACGGGATTCCCCCTGCACCACGCGGTATCCCGCAGATCGAGGTCACCTTCGACATCGATGCCAATGGAATTCTCAATGTATCAGCCAAAGACAAGGGCACAGGAAAATCACAGCAGATACGCATCGAAGCATCTTCAGGACTCTCAGAAGCCGAAATCAAACGGATGAAGGAAGAAGCCGAGGCCAATGCTGAGAACGACCGCAAGGCGAAAGAAGAAGTTGATAAAGTCAACAGCGCCGACGCCATGATTTTCCAGACAGAAAAGCAGCTCAAGGAGTTTGGCGACAAACTGCCTGCAGAAAAGAAGGCTCCGATTGAAAGCGCCCTGAACGATCTGAAGGAAGCCCACAAGAACCGTAACTTTGCCGGAATTGATGCTTCACTCGCAGCCCTCAATACCGCTTGGCAGGCTGCCAGTGAGGAGATGTACAAAGCTACGCAGAATCAGGAGGGGCAGCCGGGACCCGGACCGCAGGAAGGTCCTGCCGGTGATGCCGGAACCGGGAAAAAATCACCTGATCAGGAAGTAACTGATGTCGATTTCGAAGAAGTTAAGTAATTTTCAGAATTCCGGCATTTTTTCAGCATGAAATTTGCAGCAGGAGGCAGGCGCAAGCTTGCCTCCCGTATTTTATGGCTGTAAGCTGTTGCTGAAATTTGTAACTTTACATCCACACTGAACCGCTGTATGACGCTCAGACTTTATATACTGCTTCTTTTCCTGTTGCCAGTTTCCGGATTGATGCAAACCATGGCGCAGAACAACCGTCCGGTAAGACTGGAAATTCCTGTGAAAGACGATACTGAGATATATAAAGTAGTTCCTTGCAGCAGCAATGGTGTAATGGTGATCTACCTGAGCTCCGAAACTGATGAACGGGGAAATATGCTCTGGATTGCTGCTTTCCTCGACCGGAGTCTGAAAGAAATCTGGAGGAAGTCCATTCCACTTCCCCGGGGATTTGTGCTTGCCGAAGCACTTTATGCCGGAAATCACATGATCGGATTCTGGTATTCACCCAAGGGTGAATTGTCAGAGAATCTACGGATTGCAGATGTCAATGTTGCAGATTCATCCCATAGAATTGTTGGTTTTAATATTCCGTCGAAATCAGAATTCTCGCAGTTTGATATTTCGGAGCGGATAGCAGTCGCCGGACTCAATACCCGCGACGACCAGTCAATGCTGATCGTCTACAATCTTCAGTCAGGCCTGGTTTCCTCCACAGAACAGAACATACAGGGAAATGTTGTTATTGAATCCCTCAACCTTGACGAAGCATCCGGAATTGTTTCCGCTATCCTCCGGACAACCGGTTCGGCACGAAAACGAGAGTATTATCTGGTCAAAACCCATGAAAACGGACAGAAAATCAGTGAACTGAAACTTAGCAGGTTTGGCGACAACAACCTTATAAATACTGCGTTCTCCTATCCCGTGGATGCAACCACCGACCTGGTAATCGGTTCATTCGGACACAACACACGTACAAGAATGATTAACGGAACGGAATCCCTTGGGGTGTCTTCTACCGGCTTTTTCTCCGTTCTGATCAAAAACAATGTGGAAATAAACAACCAGTTTTACGAATTTACCGATTTCCAGAATTTCTACCGCTACCTGCGCCGTCCTTCCGACCTGACTATCCGCCGCGGAACCAACAAGGCTGAAAGATCCCAGAAGGACCTTTCGATTGATCATGACCTGATAACGCATGATGTCTTCAGGTGGAAGAACGAATACGTTTTTATTGCCGAAGCCTTTTATCCGGAATACAGAACTGTGACCACCATGGTTTACGACTATTATGGCAGGCCCTATCCATCAACCTATTCGGTTTTCGAAGGTTACCGCTATCTGACCACCTTTATTTCAGGATTTGATTCAACCGGCAGCATGAAATGGAACGCCGATTTTGAATTACGCAACATGCTGACCCAGGATATCAGAGAAAAGGTGCTGGCCTGGGAAGATACCGAAGGATTGGTGTTATCGTACCCCTACGATGCCCGAATAGCTTCCAGAACCCTTGGTCAGGGCGGTGAGCAGAGCAGCATTGATTATGCCGATATAGCCCCGCTCGGATCACGCGACAAAATATACACCGATTCCAACAGCCAGATGATGTTCTGGTATGGCAATTATTTCCTCGTTTTCGGATATCAGAACCTCCGCAACAGTTACCAGAGTGAGAGAAACAACAAGAACGTTTTCTACATCAATAAGCTTGCTTTCAGATAAACAGGTTGCAATCTTCTGATATAGTGATTGTTTATGCCATTCGGTAAAGAATGCTGTCTGGCTTTATTGTTATGCTCCGGGACTGCCCGGGTATCCACCGATAAATCAGCAGGTACCGCTATTACAAAACAAAAACGAGAGAACCTGTCTGCCGGATGCCTCTCGCGTCCACACTTGATTGTATCTGCAGACCAGCGGGCAGGGTGCGAACCCTGACTACAATCCGCATGCTTCCAATGTTACCATTGCTGCCTGCATGTTGCCAGCAGAACTGCATAAGCTGTTTGTTTTTTTATCATTTTGTTCAAAGCAGCCGCTCATACAAGGTACTTTTGTAAGCAGGCAGGATATTATTCAATCGTTTTTCCCTCTTCTCAGCGATGTAATTTATATTGTCCGGTCATCTTGAGTTGCTATAAATTTCCGGCTTTTGTGTGCTGCAAAATAAAAGAGGCTGCCTGATGGCAGCCTCTTTTATTCTGTATCTGTTCTGCTTACTACTTTACAAGTGCTGTGAAAGCAGCGTTCTTGAAGTATTTGATAAATTCCCTGTCTTCAGCAGCCTGGGCTTTGAGGGCCGGGTCTTTTTCAAATGCCTTGGTGAGGTTGTCGAGCATGCCTTTTTCGTCGGCATTGCGGGCAGCGGCTACAGCAAGCAGGTAATAGTTGTGGCCTGATTCAGGAGCACACTTCAGTGAGTTAGAAGCTTCTGAATACTTACCTGTCATGATCTGAGCAAGAGCTACATTGCTGTTGCATTTCTTGCTTCCGAATGAGCTGAGGGCCTTGTCGTATTTGTTGGCGGCAAGCTCAGTGATTCCCATGTTGTAGCTTACGTCAGCACCCAGGGTTTTGGCTTTGGCATACTGTGCAGCTGCATTTTTGTAGTCACCTTTCTTTGAAGCGAGGGCTCCGAGGTTGTTCACAACAGCTTTGTTGTTGGGCTCAACCTGATCAGCTTTGGCCAGGTGTGAAGCAGCTTCGCCGAGTTTTCCGTTGCGGAGTTCACAAACGGCCAGGTTGTTGTTGGCTTTGTAGCTGTTGGCAAACTGGGTGGCAGCGTTCTGATAGATCTTCATTCTGGTATTCATATCTTCGGTAAGGGTAGCAGCATAGAGGATTTCAGCTTCGGTGAGCTTCGAAGGATCGCTCACTGCAAGAGATGAAATTTCTGCATCGGTTTTCTTGGGTTCAAAGCAGTTTACTTTGATTTCAACGCGGCGGAGCGGAGGAAGAATGTCATCTTCAATTTCCTTGTAAACGATTGCCATGTTGCGGATTTCCTGCTCACGTTTTGAAACATCGCTCTGTGAATTAACCACATTCATGATGATGCGTTTGTCGGCCAGGTTCGAACCTTCAACAGCCTGCATAAATCCGTTCCAGTCTTCACCATTGGCATAGGAGTTGAATTTGATGGTAGCTTCCGGATCCGGAATGTTGATGACCGGATTCTTTCCTTTGGCCATTTTCTTGAACATATCAACAACCTGTTTCTTACCGGCCATTGCACGACGCTCTGACAGTCCCTGGTTGTAGCTTTCTTCACCTTCCGGTGATGCCCATGCATTGATGTCAATATCGCGGATGGTATAGCCCATTTTGATGAAGCCGGCCAGTTCGTCGAGTTTCTGCTGAACCATGTTGGTGCGGTTGAGCGGGAGGTTCCAGTTGAGGTCATGCATGTTTACCTTGAAGTAAATCTTTGCATCCTTGCTGATGATGGTTTCTTTAACATAACCGTGATCGGCAACAATGAGGTCCTCATCGTGGAAAATTCTGGTTCCGGTGATGATGACACCGTCTGCAAGTTTACGCTCAGGTAAATCGATCACTTTGTATTTGGCACCGATCTGCTCAGGAGTTGCATTGAGTACAACAGCTTCCTTGGGTTCGTAAAGTGAAGGTGATACAACCAGATCAGAAGCATTCATGCCCGGTTCGTAAGGAATGCAATCAACATAAGTATAGGTACCTCCGGTTTTGTAATTGATTACAATGCCGTCACCGTTAACCTGCTCGCCCTGGAAATTAACTGCTTTGAGTTTGCGGGTTGTACCGGCGTATTTGATTTCGGGCTGGAAGTTCATGGCAGCCTTCTTGGCGAAATATTTCTCGGGGAAAATAACCTTAACATTTACACAGACTGTGTCGCCGACTTTTACCAGAGGATCCGGGGTGGTTTCGTATTTAACCAGACCGTAATTCTTTTCCATTGATTTGAGGTTGGCACTCGGTTTGAATTTATAAGTAACCCCCAGCATCAGGGTAGAGTATGCATCGTTTTTGGAATTTGATTCGAGCAGATCAAGATCATCTTTGAAGATGAAACGCTCATTGTATTCCAGGTTGAGGTCCCATTTTTCAGCCAGACGGAAATTCAGACCGGCACCAACAGGAACACCGATAGCTGTATAAGCATCCTGGTCAAAAGGAGCCGGAGCAAACGGACCGTTACGGTCAATTACCTGATCATCATTGAAGTCATCGGTGCCATTGGTTCTGTAAAGAACTGAAGCGTAATTGCTGAAGGAAGCTCCTGAAAATACGTAGAAGTTGAGGAAACGTTCAGGCCTGTATCCGAACAAAAGATTGGTCAGGCTGGCTGTAAGATTCAGCTGACCATCCCAGACACTCGACGACATCCTGAGGTTATCGTTTAGGACGGTTGATTCTCTTGTACTGACTACCCATCCGTTGTTGAATAATCCACGGACTCCGAAAACAGGGCTGAATTGATAACCAGCACCAAAGCCATAAAAGAAATTGGTTCTTTCATTAAACAGGGCATTTTCATTAAGATCGCCGAAAAACTGCGAAACTCCACCACTTGCCTGAAGGAAAAAATGCTTGTCAAATGTTGATTTTGCAGCTTTGGTTTCTTTGCCGGAGTCCTGCGCGGAAACAAAAACCGGAGAAACTCCGAACATCAGAATGAGAAGCAACAGAATCGATTTGTAGCTTAACTTTTTCATAATTTTGATTTTAGTGTTATCAATTTTAAATTGTTTATTTTCGGTGATTTACAGTCATTGCAAAGAATCGACAAATATAGGGCAGTTTTGGTTGTTTTCAAACAAAAATACCCTAAAATGCCAAATAAGTGATTTTTTTTACTCACCAAAAAGAACAAGTGCTTAATTTTTTTCCAGTCCTATAAACACGGCATTATATAGCTTTGTTTAAAATCAAGCCATGATTCTTCCACAGAGTTAATCCTTTTTTTACCAATAGGTAACAATTACAGGCGATGTAAAATTTTTTATACCTGTTAAAGATATAAAAAACAGATAGATAGCACTTTTTAATCAGGATTCTCCCCTGACATCTTAAAACCATTCAGCTTCCCGAAAAATTCCCACAGGACAATGCCGGCAGCAACTGCAATATTCAGTGAATGTTTGGTGCCTGCCTGCGGTATCTCAAGGCATATATCTGACAAATTGATTACATCATCGTCTATCCCATGCACTTCGTTTCCCAAAACAAGGGCGTATTTTCCCTTTTCGGGTGTAAAATCCTGCACCATGATGCTCCCGCTGGCCTGCTCGATGGACACAATATGGTATCCGGCCTCCCTGAGCTTACTGACCGACTGAATGGTTGAATCAAAGTATTTCCATTCCACCGACTCCGTGGCTCCAAGGGCGGTTTTCTGAATTTCCCTGCTGGGAGGCATCGCCGTAATCCCGCAGAGGTGCACTGCCTCAATTCGGAATGCATCTGCAGTTCTGAAAACCGAACCGATGTTGTGTTGACTCCGGATATTGTCAAGTACCACGACTACCGGAATCTTTTCAGCTTCCCTGAACTCAGCAACGCTCATTCTGATTATCTCATCGGTTTGCAGTTTTTTCATCTTTCAAAATTTCTGCAAATGTAATAAAGTAGCATTAACTGGTTTTTTGCGGAAATTCGGGCGAAACTGTCTATTTTTGTTGTTTTCCGGACGAAACGATGAGTAAGCAGGTCAAAGAAAAGGGTGAAATTGCCGAAACACCCCTAATGAAGCAATACAATGCAATAAAGGCAAAATATCCTGATGCACTTTTGCTTTTCAGGGTTGGGGATTTCTATGAAACCTTCGGTCAGGATGCTGTTTCTACCTCTGAGATACTCGGCATTGTTCTTACCCGCAGGGCCAACGGGGCAGCTGCATATGTTGAACTGGCCGGATTTCCTCACCATGCGCTTGATACCTACCTTCCCAAACTGGTCAGGGCTGGTCACAGGGTAGCGATCTGCGATCAGCTTGAGGATCCGAAGCTTACAAAAAAAATCGTTAAGCGAGGCGTTACAGAACTGGTAACCCCTGGTGTTTCGTACAACGATAAAGTGCTTGAAAACAAGCAGAACAATTTTCTGGCCAGTGTGCACCTGTTGCCCAAATCAAGCGGTATCGCCTTCCTGGATATCTCTACGGGTGAATTCCTGGTTGCCCAGGGCTCAAACGATTATATCGACAAACTGCTGCAAACCTTCCGCCCCAGCGAAATTATCATTCAGAAATCGAAAAGGGGGGAGTTTCAGGGCCTTTTCGGAGAAAAATTTTACATAAACACCTTCGAAGATTGGGTTTTTACCATCGACTTTGGTCAGGAACTGCTGCTCAGGCACTTCAACACAGCATCACTGAAAGGGTTCGGGGTAAGCGAAATGACCAACGGCATCATAGCAGCGGGGGCTGCATTGCATTATCTCGCTGAAACACAACATGATAAAGTTGGGCACATCTGTCAGCTTTCCCGTATCGAAGAGGACCACCATGTCTGGTTGGATAAATTCACCATCCGCAATCTTGAAATTCTGGGGTCGGCCAACGATGAGGCCTCTACCCTGATCGGAGTGCTCGATAAAACCATCTCTCCGATGGGCTCGCGCATGATGCGCCGCTGGCTGATCATGCCGCTGAAAGACCGGCTTCCTGTAAATGAACGCCTTGATGTGGTGGAGTATTTTGTTACTCATCAGGATGCTGCGGAATTGCTCAGACAACAGATCAGGATGATCGGTGACCTGGAACGCATCATCTCCAAGGTTGCAACCGGCAGAATTAACCCAAGGGAACTGGTTCAGCTGAAAAGGGCTTTGCAGGCCATGGTGCCGATCAGAGAGCTGTGTTTTGCTTCAGGCGTTGCTTCCATGCAGCAGATGGGCGATCAGCTGAATCCCTGTACACTCATGACCGGTAAGATTGAGCAGCAGATTCATCCCGATCCTCCCGTCGCTGTAAATAAAGGCAACGTGATAGCAGCTGGTATCTCGGCTGAGCTTGACGAAATCCGTGAACTCGCCCACTCTGGCAAGGACTACCTGATCAGGCTGCAGCAGCGTGAGTCGGAACGCACGGGAATCCCCTCACTCAAAATAGCCTACAACAATGTATTCGGTTATTACCTGGAGGTTACCAATACCCATAAGGATAAAGTTCCTCCGGAGTGGGACCGCAAACAAACCCTCGTAAACTGTGAAAGATACATTACTCCTGAACTGAAAACCTACGAGGAGAAGATTCTCAATGCAGAAGAACGCATGCTGGAGATCTAGACTACACTCTACAATGATCTGGTTCTCAGTCTGAATGATTATATTTCGGCAGTACAGGCCAACGCCCTGATCGTTGCCAGGCTCGATTGTCTCCTGTCGTTCGCTGCCGTTGCATTGCAGAACAAATATACCCGTCCGCAAATCAACGATGGATACGCACTGAGCATCAAAAGCGGAAGGCATCCGGTAATTGAGAAGAACCTGCCGGCAGGGGAGGCGTACATCACCAACGATGTGTTTCTGGATGATCAGCAGCAGCAGATCATCATCATTACCGGTCCCAACATGTCGGGAAAATCTGCCCTGCTTAGACAGACTGCCCTCATCGTGCTCATGGCCCAGACGGGATGTTTTGTTCCGGCCGATTCAGCCGAGATCGGGCTGGTTGATAAAATCTTCACAAGGGTCGGAGCATCAGACAACATCTCATCGGGCGAATCAACCTTTATGGTGGAGATGAACGAAACAGCCAGTATTCTCAACAACATCAGCAACAGGAGCCTCATACTGCTGGATGAAATCGGTAGGGGAACAAGCACCTATGACGGGATCAGCATTGCCTGGGCCATCGCCGAGTTTCTGCATCAGCACCCGCTGTTCCGGCCCAAGGTATTGTTCGCTACCCACTACCACGAGCTGAATGAAATGGCATCGATGATGCCACGGATCAGGAATTTCCACATTTCGGTTAAGGAGGCAGGCAAAAGGGTTATTTTCATGCGCAAGCTTGAACCGGGAGGAAGCGAACACAGTTTCGGGATCCACGTGGCAAGGATGGCCGGAATGCCGCAATCACTGCTTGAAAGGGCTAACGAACTGCTGGCCACCCTTGAGAAGTCGCATGGCGGCGGACAGTTGCAGGGCAGCGCATCGAAGCGGAAACCGGGGAAATCTGCCGGCGATCCGTTTCAGCTCAGTTTTATTCAGCTCAACGACCCTTTGCTGGAGCAGATAAGGGAAGACATACTGGATACTGATATTAATACACTTACCCCGGTTGAAGCCCTGATGAAGCTCAACGAAATAAAAAAACTTTTAAAAAAATCGTAAATTTGTTTGGCGATTTGAATTCAGGTTGTATATTTGCAGCCGCTAAACAATAAGCGAAAGTAGCTCAGTTGGTAGAGCATGACCTTGCCAAGGTCAGGGTCGCGGGTTCGAGTCCCGTCTTTCGCTCGAACCCCGGATAGCCGGGGTTTTTTTATGCATTGTAAGGTTGCCCGAGTGGTGGAATGGTAGACACGAAGGACTTAAAATCCTTTGGCCATCGCGGCCGTGCCGGTTCGAGTCCGGCCTCGGGTACGTTGATTAACATAAAAAGGTGATTCTCAAGGATGTGGGAATTGCCTTTTTTAATTTTACCAATTACTGTTGGACGATTCAATTCCTGTTTGATAGGTAAAGCTATTTGGTACGAACTTTAAATTGCAACCATTACAATTTAAATAAGTGAATTTCGCTGATGGAAAATAGTACTCTGTTGACTGCCATTTAACATTAAATGATTTCTGAATTATTTGTTTGAATGCTTTACTTTTGTAAAAAGCATTATATGTGTTGAACGCATAATGTTTTTATGACATATTTTTCTTATTTCAGGTTTTATCACACTTTTTGATAAGATTTGCAGTTATTAATCAAAATAATCTCCACAATTATGATGAAAATTAGGTTCGGAAATTTAGCTTGTATTCAAGGCAGGTTAAAATTTGCAGTGATGATGCTGCTGGTTGTTTCTTTGGGAACTGGTTTGAGTTCCTGTAATAGTCAGAAAAAGCTGGCAAAAAAGAAGGCTGAGCAAGAGCTGGCAGATAAAACAGCTAAAGCTAAAGCTGACTTGCTGGCAATTATCAACGACGAAGGCAGGATGACACTGGAAGAAAAAGAGTTTAAACTGGCCTCAGTTAAAAGAATGAATCTTGACAATGCCGAAATTAATGATCTTATATCTCAGGCTGAAGCAAAAATTTCAGCTGAAAGAGCTGCTCTTGACAAAAAAAGAGAAGAAGAACGCTT
>ERZ1645192.1534-NODE-1534-length-19188-cov-8.478231_pt1 | contig 19188 bp, 15 predicted proteins | sample MGYA00575354_ERZ1645192 | MGnify/ENA primary metagenome ERZ1645192 (study PRJEB40844, sample SAMN11349763) | freshwater sediment metagenome | isolation source: river sediment | host: Sediment | place: India: Faizupur Khadar , New Delhi | collected 2017-02-21 ... | reverse complement strand
CCTGAGGGCCAAAGGCAAACAGGTCCGCTTCATCTACAGCTGGGACGATTACGAGGTGTTCCGCAAGGTTCCCAAGAACATGCCCCAGCCCGAACTGCTGGCAACCTATCTGCGCAAACCCATCACCCTGGTTCCCGATACCACCGGCAGGGCGGAGAACTACGCACGTGCCAACGAGCTGGATGTCGAGCAAATCCTTCCCACCGTCGGTGTAGAGCCCGAGTACCTCTACCAGGCCCAGCGGTATCGCGCAAGCATGTATGCCCAGGGCATGAGAACCGCCCTTGAGAAGAGAGAAGAGATCAGGGCGATCCTGAACGAGTTCCGAACCGAACCCCTTGAGGCCGACTGGTGGCCGATTTCCGTCTTCTCATCCTTCACCGACAAGGATACCACCACCATCCTCGACTGGGACGGCGAGTGGAATGTGACCTATCGTGACGACGAGACCGGCCAGACGGAAACCATCGATCTTCGCACCACCCCCTATGCAAAGCTTCCTTGGAGAATCGACTGGCCCATGCGTTGGGCCTATGAAGGCGTAGACTTCGAGCCGGCAGGCAAGGACCACCACAGTGAAGGCGGCAGCTTCGATACCTCCAAGAAGGTCGTGACGGTTTTCGGCGGCCAGCCTCCGGTATCGTTCCAGTACGACTTCATCAGCATCAAGGGCAGGGGAGGCAAGATCTCTTCCTCAAGCGGCGAGGTCATCTCCCTCTACGATGTGCTGGAAGTCTATACTCCCGAGATCACCCGCTTCATGTTCGCCGGCACCCGGCCGAACACGGAGTTCTCCATCTCCTTCGACCTCGATGTGTTGAAAATCTACGAAGACTACGATACCTGCGAGCGCATCTACTTCGGCCTGCAGGAAGTCAACGAGAAGCGCAGGGAGAAGGAGAGAAGAATCTACGAGCTGAGCCAGGTCGGAAAAATCCCCTCTGAAGCCTCCTACCAGATTCCCTTCCGCCACCTGTGCAACCTGCTTCAGCTGCATGAAGGGGATATCGAGCGTGCCATCTCCACCCTCGGTGAGATGACCGACAGCCAGAAGGAGCGTCTGCGGGTGCGGTGCAAGTGCGCCTGGAACTGGATCACCACCTTCGCCCCCGAGGACTTCAAGTACCGTCTCTGGCATGAGGGAGACCCCTTGGTAGAGCTTGACGAGGTAGAGGCCAAGGCCATCCATGACCTGGTCAAGGTTGTTGAACAGATGGACGAGCTGGAGGATAAGGAGTACACCACACGCCTCTACGATGCTGCAAAGCTCAACGGGCTCGATACAGGGGATTTCTTCAAGCTTGTCTACACCATCCTGATCGGCAAGGACCGCGGCCCGAAGCTCGGGCCCTTCTTGCAGACCTGTGGAAAAGAGAAGGTCCTGGCCATTCTTTCCAACTATTGATTACTGATGTATGGCATACTTGCAGGGAGCTTCGGCTCCCTGTTGTTTGTTTGGAGGTTTCTATGCATGTTTTGATGATCAACGGCAGTCCTCACCAGAAGGGCTGCACCAATCGCGCTCTAGAGGAGATTGCTTCTGTTCTCCAGGAGAAAGGAATTGAGAGCGAAATCCTGTGGATCGGCAAGGAGAGCCTGCACGGCTGCATCGACTGCGGCTACTGCTTCAAGCACGGGGTTTGCGTCTTCAACGACGACAAGGTAAATGAAGCGGCCAAGAAGGCTCTCGCCTCTGATGCCCTCATTCTTGGATCTCCGGTCCACTATGCCAGTATTGCAGGGGCCGCAAGCGCCTTCCTGGACAGATTGTTCCGCGTTGTTTCCAAACGCATGTACCTCAAGCCCGGCGCCTCGGTGGTCTCCTGCAGAAGAGGAGGGGCAAGTGCTTCCTTCGACCAGCTGAACAAGTACTTCACCATCAGCGGCATGCCGGTGGTCTCTTCAACGTACTGGAACAGTGTGCATGGAAACTCTCCCTCCGAGGTTGAACAGGACCTTGAGGGACTACAGGTTATGCGCAACCTTGGAGCAAACCTTGCCTGGCTGCTGCATTGTATTGAAGCAGGCAGACAAGCAGGTTTGGCCGCTCCCGAAGCTGAACGCCGGTTTGTTACGAATTACATCCGTTAGCGCAGGATCTTGTCCAGGACGACGGAGTTGTTTCTCCACTTGTCCTGGGCTTTCACCCTGAGGTCGAGCCTGAGTTTCTTACCGGGGAAAATCTGGCGGATTTCGGGCTCCGCACCCTTGCGGATCTTGGTGATGTTCGCACCACCCTTGCCGACCACGATACCCTTTTGCGTATCGCGCTCGACGATGATCGCTGCACGCACCCAGATGGTATTGGTCGCTTCGGTGTGCTCTATGTCCTCGATGGTGACATAGATGGCATGGGGAATCTCCTCGGTCACCAGGTTGATGGCCTTCTCACGGATGATTTCGCTGATGCGGAACTCAAGGTTCTGGTCGGTATATGCGTCGGGGGGGTAGAGCAGCTCGCCCTCCGGGGCGAGCTTGAACAGTTCAATCAGTATTTCATCGACTCCCTCGTCCAGCTTGGCCGAAGCTTTCAGCACCGGCCTTCCGGGAAGGTGCTCGGCAAGAAAGGCCTTCGCCGCCTCTTCTTCACTGTCGCGGATGATGTCTGCCTTGTTGATGACACAGACCACCGGAGTCTTGATCTTGGCAATATGCGAGACCAGGGCGAGCTCTTCCTCGCCGGCGCTGCGCTTTGAGTCGAGGATGTAGAGCACGGCATCGCTCTCCTCAAGACTCTTGAGTGCAGTCTCCTGCAGACGCTTGTTGAGCGTCTTCTCGCTGAGATGGAAACCCGGGGTGTCGGTGAAGATCAACTGCCCGCGGCTGTCGGTATAGATTCCCCTGATGGCATTGCGTGTTGTCTGGGGTGTAGATGCGGTGATGGAGACTTTCATCTCACAGATGGTATTGAGCAGGGTGCTTTTGCCTGCTGATGGTCGGCCGATGATGGCAACCGTGGCACATTTCATGGGTGTGGCTCCTTACGGTAAGTATCGGGAATTTATCTTGTCTTGTATAGAGACTCATCAAAGCCTCTGAAGCGAAGTCGGCAAGCCTGCTTCTTAGGGTAAAGAAGGTATATGTCGAATTAGCTGTTTTGGTTGCAATAATTCCGATTAATGCAGTTATTTGTTGAGAATGGATCATATATGCGTTATCTTTCTAGTATTAGGGCTATTATTAGACGTAAAAACGTTTAAAAGGTGGAAATATGATACTCGAGTATTCAGTTAAAAACTACACCGTCTTCAAGGAGACCGCACGGTTGAGCTTCGTTGCGTCCAATTATGACAAAACTACGCTCGAGCTTGAGAATGTCGAGCATGTACCACAGAAGAGACTTCGCATACTGCGAGCCGCGGTTGTGCATGGGGCAAATGCTTCTGGTAAAACCAAGCTGTTCGAGTCTCTGGCATTTTTTCGGAAATTTGTGCTTGATTCATCCAAGGAGAGCCAGATCGGTGAAGACATCCCTACCAAACCCTTCCTGCTTTGTGAAGAAACCAAGAACGAACCAAGCGAGTTCGAAATCATCTTCTTTCAAAACCAGGCGATTTTTCGGTATGGATTTGAAGTCACTCGCAAGCAAGTTCTTTCCGAATGGTTGTTCTACAAGAGCGAGGGAAGGGAGCATCAGATTTTCTACCGTGATACAATCGACCATACCCTGCAAACGCATGCAAAGTATTTCAAGAAAGGAAACCTTCTCCGGTCAGAGAACTTGGTGCGGGACAATGCGCTCATGCTTTCTGTGGCAGCGCAGTTCAATGATGCGATCTGCAGTTCTGTTGTCCAGTGGTTCCAACACGGTGTAACAGTCCTTTCCGGCCTCGGCGAATATGATTATGCATGGTATGTGGCGAAGGTGAAAGAGCAGCCGGTATTCCACCAAAAGATGATGAGCCTGATGAAAATGGCAGACCTTGCAATACTGGATATCCATATGAAGGTTCCTGTACAGGCTAAAGCAACAGACGCCCAGGACATGGCTGCTTTTGCGTGTGAGACCGAACACTATGTGTATGATGCGAACGAGAGCATTGTTGGAAGGATTGAGTTCTCCATGGATGAGGATGAATCACATGGCACACGAAGGTTTTTCTCCCTTGCCGGCCACATACTCGATGCCCTGGACCAAGGCAAAGCGCTTTTCATAGATGAGTTTGATGCCCGATTGCATCCAAACCTCGTGCTTGCACTGGTATCGTTGTTCAACGATCCGTCTATAAATACCAAAGGAGCCCAATTGGTTGCCACGATCCAGAATACAATCGTTCTTCAATCCGATCGATTGAGGAAAGATCAAATATGGTTTGTGGAAAAGAATGCATGCGAAGCTTCTCATCTGTATGCACTTTCCGAATTCAAGTCGGTTCAAGTCAGAAAAAGCGAGAATTTTGAAACGAATTACCTGCAAGGCAAATATGGGGCGGTTCCCTATATTCAACTATTCAAACATTGCAGTGACGTTGCTTCAGAACAGGAGAAACCGTGGCCTCAAGGGAAGTAGAGAAAAATCGCAGGCAAAAGAGCCGAAATCTTTCTCGGAAAAAGCCCACAAGAGCTATGCTTCCAACTTTTCTTATTGTGTGCGAGGGAAAGAAAACCGAACCATCCTATTTCAATGCATTGAAGTTAAAGACAGCAACCATCGAAGTGGTTGGGCAGGGATGCAACACCCTTTCTTTGGTCAGGAGGGCTCAGCAGCTGGTGACATCCAAGGCATTTGATGAAGTCTGGTGTGTTTTTGACAAGGATGATTTTCCCGATCAGGATTTCAACCAAGCAATAGTACTCGCTTCAGCAAAAGGTTTCCGTGTTGCCTATTCCAATCAGGCGTTTGAATATTGGTTGCTACTTCATTTCAATGACCATCAGGGAGGCGCATTGCATCGCAATCACTATGCAGATCTAATCAATAGAGCGATACAACCTCTGGGAGCGTGGTATGATGCAACCGGCAGCAAGGTAATTACTCCAGAATTCTTTCACTTGCTTTTTGGCTATGACGCCAAGTATAGGAAACGTAGGGTAGACCTTGCCATTGAACGTGCAAAGCGTATCTATGACCGATATCCCCACCAATCCCCTGCAGAGGAGGAGTCTTCCACCACTGTACATGTTTTGCTCGATCGCTTGCTTGCCTTGAGCCGACCATGCAACGCGTGAGACGGGAAGTAAGTAGTTGCAATGTATAGAGACTCATCAAAGCCTCTGAAGCGAAGGAAGCAAGCCTGCTTCTTTGTTATAGAATCTGGCTTGGTTGGTGCCGATGTGCTCTTTCGAAAGCAGGGCAAGCGGTATGGGTCCTGGGAGTTTGTATAACCAGCATTGGCTTGAGAAATAATTCGATGCAGGTATAGACATGTTTAAACCTGAAAAAGGTACAAAATGTATAGAAAATGGTATTCGAATTGACAATAGGGGATATGTGTATGACTGGCGCGTTCTTTTAACCGCCCAGTTGTGCCTTAAAATCCATTGCGTAAGCAATCCTGAATCGCTATTGTCATGCCGAGGCTATGATACTTTGTGATGAACGGTCGGGTTTTGCCTATGCATCTCAAAGCCATCTCCCTTTTCAAGGCCGCCCTTATCCCGTATACTTGGGTTGACTTTTGTCCTAAACCATACACAAGGGGCGTCCCATGCCGCAACAAGAAGAAGAGAAGAAGCCTGCCGTGCAGGATCCGCAGATGCAAGAGAAGCTCTTGAAGACCAGAAGCATCCTCCTTTCCGGGGAGATCAACAAGGAAAGTGCAGAGGCTGTGATCAAGCAGCTCTTGGTACTCGAAGGCGAGAGCAACGAACCGATCAAGATTTTCATCAACAGCCCCGGCGGCGATGTCGATGCCGGCTATGCCATCTACGACATGGCCCGTTTCATTAGCGTACCCGTGACCATGATCGGCATGGGCCTGGTTGCCAGCGCCGCCTCCTTGGTGCTGTTGGCCGTTCCCGCCGAGCGACGCATCGCACTTCCCAACTCCACCTACCTGATCCATCAACCGATGAGCGGGATGCGCGGTGTAGCAACCGATATTGAGATTCATGCACTGCATCTGGAGAAGCTGCGTCTCAAGCTCGACGCCCTGATCGCTGCAGAAACCGGCAAGAGTGCCGAAGAAGTCAGATTGGACACCGAACGCGACCACTGGCTCTCGGCCGAAGAGGCCAAGACCTATGGGTTGGTGAGCAGGATTGTCTCTTCCAGGAGTGAGCTGTAACTGGCCATGGGCAAGACAAAATACCTCAGCGAGGCAGAGAAACGAGTCGGCAGGAAGCATATGTACCGCCAGGAGCTGTACAACGGTGTCGCCTACAGCCTGCTCGGTGATACCATCGTGTATCTCTTGGCTATCTACTTCGGTGCCGGTAACATAGCCTTGGGCTATATCTCGTCAGCCAGCTATATAGCCGGCATCATCCTTCCTTTTGTTCCTCAAATGTTCCACGGCCGCAACCAGATCAAGGTGCAATCCTTGGTTTGGTTGTTGCGCGGTGTGGTGTGTCTGGGCTACCTGGGCCTGTATGCGGTTTCCGGCGACCTTGCAGTCCTGTTGTTGCTGGTGGTCTATACGCTGTTCAATGTCTTCCGCATGATCGGCATCGCACTGAACGACTCGACGCTGAAGAACATCAGCAGTGTCTCCAACCGGGGCAAGGTCGTGGCCAACGTCAATGCCGCCTACCAGAGCTCATCGATTGTGGTGCGCTGCCTCACCGCCCTGGTGTTGGGCGTCCAGCGTTTCGGCGGTCTGGCCGGCCTGATTGGACTGCAGATGGTGGGAGTGTTTGTTAACTTCTTTGCTAGCCGGGAAATGTCCCTTATTCCATCACGCAGCACGATTGTTTTCAAGAAGGGCAGGACGGTCATGGTCCTCTTCAAGGAGGCGATGGCTCAGCAAATGTTCCGCCGTCGCCTGATCCTGCGCTGGCTTTCAACGGCAGTCGCCGTAATTTTCGGCCTCACTACACCGTTTCTGCGCATTGAGCTGGGGCTTTCCAACTCGTTGGTCGTGGTATACTCGGTGGTCCTCGGCGTGTCGGTCATGGCAGCCAGCTATGTCAGCAAGCAGTTTTCCGACAGGCTCGGATCGCGCCCGCTGGTGTTTTTCTCAAGCCTCTTCTCGCTCTTCTTTTTCATGGCCTGGGTGCTGATCACCAAGAACGTCAATCCCATCTGGTTCTTCGTCCTGGGTTTTTTCACCAACTTCTTTGTTGCATTGATCAGCCTTCTGACCTTCCGCTTGGTCGCCCAGGTCATGCCGGATGATGAAACGGTTGCATTCAACTCGATGGTCAACTTTGTCATTGCCATCATCGCTTTCTTTGTAGGAATCTTCAGCGGTTTTTTGGCCGATAAAGGCGAAATCGCCCGAAACCTGTTCGTCTTCGATGGAAAGGCCGCAGGCAACGGCTACACCCTGGTCTTTCTCTTTGCCATCGCCCTGACCATGATCGAAGCCTTGGTGGCAAGCAGACTGCAGGAAGTGGGTGCCTACTCCTCCCAGGAGGCTGCGCAAGTAATATTTTCGATGCACGGCATCCGGGCTGTCTCCATGATCGAGAAGCTTGAGCGCACCAGCGACCCGGCAAAGCGCCGGTTTTTGATGCTCAGCCTTGGGGAGAACTTCAACAACCTTGCCACCAGCGAGCTGCGCCAGATCCTGGCCAGCCCGTTCTCGCCTGATAAATTGGAGGCGGTGCGCACCCTTGCCGACCGGCCCAGGAAATCGCTGTTGGATGATTTGATCAAGGTGGCAAGAGACGACGACTCCTATGTTCAGCTTGACGCCATCGCCGCCCTCGGCTCCTACCGCAAGGAGGAGAAGGCAAAGGATGCGCTCGTACAGTTGATGCTTCACGGTCGATGGTCGTCGGTGCGGTCGATGGCCAGCAAGAGCCTTGCAAGAATCACCGAGAGCACCGAGTACCTGAATTTGGTCAATGAGCTCAGCCACTCGGCAAAACACATCGATGAAGTGATCGACTATCTCATAGCGAAGCGGTTCATGGACAAGAGCGGTTCATTCTACCAGGAGTTTTTCATATCCATCGACCAAGGACGGAGCGCCACCTTCCGCCAAACCCGGTACGCGGTCATTGCAAGCTTTTTGAAGTTTGGTTCTCCGCGCCTTGCCCAGCTCTATGAACAGATGAACCTGGGCATTCCCAAGGATTTCCTCTCCCCGTTCCTCACCGAGGCCCGGGACCTCACCCAGATCGACCTGTATTACCATGAGGTGCTTGCGTATTTCAAGAATCAGGACTGGGTGGCTCTCAGGGACTTCTGCCTGGGAATCCTGGACAACAGCGACCTTGGCTTCGATCCCTGCTTCGACAACCTGAAAAAGGGACTGTTGCACTCGCGGGAGATGGATATTGAGAAGTTCGACATACAGGATGCCCTGGCCATGCTCTATTTCAGTTACTCGTTGGGCAAGAACGCCAAAAACTGAAGCAAGATGTGCATCCTTTTTTCTTAGGTTGCATGCTCATCCTTATAATTCTCTGCCTGTCGCTGCTCTGTAGTTGTTCTTGTGATATCGAACACGACCCCAAGACGTTCAGGGTGCTCTCCTACAATGTACAAAATCTTTTCGATGCCCGTTTGGACGGAGGGGAGTATCCTGAGTATCAGGATCCGAAGGTCTGGAACGACCGTTCCTATCGCATGCGCCTGGAGACCCTGTCCAAGGTGCTGCTGAGTGAAAAGCTTCTTTCTCCCGATGTCATCATCCTGCAGGAGGTGGAAGGTCCCCGCGTTGTGGAGGACCTGCTCTGTTTGCATCTGGGACGGAAGGGATACCGCTGGTATGCAGTGGCGAAAGGAACCGATGCCGCCATCTCGGTAGCCGTCATCAGCCGCCACCCGATTGCTTCCAGCACCGTGCATGCCTCTGCCGGGATCAGGCCTGTGTTGGAGGCGACCATTTGTACGGAAGGCGGGGATATCAGCTTGTTCGCCCTGCATGCGAAAAGCCAGATAGGGGATGGGGCCGACCTTCGGCTCTCCCTTGCCAAGGTTGTATCACGGGCATCGTATGAGAGAGCCGGGTCGGCCGTATTGCTGTGCGGCGACTTCAACGAAGATCCTTCCAGCGTGTGGGACTCTGCAGCCTCTGCTCCGGCATTGGTCGATATGAATCATCCTGAAGCAACCAAGCTTCAAGCGGCAGGAGCCCTTGGATTGGTGGGGGACCGTGCCGCCCTTGCTCCGGGTCTGTACTACTGCCCGTATCTGGATGAGAGCTGGAAGGGTGGTGCACCTGGTTCCTGCAGCTGGGATGGATTGTGGCACCGCTACGACCAGATTCTGGCAAATGGCAAGCTGTTTGACGGGATGGGGTGGGAGTATGAGAGCTTTTCCATAGAGAACCTGCCGTCACTGTGCAGCAGCGACGGCAGGCCCTATGCGTGGAACATTCGAACGTTGCAGGGAGTCAGCGACCATTTTCCGGTCCTGATGACCCTCAAGCGGCGTTAGTCATTTCACTTTGGGAAACTTGAGCTCGTAGAAAATCTGCTCCAGTTCCAAGGCGATGTTGATGTTGTGCACGACCGGCATCCTTCCGTCTTCGGTCGCCTGGGGCTTGAGCGTGATGGGGCTGAAGTTCAAAATGCCCATGACACCGGCCTTGAGCAGCCGTTCGTAGCTGTCCGAGGCTGCCTGCTCGGGGACGGTGATGATGCCCGCTGTCACTTGCAGAGCCTCCACCACCTCATCAATCCTGCTGATGGGGTAGATGGGAACCGGGTGGGAGGCGTCGCTGTAGACCAGGGGATCGCTGTCGAAGCCTGCGACGATGCGGATGCCGTCAGGCTCAAAGCCGTTGTAGTGCATCAGGGCCTTCCCGATTCTTCCGCAGCCGATGATGATGCAGTTCTGGCTGTCTCCCTTGCCCAGGATTTCTCCCAAGGAGACGAGCAGGTCATGGATTTCATATCCGCCCCGCTTCTGCCCATGGATTCCCAATTGGGAGAAATCTTTCCGTACGATTGCAGCCGAAACGCCGGCGGCATCGGCTAGGTTATGTGCAAACACTTTCTCAAGTCCGATGGTCTTCAGACGATTAAGGGAGCGATAGTATCGGGTGATTCGTATGAGTTGGTCGTTGTTCATCTCACTTACTCCTATTTATGTGAAAAAGTGTACATTAACTCTCCATTTACGTCAATATATTGTTCTGAAAATTCGAGTGTTGCAGATAAAAACCCGTTTTATACCAAAAATGTTATGTACAAGCTTGCTGAAAAAGTGCTAGGATACTCGCAACGTTTATTTGGGTACTGGAGGTTACATGTCGGACAATAACGAATTCACGTTTTCACCCGCTCTGGTGTCTTTCATCAAGGAATGGAAAACCAAGCCGGGTAATCTCATCATGGTGCTCCACAAGGTACAGCAGGAACAAGGCTACATCTCCCGCGAAGCGGCGGATCAGGTGGCGGCCCTTCTTGACGTACCGTTGGCCACCATCTGGGGTGTTGTATCATTCTACCACTTCTTCAAGCTGACCAAGCCGGGCAGGCACAACATCCAGGTATGTCTGGGAACCGCCTGCTATCTGAAGGGTTCTCAGGCTATCATCGACGAGCTGGACAAGCAGCTTACCCTGCCTGTCGGAGCAGTTACCGAAGACGGAAACTTCTCCCTCGAGGCCGTGCGGTGTGTTGGTTGCTGCGGGCTTGCACCCGTGATGACTGTCGGTGGAGAAGTTTTCGGCAAGGTCACCAAAGACCAGGTTTCCGGAATCATCGCGAAGTTCAGGTAAGAAGAGAGGCGCTCTTCGCAATGCATATCTGCATCGACGACTATCTGCTTGATATCGTTCAGAACTCCTTCGAGGCAGACAGTTCATACGTTGAACTGGCGGTGGACCAGACCGAAAGCAGGTTTACCTGTACGGTTCGGGACAACGGGAAGGGGATGGATGCAGAGGTTCAGAAAAGGGTGCTCGACCCGTTCTACACGGATGGGAAAAAGCACGCAAAACGTAAGGTAGGATTGGGGCTGCCGTTTCTCAATCAGGCTTGTGAAGCCTGCGAGGGAACCTTTGCTCTCCACTCCGAAGTCGGGGTCGGTACCACCGTTGAATTCAGTTTCAACCTGGCCCACCTTGATGCTCCTCCACTTGGGGACCTGTGTGCAACGTTCGTCATTTTGCTGGCACACCCGCTGGCTAAGGATTTTGTCATCAAACGGACGATACACACGGCAAAAGGTTCGACGGGCTACCGGCTGGATAAGCAGGAGCTTGAGGAGGTCCTCGGGCCCTTGACCACCAGTGGAACATTGAACCTGCTGAAGGAGTATGTTGCTTCACAGGAAGATGATGTACGAAAGTATTACGTGAATCCGGATGCACACAAGAACAAAGCGCCGCTTTCCAAACAACAGGAGATGTGAACATGGCTAAAATGACACTTGAGGAGCTGAGAAGGCTCAGGGAACAGAAACAGAGCGAGCTGCAGAAGCGCGACATCGAAGGGAAGGATTCCCGCATTGTGGTGGGAATGGGTACTTGCGGTATCGCCGCCGGTGCAAAGACTGCACTCGATACCTTCCTGCAGGTCCTGGAAGAAAAGAAGATTGAGAACGTCTCGGTCACCCAGACCGGATGCATGGGCCTGTGCTATGTAGAGCCGACCATCGAGGTCATCGTTCCCGGCATGCCCGACGTGATTTATGGGAAAGTGGATGCTGCAACCGCCCGCAAGATTGTTGAGCAGCACATCATCGGCAAGCAATTGGTGACCGACCATATGTTCGATCGGCCGGCAGCTGACATCATCAAGAAGAACGGGGGTAAATAATGGCGTTCAGAAACTACATCTTGGTCTGCGGAGGTACCGCTTGTGAGTCAAGCCGCTCGGACCAGATTTACCAGAACCTGATAGAGGAGTGCAAGGCACAGGGAGTCGCTGACGAAGTACAGGTCGTCAAGACCGGCTGTTTTGGTTTCTGCGAGCAAGGCCCGATCGTCAAGATCCTTCCCGAGGACTCTTTCTATGTGAAAGTCACTCCAGAGGATGCCAAGGAGCTGATCAGCGAGCATGTCATCAAGGGCCGTGAAGTCACCCGCCTGCTCTATGACAAGGAGTCGAGCCGCAAGCATGCCAAGGTTGAGGACATCCAGTTCTACCAGAAGCAGTTCCGCATCGTACTGCGCAACTGCGGTTTCATCGATCCCGAGAACATCGACGAATATATCGCCCGTGAAGGGTATCAGGGTCTGGAAAGGGCTCTCTTTGAGATGACCGGTGATGAGATCATCGAGGAGCTGAAGACTGCAGGCTTGCGCGGTCGCGGCGGTGCAGGCTTCCCGACCTGGATGAAATGGAATTTCTCCCGCCAGGTGCAAAATGACATCAAATATGTCGTTTGCAACGCTGACGAAGGCGACCCGGGTGCCTATATGGACCGCTCCACCTGTGAGGGCGACCCGCATTCGGTTCTCGAAGCCATGACCATCTGCGGCAAGACCATTGGAGCCCACCAGGGATTCATCTATATCCGCGCCGAGTATCCCTTGGCCATCCACCGTCTCGAGATTGCCATGAAGCAGGCCCGTGAATACGGCCTCTTGGGCCAGAACATCCTGGGAAGCGGTTTTGATTTCGACATTGAGATCCGTCTGGGAGCGGGTGCGTTCGTCTGCGGTGAGGAAACCGCTCTGCTGCAGTCCATCGAAGGCAAGCGCGGCATGCCCCAGCCTCGTCCCCCATTCCCCGCTGTCAAGGGCTTGTGGGGCAAGCCGACGGTCATCAACAACGTTGAGACCTGGGCGAACGTCCCGGTGATTCTCACCAAGGGCGGCAACTGGTTCAACAAGATCGGTACTGCCGACAGCAAGGGAACCAAGGTTTTCGCCCTCACCGGTAAAATCCGCAACTCCGGATTGGTGGAAGTCCCGATGGGAACCACCCTGCGTGAGATCATCTACGACATCGGCGGCGGCATCGCCCATGATAAGAAGTTCAAGGCTGTGCAGACCGGCGGTCCGTCCGGCGGCGTCATCACCGAAGAGAACCTCGATACCCCGATCGATTTCGGCTCGCTGATTCGAATCGGCTCGATGATGGGAAGCGGTGGTATGATCGTCATGGATGAAGACGACTGCATCGTCGACGTTGCGAAGTTCTACCTGAACTTCTCGGTCGATGAATCCTGCGGCAAATGTGCACCATGCAGAATCGGTGGAAAGTCCTTGTGCAACATCCTGGAGAAGATTACTTCAGGCAATGGCACACTCAAGGATTTGGACACACTCGCTACCATCGGTGAAGCCATGAAGAAGGGCAGTCTGTGTGCTCTGGGACAGACCACTCCCAACCCGGTCCTCTCTACGATGAAGCACTTCAAGGAAGAGTATCTCGCCCACATCGTGGACAAGACTTGTCCCAGCGGCACCTGTAAGAAACTCATTTCCTACACGATCAATGCCGAGAAGTGTATCGGTTGTACGGCCTGCACACGCAAGTGCCCCGTCGCTGCAATCTCTGGCGAACGAAAACAGGTTCATGTCATCAATCAGGCCCTCTGCATCAAGTGCGGTGTCTGTATGGAGACCTGTAAGTTCGACGCCGTCGAAATCCACTAGGATCAGGAGAGGAGGAAACAATTGAGTATCGTACATGTGAAGATAAATGGCATCCCCGTTGAAGTTGAAGAGGGGACCAGCGTATTGAATGCGGCCAAGCAGGCCGGGGTCAAGATCCCGACCCTCTGCTACCATGAGGACCTCAAGCCCTTCGGCTCCTGCGGTCTGTGCATCGTGAAGCAGGAAGGCAGCGCAAAGATCATTCGTGCTTGTGCAGCACCGGTCAATGAAGGTCTGAGTGTCATCACCCACGACCGCGAGTTGTTTGAAGCCCGCAAGACCATTCTGGAACTGATTCTGTCCACGCACCCCTCCAGCTGTCTCTCCTGCATCCGCAATGGTGAATGTGAGTTGCAGAACATTGCTGCAGAGTTCGGCATCCGCGAACAGCCCTTCGAAGTCCGCCTCAGCGATCGGGAGAAAGACACCTCGTCGGCATCGATCGTGTTGGACCCTGAGAAGTGCATCAAGTGCGGACGCTGTGTACAGGTCTGCCAGGACCTGCAGGGTGTCTTCGCCCTTGAGTTCATCGGACGCGGTGATGAGACCTGCATGGCTCCCGCCGCCATGCTCAAGCTTGACGACAGCCCCTGCGTGCGTTGCGGCCAGTGTGCTGCACACTGCCCCGTCGGTGCCATCTATGAGAAGGATGAGAATGCAACCTTCCTTGCAGCTGTTGCCGACCCTGAGAAGCAGGTCGTCGTCCAGATCGCTCCTTCGATTCGTGTAGGCTTGTCCGAATCCTTCGGCCTTCCTGCAGGAACTGTGACCACCAAGAAAATCTATGCCGCAATCCGCAGGCTTGGTGCAAAGACCGTGCATGACACCAACTTCGGTGCCGACCTCACCATCATGGAAGAGGGGACCGAGCTGGTCACGAGGCTGACCAAGGGCGGCGCCCTTCCCCAGCTGACCAGCTGCTGTCCGGCTTGGGTCGACTACGTACAGAAGTACTATCCCGACCTGCTCGACCATGTATCGAGTGCCAAGAGCCCGATGCAGATGGTGGGAGCCATCGAGAAGACGTTCTACGCCGAGCAGATGGGTATCGACCCGGCGAAGATGTACACCGTTGCCATCATGCCTTGTACCGCCAAGAAGTATGAGTCCGAACGCGACGAGCATATGTATGCCAGCGGCTACAAGGATGTGGACCTGGTGTTGACCACCCGGGAGTTCGCCCGCCTGATCAAGAGCCAGGGAATCGATTTCCTCTCGCTTGCAGAGGAAGAAGCCGATAGTCCGATCGGCGAGTACAGCGGTGCCGGCACTATTTTCGGTGCCACCGGCGGCGTCATGGAAGCTGCGGTCCGCACCGCCTACCATGTTGTGACCGGCAAGGAACTGCAGAACGTTGAAGTCGATGTGGTTCGCGGTCTTGCCGAGATCAAGAAGGGAACCGTTGACTTTGATGGAACACCGGTTCGAGTTGCTGTTGTGCATGGCCTGTCCCATGTCAAGGAAGTGATGGATGAAATCCGTGCTGCCAAGGCAGAGGGCAAGCAGGCTCCCTATGAGTTCATCGAGGTTATGGCCTGTCGCGGCGGTTGTATCGCCGGTGGCGGACAGCCCTATGGTGCAACCGATAGTCTGCGCAAGGAACGCTCGGCAGGCCTCTATGCCGACGACAAGAACAGTGCAGTGAGATGCTCGCACCAGAACGAGTCGATCCAGAAGCTTTACGAGACCTTCCTCGAAAAGCCGATGAGCCACAAGGCCCATCACCTCTTGCATACCACCTATCAGGATCTTCCTGTTTACAAGGCCTGATGGTTGGCCAGTATCCAATGTGCCCGGCCCCCGACAGGCCGGGCCTTTCTCTCTCATCTGAGCGATGATGAGGACAGCTCATCTACCCGCAAGGAAAAAACCAGCATGAGATGACATTTGACAGGGGTGATGCGGATGCAACAAGGTGTTGCGTACCGGCGCCAAGGGCTTGGTATCGGGAGGATGTCCATCACAAGGCGCCACCACCAAACGAGCGAAGTTTCTTTCATTTGAGCTCGTTGCAATTGATGTGCTGCTCATTGCAGGGGAGTATGGACGGGGTTGGTGCACATTGATTGAGAATGGGGAGGCGGGAGCTTTACAGCTCCCGCCTGCACAATTGATCAGGGGATTCTGAACAGAAGCAGTGAAGAAGAACTCTTGGATGTGATGACCAGCATATCCTGCTTCAAGGACATATCCATTCTCGATGCTTGGTAGGACTCCAAGCCCTTGGTATCCAGATGGGTTGCTGCAAAGCTTGGAGACGGGCACTGGAAGGTCAGCAAGGTGGTAGGAGTGAGGACATACAGCTTGGTTCCCGACGGGTTGGGCAACAGCTGCACGATGCCGTCCATGTTTCCTATCCCGTTTTCTCCCGAAGAGTATACCTCCATCTGTTCCCAGGTTCCATTCGCATAGGTGAATCTTCCCACATCGTTGTCTGTTGCATACATCAGGTTGTCATCGTTCAAAAACTTCACCTCGGCTACATTGTTCAGATACGGGGTGTTGCCTGAGTTGAATTCAACCGGATTGGTGAATGGGACGACGATGGTGCCCTGGCGAAAAATTTTCAGCATGGAATTTTCTTTCAGGGTGAGCGCCGAGGATTTTCCTGTAGCGCTGATGGCCATACCTGCATACGGAATGTTGTACTGTGGATATCGCGTGTAGTAGTAATCCGAATACAGGTCGTTTTCTGCATTTACATAGAAATTCGTCTCAACAACATGGTCCTTGAGAGGATGCAGGCCGTAAAGAATTCCAGAACTGCGAACGAGGGTAAGGTCGGTGAGATAGGGGAACGTGAGGTCTCCCGGTACGATGTATCCGTATCTGTTGTTGCGGCTAAGACGCTTGGTAAGCGACGAGGTGGCGATGTCGTACTCATAGATGGTCAAAGCCGGTGTAACCGAGTCGGCAATGACCACCCTGTTTGAAGCGTGGTCGACCAATAGTTCGGTGATGCCGCTGGTGCAGAACCCATCGGCTGCGGTGTAGGTGTGCACGACTTCCAACGAATCACGGACAATCCTGCAGACTTGGATGGTCTGCGCTTGATTACTGGCCAGCAAAATCTTTCCATCGGGAAGGAATGCCGCATGGGCATCGATTCCGATATGCATACCGCCGGTATTGTCCTGTACCGTGCTGACGAGGATCGGGACTCCGGTCTCCCCGTTTACAGTGGCGGTGAAAGAGATGCTGGCCGACCCGGAACTAGCCTTCAGGGCCCCCTTTGCAATGACGTCCAAACGATGGGTGCCGCTGGCCGGAGTGAAAGAGCAGTCCAAGCCAGCGCCTATCAGGACCCCGTCGAGGTACCAATCGACCGCCAGATTCGATGTATCGGCGGCACTCAGGCTGACGGTGACCGGCTGCAGGGCGTTGACCGTATCACTGATTCCCAGAATCGTGCACACCACCGGAACCCCGAGCTGGTTGACCAGGGTCAAGCCGGAAGGGATGTTGGCATACTTGTCCAACTGCAGCGTGATTACTCCCTCGGTGGTCCTGTTGCCCACGATTCTCACCACCTCTGCACACCCTGCTACGGCGGTGCCGCCGCTGAAGAGCTGGGCGTTCAAAAGGTAGGAGCCTGCCGAATAGTGTCCTGAATAGGTCACCGAGCCTTCGGCCATGTTGTTGGTGGTAGGGCTGAGAACCTGGGTGTTGCCCTGTTCATCGGTGAGGTTCACCTGCAGCGAAGGGTCGCTGACATTCAGGGCGTTCCATGCAAGCTGGATGCTCAGCAGCCCTTTGCCTGCCAGGCTGTCCAGTTCGATGGTGACCGGTGACGGCTCCGGTGTCAGATTGACTGTCGCCTGACCTGTCACCAGGTCGACGCCGTTGCTGTTCTGGCCTACAGCAGTGATGGTCCAATTGCCGATCAAGAGCCCTTCCACTTCCAGATTTTGCGTGGTGCTCATGACACTGAAGGTGGTTCCCTGGGGGCCTTCGCCTTCCACCACATAACGCGACACTTCCAGGGGAGTGTCTTGGGGAACCAGGGAGCGTTCAGCCGCTTCCTTGCTCACCATTCTCAACTGCAAGGTGGACCGAGCCGCGCTCTCCTCCTTGCATCCTCCGAGCATCAGGCACAAAAGGCCTATGAGGGGGATGAGAAACCAATGAGAAGTGATTGATGTTCTATTCATTCTTTCCTCCGACCACAAAGGAAGGAAGGGTGGGAAATCGCTTCACATCTTTTCTTTTTTCTCTTCAACGGGTACATTCAGTGCATGCAAGCATTGATCAAGATCGCCCTATTGGCCTTGACCCTGGTTCTGGTATTCATCAACCCCCTCTACATCGGACGGGTGGTCTACTATTCACTCTTTCCCCTGCTGTTTGTCCTGGTGTGGCTGTTCTACCGCACCTCCTACGTCGTCAGCGAGAGAGCAGTGCGCAAAGCAACCACAGAGCCTTTTTCCTACTCCTGTTTTTGCGCCCTTGTCCCTCCCGTGGATGACGGGGACCTCATCCGCGGAAGGCTGATCATTACCGACAAGCGGCTCGCCCTGTTTCAGAAGGATGCAAAGCAGAAAGCCGTCAAGGAAGTCTGGAGCATGGATATTGCCGAGGTCAAACACTTCACCGTCGGACAGGTGCTTTCGGTGCGAAAAGGCGTCACCTTCCTTGCCGAAGAGCGGGAGGCTCGGTTCGTAGGCCATCGGATTGCAAAGGACAAAGAGGCGATCACCATCGCCCTCGGCTGGAAACAAGCCTAGAAACTGTAACTGAACCCTACACGCATCGGCTCAAGGGAGAAATTGAAATCAGGGCTCGTGATCACCCACTGAGCCTGGATTCCCGCCTGGTAGAAGAAACGCAGGTTCTCCACGATTTCATAGGAGAAGCCGCCCAGCACTTTCGCCGTCAATCCAAACTCGGGGCTTGTCCCGAAGAAGAAGGTCGGGCCGAGGGAGATGGAGAGCGGAATATTGAAGGCCTCATCCTTCCTGAACGTCCATTGCCCTTTCGCCAGCACGCTGAGTTGGTTCTCGCCGCCGTCTCTCTCATACTCCAAGGCACCTCCGAAACTAAAGAGTGTATCGGTGTGCTTCAGAATATCCAGCTGTACCGAAAATCCACTATTGCTCAAAGCGGGAAGGTCGAAATTTGCAAACGATACTGCCGTCCCGATTGTCCAGCTCAACGGCTCGGGATCGATCTCTACACGGGAGGTGGGGATTTGCGGGGTCTGGGGCGCTATGGGGGTGAGCACTACTTTCCCGCTCTCACTTGCAGGCTCTGGAAGGCTCTCCTGCCCGTCTTGCATTGCAGCCGGTACAAGTGGCGCTTCACCGATGCTCATCTCTTCAACCGGCAGCTCCCGATCGTCGGCAACAGGCTCCTCCGGTGCTGTCTCCGCCTCGGCGGATGCCTTCACCAAAGGCGGTTCAGGGGCGAACGGAATCGGTACTTTGGGGGCGCTGGAAACGGGAAGCTTGAGCAATCCTGACTTCAGCAGCGGGTCGATGGGAGGGGGGAGTGGATTCGTATTTGTCAGGTCCGGTTGCTCGATGGGCACTTCTGGTACCATGGCCTCTTTGGCTTGCACCTCTAGTTGCACAGGTTCCTCAAT
>ERZ1645192.1532-NODE-1532-length-19192-cov-6.700266_pt1 | contig 19192 bp, 14 predicted proteins | sample MGYA00575354_ERZ1645192 | MGnify/ENA primary metagenome ERZ1645192 (study PRJEB40844, sample SAMN11349763) | freshwater sediment metagenome | isolation source: river sediment | host: Sediment | place: India: Faizupur Khadar , New Delhi | collected 2017-02-21 ... | reverse complement strand
ATCTGAGTAATTTGCGTCACAGTTCAGGGGCGCGGGCTCTTCCGGGGGCTCCGTCCGGCACGATCAGGTCCAGGGGGCCGTAATCCCTCGAACGAGATCACGTTGCCCTTGATGAAAGATATGTGTGAGATTAAATCGTACCGCGCCCTGTTGGGCCGGGCTGAGGAATCGCGGGCCGTTAGCCGGAACACTTTCCTTGAGCCGACCGGCAGTTTGCTGGCAATTTGCTTGATCTCGCCGCGCAGACCGTCTAAAACCCATTCAGTTCCTATGCGCGTCCTGAATTGCTTCAAAGCGGGTATTGCTGCCGTGTTGGTTCTTTTTGCATTTGCCGCCCCGGCGGTCATCAGGGATGGGGGCATTGACCCTGCGAATCTCGGGAAGGGAGACTGGATCTACTACATGAGCATGGCCACCAACAAGCTTGGCGGCAACGTGCCGTGGGTGACCAATGAAGCCAGCCTCATGATGTTCTACCGCAGCAACAACATCCGCTACATTCTTATCAAAGCCGCAACCAGCGACTACCTGTTCAACGGCAGCTACTCGTTTCCGCAGTTCACAAAAAAGCTCTGCGACACAGCGCACCAATACGGCATCCTGATCTTCGGGTACAACCGGTCGTACGGCGAGAATGTCCAGGGCGAGGTTGCCATTGCCGATTATGTTTTTCAGCAGGGCGCCGATGGGTTCGTATTCGACGCCGAGGGTGAATGGGAATCTTCGCAGCCATGGATCCTGGACCAGGGGCCGGCCAAAGCCTGGGATCTCTGTTCCCAGGTGCGCTCGAACTGGCCCACCAAATTCCTGGCTCACGCGCCGTTCCCCATCATCAGCTATCACGCATCGTTCCCTTACAAGGAATTCGGCTTTTGGTGCGATGCGGTCATGCCGCAGATCTATCCCCAAAACTGGACCGGGGTGAAAAGCCGCCCCAGCGGCGGGATCAACTGGACCGATGCCAACTTTGCCAAATGGCAGGACAGCCTCTACAGCCTTCCGCCCACGAATATCAACGGGATTCAGATCTGGTGGACCAATGCCATCAAACCGCTCGCGCCGGTGAACCATGTTTATGGGCCAAACCCCCCAAACTCGGGCGTCGCACACATTGACGACGATTTCGTGACCGAGTTTGTGGACTATCTCTGCGCCGATACCCATGCGGTGACGATTGGAGGGTACCAGGGCGCAAATTTCTGGCGCACGGACCTCCACGGCAGCGCGCAGTGGACCAATATCGGGCGCACGACAATCGGTTCCTTCCCGGGCGTGATCAATAATATCGTGCTGGACGACCCGAGCGGGACGGTTTCCGGCGCATGGCAGCCTGTGCGCACTTTCTCGAACGGAAAACTCTACGGGGACGGCAGCGGAACCGACACCAACTCGTTCGGCACAAACTATCTTATCATTCCCAAAGGCGCCGGAGATGCGCATGTGGAGTTTCGTCCAAACGTGCTCACGCCCGGCGACTACAACGTTTACGAGTGGCATCCGTCGCTGGCCGCCGCCTCCGCCAGCGTGCCGCACGTGATCCAGCACGCGTCGGGAACCACGACGGTGTACGCCAATCAAAAAACCAACGCCGGGCGCTGGAGCTTTCTCGGACGGTTCGCTTTCAATGCGGGAACGGCGGGATCCGTGCGGGGATGGAACAGCATCACCGAGGCGGACGGCGTGGCGATCGCCGACGGCATCAAGTGGGTGTTTGCGCCCCCCACCAGTCCGCCGCAGCCGCCAACGGGCCTGAGCGCAGTCGAAGCCGGCGTCAGCGGCATCAACCTCACGTGGGTGGACGCCTCCACAAACGAAGCCTCTTTCAGCATTTACAGGGCGTCCACACCCGGCGGTCCGTACGCGGAGGTCGGCAGCACCGGCGCGAACCAAACCGCCTGGGCGGATACCAACCTCCAGGACGGAACGACTTATTACTACGTTGTCCGGGCGGCCAACATGGTTGGCAGCTCTGCCGATTCGAACGAGGCGTTTGCGACCACGCTGCCCGCTGTTCCCGAGCCGCCTGTCATCGTTTCGCCGCCCAAATCCATCGGCGTTCCCGAAGGCGCGCCGGCGGTTTTGAGGGTGACAGCGGACGGCACCAGGCCCTTCTCCTATCAGTGGCGATTTGAAGGAGCCCCGATGGCGGGGCAGACGAGCTCCATGCTCACAATCCCCGCGGTGCAACCGGCAAACGTCGGCAATTACAGCGTCACCATTACGAATCGTTATGGAATGGCATCGAGCGATCCGATCCGGGTTGGCATCGTTTCGATCGGCATTTCCGGAGATAACAGCCTCGGCCAGCGGGATGCGCCCGCCAGCGCCACCGGGCTGGTCAACATCGCCGCCGGCTCGTGGCATTTCCTTGGGCTGCGCGAGGATGGCACTGTTTGCGCGTGGGGCGCAAACTATGATGGCCAATGCGATCCGCCGCAGGATCCCGGATACGTTCTCGCTATCGCAGCGGGCGGTTATCATAGCCTCGCCATTCTTGACGACTTGAGTGTCCGCGCCTGGGGCGCAAACCAGAGCGGTCAATGCGCAGTTCCGGCAGACCTTGGGAAAGCCATCGCCATCGCCGGAGGCCAATGGCACAGCGTTGCGGCCAGGGTGGATGGAACCGTTCGGGCTTGGGGCGACAATAGCTGGGGCCAGGCCCAGGCGCCCGCCGCTTTAAAGAATGTCGTTTCCGTGGCAGCCGGGGCCATTCACACGCTGGCGTTGCGTTCCGACGGGACCGTTGCCGCGTGGGGCGGCAATGATGACGGCCAGGGTTACTGGTCGGGGCAGGCTGTGGCGCCTCAAAATCTGCGCGCCAGGGCCATCGCGGCCGGTGATTACCACAATCTCGCCCTGCTCACCAATGGCAGCGTTGTGGCCTGGGGCGCGAATAACCACTGGCAATGCGCCGTGCCGGCAACCGTGACGAATGCCGTCGCCATTGCCGCGGGCGCCGCCCACAGCATCGCCCTGCTGAGAAACGGCCTTGTGATTGCCTGGGGCGCCAACGAATCCGGCCAGTGCTCAATCTGGCAATCGGCCAGGGCGCCCGTTGCCATTACCGCAGGCGGCGTATGCTCCGGCGTGCTTTGGGAAGACGGCGCCCTGCCGCCCCGGTTGTGGGTGCAATCCATCAGCATGAGAAACTTCGCCGCGGCCGCCCAGACGCGGTGCGGTCAGAAATACGAACTGCAATGGACCGTCTCCCTGGCCTCGGGATTGTGGAACAACCTCGGGCCGGTCGAGGGCAATGGCGCTTTGATGATGTTCCGCCATGCCCACGCGCCGCAAGCAACCGGCTTCTACAAACTTGTGACCAGGTAGGCTCCGCCATCTTTCAGGCGGAGCCTGTCCGCCGGATGCGGCAATCGGGCCCGCAAGGTTTTCGAGAAAAACCTTGCAACGTCATTCCGTCGGGGAACCCTGCTTCACATGCGAGTTCTCTTTATCGGAGGCACAGGAAATATCTCCGCCGAGTGCGCGCGGCGCGCTTACGAGATGGGACATGAGGTGATGGTCCTGACGCGCGGAAAGATCGAAGTGCCGGCCGCATACACAGCCATTCGCGGCGAGCGCCATGATGCCGCGTCCATGCGCGCCGCAGCCGATTCGGCGAAACCCGACGTGGTGATCAACTTCATCGGGTACGAGCTCGCGGATGTCGAGCTGGATTGCGCCGCTTTCGCCGGGCGGGCGGGGCAGTATATTTTTATCAGCTCGACGACCGTGCATGCCCGTCCGGCCCCGCTCCCAATCACCGAGGACGCCCCCATCGGCAACGCATTCTGGGAGTACGCCCGTAAAAAGGCGCAATGCGAAGCCTGGCTCGTGGAGCGCTGGCGGGCGGTCCGTTTTCCCGTCACCATCGTGCGACCCTCACACACTTACTCGAAACGCTGGATTCCCAACGCCGTCGCCAGCTCGAACCACGCCTTTGCCGCGCGATTGAAGGGCGGCAAACCGGTCTTCGTGCATGACGACGGCGAGACCCCCTGGACCATGACCGCCGCCCCGGATTTCGCGGCCGGCCTTTGCGGCCTGTTCGGGCTCGAGGCTTCTCTCGGCGAGGCGGTTCACATCACAAGCGATGAAGTCCTCACGTGGAACCGGATCTATCATGAAATTGCGGAAGCTTTTGGCGCGCCCGCCCCGGACATCCGGAGAATCCCAACAGAACTCGTTTGCAACGCCGCGCCAAACCTCATCGGCACGCTCAAGGGCGACAAGGCGCATCCCGGAATCTTTGACAATTCGAAAATCAAACGGCTTGTGCCGGGATTCGCCTGTAAAAAGAACTTCCGGAATGGCATTCGCGAATCCGTGGAATGGCTCGAGCAGGATCACGCCCGCTGGAAAATGGATCCCGCAACCAACGCGTTGATCGAATCGGTGCTCTCGGCGTGCGAGCGCCGCAACAATTTCGGTTCGCCATAACGGGAAAACTCTGGTTCGCTTCATTCCATGAGCTTGCCTCCAAACAAGACCAAAATCGTCGCCACCATCGGCCCGGCGTCCGACAGTCCGCAAATGCTCGAGAGGCTCATTCACGGGGGCATGGACATTGCCCGCGTTAACTTCTCGCACGGATCTCTGGACGATCAGGGCGGGAGAATCGCACGAATTCGGCAGGCCGAAAAGGCCACCGGCCGGCCTGTGGCCATTCTTGCGGATCTGCCGGGGCCGAAAATGCGGATTGGCAGGATTGCGCCGGATCCCGTGACCCTGGCGGCAGGAGACTCCTTCACGCTCACTACGGAGAAGATCATTGGCAGCCCGCTCCGTGTTTCCACAAGTTTCATGCGGCTGCCGCAGGTGGTAAAACACGGCGATGCCATATCCCTCAACGATGGCCTGGTGCAGCTCGCCGTCGAGGCGGTCTCCGGCGCCGATGTGCATTGCAGGGTGGCCGTCGGCGGCGAACTCCGCTCCGGCAAGGGCATTAATCTCCCCGGTGTGGACCTCGGGATCAGCGCCTTCACCGCCCATGACCGCACCTGTCTCGAGTACGCCATCAAACACGGCGTTGATGCCGTCGGCCAGTCTTTTGTCGAGACCGCGGATGACGTGCGCGCCTTGCGGGAAGCCGCCGCAGCTTTCGGAAAACAGCCGTTCGTTATCGCGAAAATCGAGCGCGCGCGGGCGGTGCGCAACGTCGAGGAAATCCTGAAAGCCGCAGATGGCATCATGGTCGCCCGCGGCGATCTCGGGGTGGAGGTGCCCATCGAGGAGGTGGCTCTCCTGCAAAAAGAGTTGATCGCAAAGGCGAGCCTGTTTGCCAAACCGGTCATCACCGCCACTCAAATGCTCGAATCCATGACCGCCAGCCGCCTGCCCACCCGCGCGGAAGCCAGCGACGTGGCCAACGCCATCCTTGACGGGACCGATTGTGTGATGCTCTCGGCCGAGTCCGCGATCGGAAAGTTCCCGGCGGAGGCCGTTGGAATGTTGTCGCGGATCGCCACCCGCATGGAGTCCTTCCGCGCCGGCTCGGAGGAGGATTCCCCGCGGGAAATCAGCGCCCGGCCGCGCCCCGCTTCCGCGGCGGAGGCCATCTCGAATGTCGTCGAGCACGCGCTGCAGACGCTGCCCTGCGCCGCCGTGTTCGTCCCCACACGCTCCGGCACGACCGCCCGGATGATCTCGCGCTACAACCCGCGCGTATGGATCGTTGCCGTCACGCGCGACCCGGCCGTGTCCCGCTCGCTTTCGTTTTCCTACGGAGTGCATCCGGTGCTGGTCGATGAGGATCCGCCGGATTGGAAATCGTTTGCGTCCGACTGGCTCCGCGCCAACCATGTCCCCGGCAACATCGCGATCCTTGTGGCCGGCCCTTCCCCGCGCTCGCCCGAAGCCAACCACAGAATCGAATTCCTGGTCCTGGAAACAGCGTCGTCCTCATAAAATGCATCCACGATCACGCAGCATTGATCCGACCTTCAAATCGCGCAAACGATCCACGCGCGAGATCGTTCGCCGCGTGGGCCGGTATCTGTTTCCGTACAAGTGGATGGCCTTTGGCACCGTGGGCTGCGCGGTTCTCTCCATGGCGTTCAGCCTTGTTTACCCGAAGCTGACGCAATTCGTCATTGATGATGTCATAGGCCTGGGACGGACCAACCTGCTCGGGCCGGTCATCCTGGTGCTGCTCATCGCGTTTGCATTACGGGATATCTTCAACAGCCTCCGGATCCGCATCAATAACACCTTCGAGCAAAACGTGATTTACGACATGCGCCGCGAGGTTTACGGGCGCCTGCAGCGGCTGCCGGTGGGCTATTTCGATCCGCGCGCCTCGGGGGATCTCATGACGCGCGTCATCGAGGATGTGAACTCGGTGGAACGGCTGCTCATTGACGGCACCGAACAGGGCAGCGTGGCGGTGCTCAGCCTCATCGGGGTGGCGGTGATCATGTTCGCCACGAACCCCGCGCTCGCGGCGGTCGCCCTGATCCCGCTGCCGCTGCTGGCGGGTGGGGCGCTCTGGTACACGCTCACAGCGCACCGGCGTTACCGCGCCCAACGCGAAGCCGCCAGCGACATGAACGCCCTCCTCATGGACAACCTCCAGGGCGTCCGCCAGATCAAGGCCTTCGGGCGCGAGGATCACGAGGACGAGCGCTTTTCCAGCCGGGCCGACGCGCTCCGCAAGTCCACCCTCGGCATTATGCGCGTCTGGGCCGCTTACTCGCCGGCGATGAGCTTTTCCGCCGCGCTCGGCATGGTCCTGGTGCTCTGGCTCGGCGGGCGACAGGTGATTGAACACCAGATTTCCCTCGGCCAATTGGTGGGCTTCCTGTTTTACTTGAACCTTTTTTATGAGCCTGTGACCCGCCTTCACGGGTTGAACCAGATGCTCCAGGCCGCGCGGGCCGCGGGCGAGCGGGTGTTCGATATCCTGGATACCCAACCGGAGCAGGAAATCAAAACGCCCATGCTCAAACTGCGCAAGCCCGTCACCGGCGAGGTCCAATACGAAAACGTCAGCTTCGGCTATGACGCCGCACGGCCTGTGCTCAAGGATATTTCACTGGTTGCGCGTCCGGGTGAAATGATCGCCCTCGTCGGACCCACGGGCGCCGGCAAATCGAGCCTGGTCAATTTATTGCCGCGCTTTTACGAGCTCACTGCGGGTCGGATTCTCATCGATGGCCAGGACATCAGCCGGGTGGACCTGGAGGATCTTCGCGATTGCATCAGTGTCGTCAGCCAGGAAGCCTTTCTCTTCAACGGCACGCTGCGCGAAAACATCCTTTACGGCCGGCTTGGCGCAACCGACGAGCAGTTGGTCGAAGCCTCGAAGGCGGCCAACTGCCACCAGTTTATCGAGGCTCTGCCCAACGGCTACGATTCGCGCGTGGGCGAGCGCGGCGTGAAACTGAGCGTCGGCGAGAAACAGCGCGTTAGCATCGCGCGCGCCTTGCTGAAGAACGCCCCGATTCTGATTCTGGACGAGGCCACCGCGAGCGTGGACACCGCCACCGAAACCCTCATCCAGGAAGCCCTCGAGCGTCTCATGGCGCGCCGGACGAGTTTCGTGATTGCGCACCGGCTCAGCACCATTCGCAAGGCCAGCCAGCTTCTTGTCATGCGCCATGGCCGCATCATCGAGCGCGGCAACCACGAGGAGTTGCTGGGCACCGGGGGCCTTTACAGCCGTCTCGCCCGCATCCAGGGCACAAGATTCATCGAGGAGAGCTTCGACCATCTCCCGGAGAACGAGCTTCCATAACAAGCGCACACACGACGGCCTCAATCGCCTTCAAACACAAGCAATTCCCGCTGCTCGCCGTCCATCTCCACGACGACGTTTGTCAGGGTGACAAGCGCCAGTTTGACGCCGCAAATACTCTCGCCCAGCGCCACGTAGGAGCCGTTGATCGTGGCCGCCGAATGTTCTCCGTTCACAATCACCGCCGAGATCTCCAACTCCGGAAAAACCTTTGCGGGCGGCGGGGAAGGCTCGACCGCCACCGGCGGAGGCGGAGGCGGAGGCGGCGGATTCGCTTCGATAGGCTCGTTCCCAAGGTACAGAACCAGCCCCGCAACAGCGATCAAACAACTGCCCCAATAGTGAGGATTTCCGTGAAACTGCAGAACCCGCTCCGGAGTCGGCTTCACGAGGTAGGACTTGGGCCGCAAAAGGAGCAGGATCACGCCGCAGGCAAAGACGGATGATGCGCCGATCAGCAGGCTCCGTTGGAACGAGCCGAAGATTTTGAACGTTAACCTGAGAAGAATAGCGAGCAGACAGACCTCAGCAACCCACACACCGAACCGCGATAACTTGGCAAACCGAATGGTGCTCAGGTAATCCGATCGAGGTTGTGTCTCAACGGATGTTGCATTCATCACGCTTTGTTAAGAGAGCAGGTCAAGTGCCATCGCATACTTGCAGAATGTGGTCGCGCGCATCGCGCCGCCATGCAATCGCCTGCCCCGGCCGGAAGGATCCTCTCTTACTCTTTCTCAGAGGCAAAACAGATGGAAAAAGAGCGGCTCGGACGCCGGTTTTATGCGGTGAACGGCAGGTTTTTGGCGATGGGGTCAAGAGACGTTATAGGTGTTTTTCCGTGTCATATCCCGCGTCACTGCAGTGCTGCCGCACCACCCCGGCAATCCACCGCCTTTCCACCTCCGCCCGCCTCCAAACGCGGCAACGGGCGCGGGCGCTGTCCCATAGCCATCCACCGTTCCGCGCAGCAATCAGCCCCGGAAAGTTCCCCGCATCATGTAAAACATCCATTTGCTTAAGAAATTTTTGGGCGTATGTTGACCGCATGGATTGGCAGCAGCCGGCATCATTGCTGGTCGTGTTCATCGCGTTTATTTTGATGGTTCGAGGCCTCTTTGGGAGGCGCGTATCCTGTGCAAGTGGCGCGGGCTGTTGCGGTTCCGGCTCCGGTAAGGGCGTTTTTCCCCGCTCAACCACATTCAGGGCGCGCAAAGGGCAGCGCCCGGAGATGGTGATTAAACGATGAGACATCTTGAAAAAGTGGCTCATGTGGAAGTAGAATAACTTCAGGCGCCATGGCAATGTGCAAATCAAGTTCGTCGGTTCATTTTGTTTCTCATACCGTAACCAGCGTACGCGAGGGATCCTCGAATGCCTCCTGGGGACCCAACACGGATGTTTACATCACAGACGTCGGATTGGTGATCAAAGTGGAGTTGGCCGGCATGCGCAGTGACAGCCTCGATATCACCATCGAAGGCAACAATCTTAGGATCAGCGGCAATCGTCCGGACGGCTGCCGGTCTCCCAAATGCAGCTTCCTGCGAATGGAGATTAATTACGGGCCATTTGAGCGCGTGCTCGAAATTCCGGCCGGCTATGACCTGAACAACGCCAAGGCGGCCTACCTGAACGGATTCCTGCGCCTGGACGTTCCCAAAGTTCAAAAACCCTTAAAGGGCTCGAAAGTGCCCGTTTCCGAGGGCAAATCCTCCCCTTAAACAATAGGGATAATCGTGACGCAGCGGGCCAATATGATGACCTCGCAGGACACCGAATTTGTCAGCATTCTGGGTAGCAAGGGCAGCCCCGACGCTCCCCCAAGGGTTTCCTCGCGCTCTCTTCCGGAAACCCTTCCCATCCTCGGGTTGTCCGACATCGTCATTTTCCCCGGCATGGTGGCGCCGCTCCTGGTTGAAACATCCGAGAGCAACCGTCTCATTGACGACGTTGTCGGCGGGAACCGCCTCCTCGGAGTGGTTCTCCAGAAAAATCCCGACGCCGAAAACCCACAGCCCCATGAAATGCACGAAGTGGGCTGCGCCGCCCGCGTGCTGAAGATGATGAAGTTCTCCGACACGACCACGCGCGTGCTCGTCGAGGGGTTGTGGCGGATCCGCATCCAGGATTACGTCTCGAAGGACCCGTACCTGGTCGCCAGGTACGAACTGATCAAGGATATCCGGGAAACCTCCGTGGAACTCACCGCGATGATGCGCAACGCGCAAACGCAGTTCCAGGAGGTGATGCGCCTTTCCCCTGACCTCTCCGAAGAGGTGAAACTTGCCGCATACAATACCGAGGACTCGGGCCATTTCGCGGACCTGGTGGCGGTCAACCTGAATCTCGGGCTCGAGGAGCGCCAGGCCCTGCTCGAAATTCCGAATGTGAAAGAGCGCCTCACGCGCCTGCTCCCCATGCTCAACCGCGAGCAGGAGGTCCTCACGCTCAGCTCGAAAATTCAGACCGAGGTCGCCACGTCCATCTCCAAGACGCAGCGCGATTTCTTCCTGCGCGAGCAAATGCGGGCCATCCAGCGCGAGTTGGGCGAAAGCGACCCGGCCATGAGCGAGATCCGCACGCTGCGCGAGCGCATTGAGGGCGCGGATCTGCCACCCGAGGCCAAACAGGTTGCCACGCAGGAGCTCGAGCGCCTTCAGCAAATGCCGCCGGCCGCCGCCGAATACGCCGTCACACGCAACTACATTGACTGGATACTTTCTCTGCCCTGGAACAAGGAAACTCCGGACATGCTCGACATGGCCCAGGGCGAGAAGATCCTCAATGAACAGCACTTTGGACTCACCAAGGTCAAAGACCGGCTGATCGAGTTTCTCGCTGTCATCAAACGCCGCAAACAGATTAAAGGCCCGATCCTTTGCCTGGTCGGACCTCCGGGCGTGGGAAAAACCTCGCTCGGACGCAGCGTGGCCGATGCTCTGGGACGCAAGTTCGCCCGCATTGCGCTCGGCGGCATGCGGGACGAAGCCGAAATTCGCGGTCACAGGCGGACCTATGTCGGCGCCCTGCCCGGACGCATCATCCAGACTCTCCGCCGCGTGGAAAGCCGCAACCCGGTGATCCTGCTGGATGAACTGGACAAGGTCGGCGCCGACTTTCGCGGCGACCCCGCATCCGCCCTGCTCGAGGTGCTCGATCCCGCTCAGAACAACACCTTCACGGATCATTACCTCGACATCCCGTTCGATCTCTCCCGAGTGCTGTTCCTGACCACGGCCAACTGGCTCGACCCCATTCACTCGGCGCTCCGCGACAGGCTCGAGGTCATTGATTTGCCCAGCTACACGGAATCCGAGAAGCTCCAAATCGCAAAGCGCTACCTGGTGCCCCGCCAGTTGGAAGAGCACGGCCTATCGAAGACGGAAGTCCGCCTGCCGGACACGACGATCCGCAGAATCATTCACGATTACACAAGGGAAGCGGGCGTCCGCCAGCTCGAGCGCGAAATTGCCGCCCTCACTCGCAAGGCGACCCGGAAGATCGTCAGCGCAAGCGACGGCGCGAACGGCACGCTCGTTCTCAAGCCGGACTCACTGCCGGGGCTTCTCGGGCCGGCCCGCTTCTTCCTCGAAACGGCGGAGACCATCAAGGAATACGGCATCGCTACTGGCCTGGCATGGACTCCCTACGGCGGCGAAATCCTGTTCATCGAGGCCACCCGGATGCCCGGCAAGGGGGCTTTGCTCCTCACCGGGTCTCTCGGCGACGTGATGAAGGAAAGCGCCCAGACCGCCCTGAGCTACCTCCGCAGCCAGGCCGATCAACTCAACCTCGATCTGTCCGATTACTCAAAATACGACATCCACATTCACGTCCCGTCGGGCGCGACCCCGAAAGACGGCCCCAGCGCCGGTGTGACGGTTGTCGTGGCCCTGGCCTCGCTCCTTTCCAAGAAACGCGTCCGCTCGGATGTGGCGATGACCGGCGAAATCAGCCTGCGGGGACGCGTCATGCGTGTCGGCGGCATCAAGGAAAAAGTGCTCGCCGCGTCACGCTTCGGCATCAAGCAGCTCCTGCTGCCCGAGCAAAACCGTTCGGACTGGTCCGAGGTCCCCTCCGAGGTCCGCGACAAAATGACTGTCCATTTCATTAAACATATTTCGGAACTGCTGCCGCTCGCGTTGCGCCCAAAATGAGTTCACATCGCCCCACGTTTACCCTGCTCGCTGCCGCTGTTGTGGCGTGCGCCCTCTGTGCTGTCGCGCAGCCTAAAGCCGAAATCCGCCTCCCGGAACAAATGGACCGTGCCACGGCCGCCGCGCGCGGGCAGCAACTGGTGGCGGACCTCCTCTCGCAAAAACCCGAGGCAAACTCGTCCGCCTCCGGCACTCTCCGCATCCGGGATCAGAAAGGCAACACCACCATTGTCCAGGTCGAGTTCACCGTCGAGATCACTCCGACGAACGTCATCAGCCGTTATGCGGCCTCTTCCACCGCCCCCGCCTTTAGCGAGACTGTCCTGGTGTTTCAATCCGAGGGCCGGCCCAACGAATACTTCCTGGCCACCGGCCAGGAGGAGACGCCCAGACGCCTGCCCCGGGAGGAGGTTATGCGCCCCTTCGCGCGCTCCGATTTCTGGATCTCGGATCTCGGGCTTGATTTCCTGCGCTGGCCATTGCAGTTGGTTACCGGCACGGACATGCGCCGGGGCCAAAGCTGTGAAGTCCTCGAAAGCAGTCTTCCGGACGCTCCGAACGGCGGCTATTCAAAGGTCGTCTCCTGGATCGCTTCTCAAAAGCCCGGTGTCATGCTGGTGCACGCCGATGCCTACGATGCCAAAGGCGCCATCCTGAAGCAGTTCGATCCTAAAAAGCTTCAGAGGGTCGAGGGGCAATGGCAGCTCCGATCTATGGAAATCCGAAACCGGCAGACCGGCTCGCGCAGCGTCATCGAGTTCAACCTCGAATAAAGGCAGGGACGGTTTTCCCTCCGTTCGATCCCGGTTGGGAACGACGTTGCCGCCGTCGCCGTTCGTCCATCGCATCCGCCAACCGCGCGATGCTTCGGCGCATTTGTGCGACCTCGCACTTTGTTACGCCGCGCTATTTCAGTTTGACATCCTTTTGGGAGCGGGGCTTATCTCCTTTGAATCATGTGGCGCAAACAGTGCCTTCAGAGACCAGGAGCTGCCGGCCAGGAGTCGAGCCGGAGCAATCACACTGCACGAATCTCCACCCGCGCCCCGGGCCGGAACCGGTTTATGTCCGCGACCCCCAAGTCCCCCGTGCATGTCCGGTCTGCTCAGAAGGAGCGGCGCCATGCTTTGGAATGGATCCCATCCGGCGCGCGAACCGCGAGGCGGCGGATCCCGCGACGGCTCCTTTATTGCTCCCCCTGTCTTGTTGCACTCCTGTTTTTTCTGAACATTTGTCCCGCCCGCGGGCAGGAGGACTTGATCAAGCAGGCGGCGCACGAGCTGATTTCGCGAATACTCCCCGAACACGCGGACCGGTTCAGGGTCGAGGTCATTCCCGGCCGGGAAACCAATGACGTTTTTGAGATTGAGAGCCGCCAGGACAAGATCGTTTTGCGCGGCAACAACGGTGTGGCCATTGCCACGGGGTTGAACTGGTATTTGAAGTATTATTGCCAGTGCCATTACTCCTTGAAGTCCCGGCAGTTGAAACTGCCCGACCCGTTGCCGGCGGTGCCGGAAAAGGTGCGCCGGGTCAGCCAGGTGCGCTGGCGATATTTCCTGAACTATTGCTGTTTCGGGTACTCGCTTCCGTGGTATGACTGGGCGCAATGGGAGCGGCTCATTGACTGGATGGCGCTGAATGGCGTGAACGCGCCCCTGTCGGTGACGGGGCAGGAGGCGGTGTGGCGGGCGGTGGCGGGTCGTTTTAATCTCGACGAAAAAGATTTGCGCGAGTTTCTGCCCGGTCCGCCTTACCTGCCTTTCGGCTGGATGGGATGCCTGGATGGCTGGGGCGGCCCCCTGCCGCGAACATGGGTGGATGATCACATCAAGCTCGAGCGCCAAATACTGGCACGGGAGCGCGCGCTCGGCATGACTCCCGTTTTGCAGGCCTTTACGGGGCACGTGCCGCAGGCCGTTCAAAAGCGCTTTCCGGAGGTGCGGCTGCACAAGGTTCATTGGGCTGAATGGGATACCTGCATGCTCGATCCGCTGGACCCGTTGTTTCATCGCTTCGCCACCGCTTTTCTGGAAGAACAGAAACGACTGTATGGCACGGACCACATGTATGCCGCGGACACATTCATAGAAATGAATCCGCCCAGCGGGGAGACAAACTTCCTCGCGGCAACCGCCCGGGCGATTTATCGGGGCATGGCGGATGCAGACTCCGGCGCCAGGTGGGTGCTCCAGGGCTGGCCTTTTTATTACAAACGCGCATTCTGGACGCAGCCGAGGATCGAGGCGTTTCTAAATGCCGTTCCCGACGATCGCATGCTGGTGCTGGATCTTTATTGTGATGGCACTCCTGTGTGGGACAAAACGCGCGGATTCTTCGGCAAGCCCTGGGCGTGGTGTGCTATTCAGAATTTTGGCGATTCCGTCTTTCTTGGGGGAAACCTTCGCCGCATCCATGCTGATTTGGCCGCCGCCCGCCGCGACCCGCTCGGCGCCAATATGGCCGGCCTGGGTTTCGCCAATGAAGGTTTGGATTATAACCCGATCGTTTTCGATTTCCTGCTCGAACAGGCATGGCGCGGCGAGCCGGTGGATCTCGATCAGTGGGTGCGCCAATATTCCCGCCGGGCTCATGGCGCGGCGGATGCCAGCTCAGCCGCAGCCTGGGCGATCCTGAAGGACACGGTCTTTGATTGCCCGCGCCAGGGGCCAACCGCGATCACACTGGCGCCGTCGCCGGGTTTGGCTGCCGGGCCTTCCTACCGTCAGGAACGGCTGGTGGAGGCCTGGAAATTATTACTGGATGCCGCGACAAATTGCGCCTCTTCAGACGCCTACCAGCACGACCTGCTCGCAGTCACCCGGCAGGTTCTGGGCAACTTCTCGGCTGAGCTGCACCGCGAGGCGATTGAGGCGTGGAAGAGCAAGGATCGCCATCGCCTGCAAAACGCAGCGGGACAATTTCACGAACTAATGACCGACCTGGACGAGTTGTTGGGCGCGCGGGAGGAGTATCTCCTGGGCCGATGGCTTGCTGACGCCACCAAATGGGGTTCAAACGCCGCCGAGAAACAGCGCCTGGAATGGAATGCCCGGCGTGTCATCACCCTGTGGGGCGGCCAGCTCGGCCTTCGTGACTACTCGCGTCGCGAGTGGTCGGGCATGCTCAGCGACTTTTACGGGCAGCGCTGGAGCAGGTTCTTCGCTGCCCTGGATGGGGCATTGTCGCAGGGCGTTGCGTTTGATGAAACGTCCTTTGTCCGGGCGCTTCACCATTGGGAGTCCCTTTGGGCGGACCGCCGCGATGCGTTCCCTGCCGCCGCGAAGGGCGACACCCTGGCCATTTCCCGCCGCCTCTGGGAAAAGTATAACCAATCCCTCGGCCGGAAACCTTAGGTGAGCCGGCCCATGGGGAATGGGGCATGGATTGGCGCGGGTTTGTTTCGAGAATGGAAGGGACAGTTGTTCCTCGCGGACTGCGGAATTGTTTTAGGGTGTCGTGAACCCGACACTGCCGTTTTGGGCTATTATCGAATATCCACCCCTCGCTGAATATTTAATGAACCACGACCAGAACGGGCATTTCTACGATCCGATTCCTGCGTCTCGTGCGGTGTGCTTCCACACGGATCACTTTGGAGGATCCGTGCGACTTCCGGCTCGATACGACCAAAACAGCACGAAAATTCCGGCAAGGAACGGGACGGCCATCAGGGCGTAACCTCCGATCTGGATTCCTGGTCGGTAGAAGGCCGGTTGGCAAGAGGCGTCTAACTCCGGAGGAGGACTCGCGAGCTCCAGCCTTCCTATTTTATCCTCCTTTGGGAACCTATTTTCCAGCTTGCCATACTCAATAACACCGTCTCGAACGAGTGAGGGCGTTTGAGCAGTCACGTTTGACATCGCAAAGGAAATCGCGTCAAACCCTGTGTCACGCAGCCAGCGGAACGCATTGTATTTTACAAATTTTGGAATCCGCTCCACCGCATTTGTACTCTTATTGCCAAGCAGCGCCAAAAGTGGCTCCCAATCGGCTTCGTTTGGAGGCAGATGAACCGACACTCCGTATGCCCTCAACCCATCTTGAACCCACTCCAATTGCGACCGGGCCTGGTTCGTGCTCCACCAGCTCAGCCATTGGGCCTCTGTATTCCAATTTGTCCCTCTCGCAGGATCGCTGCATGTGATGAGCTTCAGCGCCGCATCCTTGTGGCCGATCCTGCCGCATTCAGCGATTGCTTGTCCGGCCTCGGCCTTGTCCATGATCCAAACCGCCCAATTCTTGTCCCCGTAATGACCAACGGTTTCAAAGTCATCGTGCGTCCAACCATAACGGTGGATATGTTTCTGGATCTCGTCCCAATAAGCCTTGCGGGTGAACCGCGCTTCCCAGAGAGGATCAGACGTGCGAATGAACGGCACCAACCAAAGAAACCAAACGGCAATGACTGTCAGGCTGAGGCAAATCAGCAGGACACCCACCGTTCGCTGGATCATGCGTTCAGCCCCCTTCATTCTCCCCTCGCGAATCGGTTCCAGCGTTCCGAGAGCCACTGACTGCTCTTTGCCTCGGGGTATAACAGAACCTGGTAGCTGATCTCGAACACATCTCCGGATTTATAAACTAACGGCTCTTTATCCAGGCCCTGCGTTGCTGAAAGGTACGTGAACGGATGCCGCATTCCGAAGAACATCGGCTCCTTCCGCGCATTCTGCGGAAATCCAAGAATGGCGAATGTGGCTTTGGTGTCGCCCGCATTGAAAACAACCGCTTCCCAGGGATGCCTGCTCACGTCCTGCTTTGTTCCGGACAGATCCGGGTTGCCCGAGTCTGTGACATGGTTGGATGCCGAGTCGAGGGCCGCAATGAAACGGGCTCCCAGGCCATGGTAACTGGACCCGGTCAGGCTCACGACGTTGGTTTTGCCCGGGACTTCAAAACGCGCATGCCAGATAAGCCGCGTCTCGCCCGCCGCCCGGTCCACCGAGAGCGTCAGCTTCCGGCGCTCTTTCAGAAGCGGAACAACCCGATCCTCCGGCAGGAAGGCGTCCGGGGCCGCCAGCCAGTGCAGCTCTTGCGTGATCACCGCGCAAGGAGCGTTCCGGCCCGATTCCTCTGCCCAGGCGGTGCTCACCACCTTCTGCACTCCGCTGCCGGAGATTTCCTCCCAGAAATTCACACCATTCACCTTGATGCCATACATCAGGCCGTGATGGTGATGATGATCCTTCGGCGCATCGCGCAGGACGTTGAAACCTGTGGTCGTGCGCAACTCGCTGACATACGGCTTGTACTGGGCCGGGGCAAATAGGTATTTCATCACCGGTTTGCCGCCATCCTCCACGACGATGCAGTCCGGACGCTGTGCCACCCGGAACTCGAAGCCGCCGCCACAGGCAATCTCCGCACCCATCGCAGCGACCAGGGCAATAAAGGAAAAAATCTGAAACCAAGAGTGTCTCCAGTCTTTCATATAGGCGTCTTTCGCAAAAAAACAGGTTCGAGTCTGATGTGTCTAAGACTCCGCGAAGCACGGGCGGAAACGCAATCCTGAAATCACAGGGGGGGCACGGTGAAACGGCTTCAACCGTCCGCAGGAAATACACCCGGCCCGGTTTGGCGTAGCGCAGGGGCCGACCACGCGATTCCAGCCGTAATAACGCCGGCCGACCCCATTCGCTAACTGCCCTGGCGCAAGGCGCGTTCTACAACGCCGACGAGGCGGTTTTCCTCCCGCTTCATCTTTAGCCGCTTTGCGGGGGTGGTGTCGTCATACCCCAGCATGTGCAGCACGCCATGAACCGCGTAACGCATCGCTTCCCGCCGCGCGGGCACACGGAATCTTTTCGCCTGCCGCTTCGCCTCGGGCACGCAAATGTAAATCTCGCCCGCAAGAACGCCGTCCATCGCGTAGTCCAGCGTAATGACGTCCGTGGTTCCCTCATGCCCGACCAAAGACGCATTCAGCCTCGCCATGCGGGTGTCGCCCACGAGGAAGATGGACAGATCCGAGCCGCCGGGAATCTGAAGATTTGCCACGAGGATGCGCGCCGCCCGCCGCAGAAAGCGCGCGCCCACCGTCTTGTCCCGGGCGCGATCCTCCACCCGCAGGAGATTACTCACGGCTGTTGCGGTCGGGCTCTTCATGGCTCTTGCCACGATGATGTTCGTATGCGGCGATAATGCGCTGCACCAGGGCATGGCGCACCACGTCTTTCCTGCTGAACTCGACGATGGCAATGCCTTCGATGCCCTTGAGAATGCGATGCGCCTCGAGCAACCCGGAACGTTTATGCCCCGGCAGGTCAATTTGCGTTTCGTCGCCGGTGATGACCGCTTTGGAATTCGCCCCCAGGCGCGTCAGGAACATGAACATCTGTTCCGGGGTCGAGTTTTGCGCCTCGTCCAGAATAATGAATGCATTGTTCAACGTGCGTCCGCGCATATACGCCAGCGGCGCGATCTCGATGACGTTCCGCTCCATGTGCTTCTGAACCTCCTCGGCCGGGAGCATGTCGTGCAAGGCATCGTGCAGCGGCCGGAGGTAAGGCATGATTTTTTCGTAAAGGTCCCCGGGCAGAAAACCAAGCGCTTCGCCCGCCTCGACTGCTGGACGGGTCAGGATGAGCCGGGACGCTTTGCCTTCGCGCAGAGCCGTCAGCGCCATGGCCACCGCAAGGTAGGTTTTGCCCGTTCCGGCAGGGCCGATGCCGAAGGTCACATCATGCTTCCGGATGGCATCCAGGTAACGTTTCTGGCCGACCGTTTTGGCCGTTACTCCAGGTTTTTTGTCGGATGTTTGAATGCGATCGGACATCAACTCCTTCAACGTGCCGACACCCTCCTGCTTGACGATGCCCAGCGCGTGGTCAAAATCGCGGTTTTTGACGGGGGAACCGGCCTTTAACGAGTTTTCGAGGAGCAGGAACAGATGGCGCGCCTGCTCGATGCCATTCTCCTCGCCCTCGAGCTTGATCCAGCCCTCGCGCGAGGTGGCCTTCACGCCAAGCTCGCGCTCGATGGCCTCCAGGTTGCACGGGTCGTTGTTGTAAAGCTGTTGCGCAATCCGCGCGTTCTCGAAGTGCAGTGTTTCCTTACCCATTGGATTGGCTCCCGGCGGACGGCTCGCGCATTTTTGCCAGTTCGTTGCGCAGCCGCGCCGCGATATCTTTCAAAGCCTCCGGCACCACATGCGTTCCGGCCAGCACCGGCATAAAGTTGGTATCCCCATACCAGCGGGGAACGATGTGAATGTGCAAATGCCCCAGGACCCCGGCGCCCGCCACTTTTCCGAGGTTGATGCCGACGTTGTAGCCGTCGGCGCGCAGCACGGAGGACA
>ERZ1645192.1531-NODE-1531-length-19194-cov-9.133967_pt1 | contig 19194 bp, 20 predicted proteins | sample MGYA00575354_ERZ1645192 | MGnify/ENA primary metagenome ERZ1645192 (study PRJEB40844, sample SAMN11349763) | freshwater sediment metagenome | isolation source: river sediment | host: Sediment | place: India: Faizupur Khadar , New Delhi | collected 2017-02-21 ... | reverse complement strand
TTGCAAAAACTTTGAATTTGGTTACCGTATTGAACGCTGCCCCGGCAGTTAAATTACCTGAAGAATTACTGCAACTCATCGATATTTTAGTTGTCAATGAAACCGAATTTAAAGTGCTGACAAAATTTGATGCGAAATCAGATAGTTTAATCAAATCTGGTGCTCAAACATTATTGTTGACAGGCGTAAAATCAATTCTTTTGACTCTCGGAGCCAATGGCAGCGTTTATTATGATATAGATAATTTCATTAAAGTTCCAACTTACAAGATTAAAGTAGTCGATACAACTGCCGCTGGCGACACTTATATTGGCAGTTTTATAGCCTCTCTTATATACAAGAAAAACATCCTTGAAAGTATGAAATTCGCTACCGCAGCTGCCAGTCTTGCCATTACAAAAAAAGGTGCACAGATATCAATACCTTCTTATGAAGAGGTTATTAGTTTTTTAAAGGAAAAAGGAGAATATTTATGAAAAAAATCAAGATGATTCTCGATTGTGATCCGGGACATGACGATGCAATTGCGATAATGATGGCCGGCAATAATCCCCGAATTGATCTATTGGGCATAACTGTCGTAGCGGGGAATCAAACCCTGGAAAAGACGGGCTATAACACATTAAATATTTGCCAATATCTAAACATTGATGTTCCAGTTTGTTTGGGAGCTAGTGAACCGTTAATCAAGGAAATTCAAGTATGCCCGGACATTCATGGTGAAACCGGTTTGGATGGATTTGATTTTCAAGAGTTGACCAAGAACTTTGATAATCGCCCTGCAGTTCACTTTCTAGCTGAAACCATCCTTAAAAGCGAGGACAAAATAACAATAGTTACGACTGGACCAATGACAAACCTGGCTATCGCTTTAAAATTATTTCCGAAAATGAAGGAAAATATCAAAGAAGTAGTTTTAATGGGTGGGTCGTATCAAAACGGAAATGTCACTCCAGCTGCGGAATATAATATCTATGCAGATCCTGAAGCAGCTTATATTGTCTTTAATTCCGGTCTGGAAGTAAAAATGTTCGGACTTGATGTCACAAGACGTGTCCAAGTACTTCCTGAAATTATCGAAAGAATGGAAAAACTTGATAATAAAGCTTCAGTTCTCTTCTCCAAACTGATGAAAGTCTATAATATCAACCAAAATAGGGTTTTTGGAGTTGCTGGGGGACCTTTACACGATCCATTGCCAGTTGTTTATCTTATCGATCCTTCAGTAGTTGATTTAGTCCACGTCCATTGCGATATAGATATCTCACATTCATCGAGTTATGGTAGAACTAACTGTGACATCTTCAATTATTTGAAACTACCGAAAAATGCCCATGTTGCAATAAAGGTAGATACCGAAAAATATTGGGATATCATCGAAGCAGGTATAAAGAGATACACATAGAAAAAACGCCACTGTCAATAAACAGTGGCATTATTTTTTTTTTATTATTTTTAGAATATCGAATATAGCAAGAAGATGATGGCAAATAAGCTTGAAACCAAACTCACGACGGTAATTTGCGTATTTATCGAAGGACCGGCAGTATCTTTAAAAGGATCGCCCACAGTATCGCCTACAACAGCCGCCTTATGTGCTTCACTACCCTTTCCGCCATGATGACCGGCTTCAATATATTTCTTGCCATTATCCCATAGACCGCCGCTATTGGACATAAATAGAGCCAACAATACACCTGACACAATATTACCAGCCAAATAACCACCGATGGCATAAACGCCACCAACCATTCCTACGACTATAGTGATGATTATGGTAAATGCACCTGCAAACAATAGCTCATGCAAAGCACCTTCGGTAGCGATGACGATACATTTGTCGGATTCAGGCATTACGCCTTCCTTGCCTTCTTTAAGCCCAGGGATTTCTTCAAATTGACGATGAATTTCCGCAACCATTTTTTCTGCATTTTTTGTTACACCAAGCATTAACAAACTGGAGAAAACAGCTGGAACCGCCGCACCTATCAATAAACCGAAGAATACAGTGGGGTTCAAAATATCAAAACCATTGATGAATCTCTCTCCTAGATTGGCAAGGCCGAGTTCGATAGCAGCGTCATTAACCTCACTGACGAAAGCTGCCAACAAAGAAATTACTGTTAAACCCGCTGCGCTTATCGCAAAGCCTTTTGTTACAGCTTTAACAGTATTGCCGGCAGAATCCAGTTGATCGGTAATTCTGATTACTTCTTCGCCTAAACCGCCCATTTCCGCCAATCCTCTTGCATTATCAACGATTGGCCCGTAAGCGTCATTGGAAATAATCATTCCCACGATTGAAAGCATTCCCACCGCAGCAATCGATATCCCGAAAAGTCCGTAATTGTCCCCAAGTGGTTTAGCAATCATAAATGCCATGAAGGCACTTACCGCGATACCAACCATTGCCGGCAAAACTGACAAGAAACCATAACTTGTACCGGATATTATCGTTAATGCTGGACCGCTTTCACTGGCCTCAGCCACTTTCCTGACTGGTTTTCTCTCATCATTGGTAAAATAGTCAGTTGTTATACCGATAATCACACCAACAAACAAACCGATAACAGTAACTAGATATAAACGCCATTCATATTTAAATATTAAAGTGGCAATCAAAGTTAAAACTGCGTAAATACCTGTAGTAATATATGTACTTAAGTTGAGGGCTCTGGTTGGATTTTCTCTTTTACCCATTTTTGCGAAGGCAACACCTAAAATTGAAGCCAACAAGCCCAAAGCCGCAAAGACAAATACCATTTCCACGTTGTTCGATCCACTAGCTGCGTCGATAGAAGAAGCCATGACAATCGCAGCCGCCAAAGATGCGACGTGAGAGTCAAACAAGTCAGCTCCCATACCAGCGACATCGCCGACATTATCGCCGACATTATCCGCAATAACTGCAGGGTTTCGAGGGTCATCTTCCGGTATGCCTAGTTCCACCTTACCAACTAAATCCGCACTGATATCAGCGGTTTTAGTAAATATACCTCCGCCCGCCTTTGCGAACAAAGCTAACGAAGAAGCACCAAAACTGAATCCTAACAACATCGTAGGATTCTTGGTAATCCAGAAAAACAAAGCAACGCCCAATAAACTTGAACCGACTACTGCCATACCCATGACAGCACCACCCCTGAAACCGTTCAAGAAACTTGGACCAATACCCTTGGTTGCGGCTTCAGCGGTTTTCTTATTGGCGATTGTCGCTACGAAAATACCAATCTTACCAGCCATTCCACTGAATACTGTACCAAAGATATAAGCGAACATCATTGCCATATTATTGCTTAAAATGCTTTTGAAATCCGGTTGATCCCAAATTGGTTTTGGCAAAAATACAAGAATCAAGATAGCGGCGACTAAAGCAAATTTAGCGAGAATGGTATATTCTTTCCTTAAGAAAGTATTGGCACCACTTCTAATCAAGTCACTAATTGTCTTGATTTTCGGATTATCGCTATCTTGTTTTTTAATCCACAGATAAAGCCATCCAGCTAGTAAAAAAGCAGCTAAAGAAATCACAATACTAAAAACAATAGCTAAAGTTTGATTCATAATCATGTTTCCTTTCCCTATTTAATTGTCTGATTTCACCCATTATAGCACAAAAATTTGAGAAATTAAACAAGGCTTAGAAAAGTAAAGTTTCAAAAAAGCCAAATAAAAAAACCGACTTGGCATCGGTTAATTTATTTTTTTATCTCATTATAGTCTTTCTAATGTATTCAAATATTCTTCAATCGGTTGGTTTCCCAAAAGTTCATGTTTTTCATTAATTACGATTTTTGGTACACCGGATACTTTATATTTTTTTGATAATTCAGGAAATGTTTGTGCTTCAACCATTTCACTTTCAATATTGCTGTTGAGCATCGCCAAACGATGGGCATTTGAAACCGCTCCAGGACAATGAGGACAACTCAATGTCACGAAGACTTTGATATTTACTGGCTTATCGATTTTTTTAACTCTTTCAACTACTTCCTTGTCAAATCCAAAATCAACACCGCTCATGTCGATAATCGCTGAAAGGAAAGAATTGATTTCGTGACCTGCAGGAATGCCGTTGAACTTAACGCCTTGATATACACCTTGATTATCCAAAATTACAAAACTTGGAGCCAAGGTAATTCCATATTTTTTTGCTTCTTCCTTATCACGGTTCAAATCTTTTTCGACGAAAGTCATCTTGTCATTCAAAAGTGATATTTCTTCCAACAACATTTTGGTTGTTTGACAAGTTTCGCAACCTGTTTCCTTGGTAAATAAGACAAAGGTTATAGCCTTATCCATATGTGATAAGAACTCACCAATTTGATTTTGTAATTCTTGATTCAATAACTTTTCCATAATTTATTCTCCCTTATAATATTTATTTAAGTATTTTGTCACAGCTAAAGCTGCTTTTGCGCCTTCAGCGGCGGATATGATAATTTGTTTATCTTGTTGTTGAGTTACATCTCCGGCTGCAAACAATCCCGGCAATGATGTCATTTGTGAATCATCAACGATAATTTCACCAATTTCATTAGTTTTTACTAAATCTTTTACCAAGTAACTATTGGGAATGGTTCCAATCTCGACAAATAGACCATCGGCATGAATAATTCTTTCTTCATTGGTTATTTTATCCAAAACTTTAACACCTGTCATTTGTTCATTACCCAATACTTCAAGAATTTGTGTATTGAGATGGATTTCCAAATTCTCGATATTGTTAAATTTGTCTAGTATGATTTGATCAGCTCGCCATTTACTGCGGTGAACAACGCTTATCCTATTTGCCCAAGGTACTAAATCCAATACAGCTTCAGCGGCACTGTTACCCCCTCCTGCGACAATGATATGTTTATCCTTGAAGAAAGGTGCGTCACAAGTTGTGCAGTAAGAAACTCCCTTGTTGCTATATTCTTTTTCTCCCGGAATAGCAAGTTTTCTTGGCGAACCGCCTGTTGCCATCAAAACAGTTTTCGATTTCAACGTTTTCCCATCTGACAAGTTAATCATAAAATCGGGATTTATGTAATTTATGCTTTTGACTCGAACATTCTTAATAATTGGCACATATAAACTGTTTATATGGTATAAAAATTCATTCGACAAATCTTTTCCTTCAATCTTCTTGAAACCCAAATAATTGTCAACGTCCGAAGTATTGTGCAACTGACCGCCTATCTCTTCGGTAATTATACCGACAGATAGTCCCTTTCTTTTTCCATATAGTCCCGCATTTAAACCAGCAGGACCACCTCCGACAATCAATAAATCCCAAAGGACATCATTAGTGAAAGCAGAAGTTTCTTTGGTTTTTTCCACATTAAATGTAAACATACAGCTACCTCCCTTATTTAACGCCTTTGATGACCATATCAATCGCTGCATCAATATTGTTAAGTTTTATGTCATTTGTTTCTTCAATCAATTGAATCAAATTGGTAGTGGTCAATATTCCAATCGCCTTATCCACGCTAGCTCTGACAGCTTTTAACTGCGTGAGAATATCAAAACAGGTAGAATCATTTTCCATCATATTCAATATTCCGGACAATTGGCCTTGAGCTCTTTTAATCCTGTTAATTAATGATGAATCGCATTTCATAATCTCTCACCTCGATTTTCCAGTAATATTATACCCCAGGGGGTATTATTTTGCAAAAGATTTGCTCAAGCAAAAATAAAAAAAAGTTCAGAACGAATCTGAACTTTTAATGAATGAATAATTATTTTCTACGTCTTAAACTCATGCCCCCACTGCGACCACCGCCACCGATATTTCTTGCTAAACCGCCACCAGTTCCGAGGATGGCAAAGCCAATCAACGCCAAAATGCCTTTTTCCCACCAAGAAGAAGATGGAGACAGGATTATGTATAATATCCAGCCCCAAATATCGTCGTATTCGGCATATTCATCATAATTTGGCAAATAAGTGTTGGCGTAATAATCCAAATCATAGGTAAATTCAATACCATATATTTCCCAATATATTTCTTGCAAAATTTCATACAATAAATGCGCGGTTCCCAATTGTTCGTCTTCAGTAACTTTCATGGTTTCATCAAACATGTTTCCCAGGTCAACTGGACTAACATATTGTTCCATAGAATAACCAAGCACAAAGTCATATATTGTATATATCGAACTTTCAGGGTCATCGATATTCCCTACATAGTAATAGACAATCAAAATACCTAAATCATCAGTGCCAATTTCCCATTGATTATAAAGGTCTGATAGATAGATTGAAGCAATATCCTCTTCACTCTCAACTGCAAATGTCACAAAAACTACTTGAATTCCAGTTTGAGTTACTTCATCAGTGCTATATTCAAATAACCTTTCCGCTTCGCGAACGATAGTTGATTCCACAGCTGGTGATAACTTATCGGCAAAGTCATTTACGTAAAACTTTCTTGTTGGATCGGGATATTCTTTTTTATCCCCACACCCAATCAAAGTGCTGACTAAAAGGGCGATAATCAGCAAAAAAACAATTTTTGCTTTCATTACCTAATTGCCAGTACTGCCGAAAACGATATCAGGTACATCAGTAGCGTTTTCTCCAACTTTCCAATAATCGTCTTCCTGTTCAAAATCAAACATATCAGCATAGATCAATCCTGGGAATTTCCTTATCAAAAGATTATACTCGTTAATTGCTTCATTATATTTTCTTCTTGCATCAGACAGTGCTGTTTCAATGCCCCAAACTGCATCATTATAATCGCCATAAGCTTCAGTGGCCTTAAGTTCTGGATTTTGTTCAAAAGCGGCGATCAGATTGCTCAAGGCAATTGATTGCAGATTATCTGCTTCCGCCATGGCTGCGATATCGTTGTTCGCAAAAGCACTGGCATAAGCTTCTCTGGCTTGAGTTATCGCATCAAAATACGCTTGTTCGTGAGCTTGAAAACCGTTTATGGAATTTGCTAGTTGCGTCAAGGTGTCATAACGTCGCTGCAAACTGTAGTCGATTCTAGCATACTCCAAATTTATATTTTCATCAGCTTCAATCAAGCGATTATATCCGGAAATCAATATTGTGCTTAAAATAACAAAAACTAGCACTATAGAACCAATAATAATTAAACCTGTTTTTTCATATCATATTCTCCCCTATTTCCAACGTTTTCTTCAGTTTATCACTTTTAGTTATAATCTACAAGCAATCAACACGAAAATTTAATCACAATAATTCAGTGATTTCATTTGCAAAATGATTGTCTTTTTGATAGAATATAATTAACCCCCATATGAGGGGGGGTATAAAAGGAGAAAAAAATATGAGAAATGATATATTGAATGTTACCGGAATGAGTTGCATGCACTGTGCTGGTAGCGTAACAAGAACCGTCAAAATGCTTGATGGAGTAAAAAAAGTCGAAGTAAAACTGTCAGAAAAGAAAGTTTTGGTCGAATATGATGAAGTTTTGACTTCTAAAGCCGACATAACAAAAGCTATAGAAAAATTAGGATATCGAGTTGAGTAATTTATGACAAAAGAAAAATATCATGTTAATGGTATGAGCTGTGCTTCTTGTGCAAAGAGCATTGAATCATATCTATCAACCACACCAGGAGTGCTATCCGCGGTTGTGAACATTGCTGATGAAAGTTTGAATATTGAGTATGATGATGAAATTATCGCGATTCAAGAAGTCAAAAAACTGGTAGATGAATTGGGATATGAACTGATTATTCAAAAAAACCAACTTGAAACAGCGACTTTGAGAATCGAGGGCATGAGTTGTTCCTCGTGTGCCAACACCATAACTCTCACTGTTGAAGCACTTGTTGGTGTAAATGAAGTCAATTTAAACTTTGTTAACAACAAGCTAAATCTAAAATTCAATCCAAAAATCATTAAACTGAGTCAAATCCAAAAAGCAATTCATGACGTTGGGTACGAAGCATTTTTGGATAAAATTACTACCGAAAGCATCAGTGCCGAAGAGAGATATGCCCAAGCAGCCAAAAGAAAAGTCGTTATAGCGGCGATATTATCCGTAATTATAATGTCAATGATGTTATTTGACATGTTTGTTTATAATATACCGGGATATTTGTTCATTGCGGCTGGTTTAGGTTTTCCTGTAGTCTTTGTCTTAGGCTACGAAGTTCATAAAAAAGCTTTTAAATCCTTAAAGATAAAAAAACCCAATATGGATGTTTTGGTGTCACTTGGGTCTATGCCGCCGTATTTAATCGGCTTATTGGGCTTGTTTTTCCCAATCACCACATTCATTGAAATGGCTACCATGATCATGACACTTCATTTAGTTGGCAAATATCTAGAAACAAAAGCTAAGGGAAAAGCCTCTCAGGCTATCAAGAAACTATTGGAAATTGGCGCTAAAACTGCAAAAATCATCGTGAATGGCGAAGAAATCGAAATTTTGAGCAACGAGCTGATTGTCGGCGACATCATGATTGTGAGACCCGGAGAAAAAATCCCTATGGATGGAATTATCATCGAGGGTGAATCGACCATTGACGAATCTTTGGCAACAGGCGAATCCCTGCCCGTTAAAAGAATCAAAGGCGATAAAGTAATTGGCGCTACCATTAATAAAAACGGTGTCATTAAAGTCGAAGTAAGCAGGATTGGCGACGAAACTTTCCTTGCACAAATAATCAAGATGGTGGAAGCTTGTCAAGGATCTAAAGTACCGATTCAGGAATTCGCTGATCGAATTACCGGTATCTTTGTCCCCGGTATCTTGATTTTGACATTGCTAACTTTTATTTCATTTTTGGTTTTCCCTAATTTTCATTTGGGAATCCTTCAGGGTATGGAAAATATATTGCCATGGATAAATACCGAGCAAAGTATTCTCACTCTTGCTTTTGTTACCGCAACTGCAGTTTTGGTAATTGCTTGCCCGTGCGCTTTAGGGTTGGGTACCCCAACCGCTTTGATGGTCGGTAGCGGAAAAGGCGCAGAAAATGGGATTTTAATCAGGAATGGCGAAGCGGTTCAAACCTTCAAGGATATCAAGGCAATCGCTTTCGATAAAACGGGAACTTTGACAATCGGCAAACCTCGCGTAACGGACATCATTGCTGAAAGCTTTCGGGAATTCCTTGCCATTGCGGGGAGTTTAGAGAATGCATCAGAACACGTTTTGGCTTTTGCGGTAAATGAAAAAGTAAAAGCGGAAGGAATAGATTTAGTAGAATTGGATGCTTTTGAGGCTATTCCGGGACTGGGAATCAAAGGTGAAATTGCTGGCGTAAAATACTTCCTGGGGTCGACTAAACTATTTTCGAGTCTCAAAATCAACTATGATGATTATTCAAGTGATATTGAACGTTTGGAGAAAGAAGCCAAGACTGTCGTAATTTTGGGAACCGAAGAAAGAGTACTTGGAATCATGGCAATAGCTGATGAATTGAAGAAGAATGTCGCTAACACAATAAAATCTCTTGAAAATTTAGGTATCAAAACCATTATGATTACCGGTGACAATCAAAGAACGGCTGCAGCTATCGCTAAAAAAGCCGGAATCACTGAAGTTGTTGCCAATGTGATGCCAGAGGGCAAAGTCGCTCAAATCATCAAACTCCAAGAAACTTATGGTCTAGTGGCTATGGTTGGCGATGGTATCAACGACGCTCCTGCTCTCAAGCAGGCAAATGTTGGCATCGCCTTGGGAAGTGGCACGGATATCGCCATTGAATCCAGTGACATCACTTTAATCAGCGAAGATCTGGAATCGGTAAAAAACGCTTTTATTTTATCCAAGGCAATATTTGTCAAGATTAAGCAAAATTACTTTTGGGCTTGGTTCTACAATGCTCTTGCCATACCTTTTGCCATGCTGGGTCTTTTACACCCAATGATAGGGGCTTTAGCCATGTCATTCAGTAGTCTGAACGTGATTTATAACTCCTTAAGATTAAAGAAATTGAATTTAAATAAGAATCAGGAGGTAACTTCATGAAACACAATCATACGAAAGCATTGAATTTGTTAAAAACCGCTAAAGGTCAAATTGAAGCGGTGATTCGCATGACAGAAGAAGATCGTTACTGCGTTGATATCGCCAATCAAATCTTGGCGGTTGAAGCTTTATTGAAAAAAGCCAATCTGACAATTCTTAAACAACACCTGAATACCTGTGTCAAAGACTCATTGACTGAAGACAAATTTACTGAAAAGACTGAAGAAATCATCGCAATTCTCGACAAATACATGAAATAATAAAAAACCACAACCTAATTACTAATCAGGTTGTGGTTTTTTATTCTTATCAAGTTTTGTAAGGATGTTTTGAGCTATGATTTTATACCAAGGGGTTTGATGCTTTTCGATTGATTGTTCAATTAGGTCGTTATAGTCACTATTATGCTGTCTCAATAACAAAGTTAAAGCATTCCTCATCAAAATAGTTTTGCCTTTCCATAAATATGCCATATCTTCATATTTTTCTTTAAATTGTTTTTCAGAAAGTGTTAACAAATCTCTAATCGCTATTGCTTCTTTACCGCTAAAGGCAAATTCATCGTGTGTTGTCGGTTTTATGTTGACATTTTTTGGACAGACCAACTGACAAATATCACAGCCAAAAAGGCAATAATTGACTTTGATTTCTGTTTCAGAAAGTATTTTTTTGGTTTGATTGAAATCACTAATGCATTTTTCTCTGTCATAACCAGGGTTTAAGAGGGAATTGGTTGGACATGAGTCGATACAGATTCGGCAATCTCCGCAACTGTCATCAATTTTATTTATGATTTCGATATCCATGTCCAGATTTATAAATATGATACCTAAAAAAATGAAAGAACCATAAGAAGGATTGATAATGAGTTGGTTTTTGCCGAAAAAGCCAATTCCAGCCAGTTGAGCAGCCAATCTTTCATCAAAAGGATGATTATCGACTGCAAATTCATATTCATAATCAAATCCCTGCATGACTTTAGCCATTTTTTCCTTTAGAACTAGATGATAGTCCTTTCCGAATGTGTACATTGACGCATAAAGCTCGGTCTTGGTCGACTTCATTATTCTTTTGGGGTAAGATAAAGCGACTACAATCATATGCTTATATTTTATATCAGGAAAAGCAAGGTTTAAAACCCTCGCTTCTTTAAGGTATCTTTCAGTTTTAATTATCCCAAATTCAGAAAATTCAAATTCGAGTTTTTCTTTAAAATCATCAAAATTCATTATATATCTAATTTCCTCAGGCTTTATTAACATTTTAACAAAAAGGACAAAATTACTCAACAACTTGTAATTATATGACAAATGATAATAATATTTTAAAACAGCAAGGCAAATTTGGAAATATATATTTTTATATATGCTATTGTAAAGAAAAAAGGAGAGATGATGAATTGACAACTACACTAATGACATTGACTGAATATCTACCAGTAATTATTTATGTCTTAGCCACGATTTTAATCAGTTATTTCATAACAAAAAAGATAGCTAAAAATAGCAAATTGCATCTCTTGATTTTACCCGGCATTTTTCTGGTGTTAACTTTGGTAACGGGAGCTTTCGGAATGATTGTCAATGATTGGGGTGCGTTGGGATACTTAATTATCGCTTCTCTTAGTTTAGGGGCATTGATTGGCAGCCTAATTTCAAGTTTAATAGTATATGTGACAGTTTTCAAAAGAAAAGATTAAGCCGGAATGAAAGCTTAATCTTTTGATTTTTTAGGACTTTAAACCTGGGGTTTTGATATTCAGGAATGATAAATGCGATTTATCATCTGCCCTGACAGACATCACAGTATGAGGTGGGCACAATAAGCAATCGTAAGGTTTGACATCAACGGTTTCACCACCGATGGTTATTGAACCGGTTCCCTCCAAAATGAAAAATGTGACATCCATTGGCACTTTATGATCAGGTATTGCTTGTCCCGGATTCAAATACAAATTCTTGATGGTTGCGTTATCATGGTCAACCAATGTTTTGGCCTGAACATTATATTTATTCAATACTGCGGTCATTTCTTTGATATTTAATGGTTTCATCTGCTATTACCTCCAATTACTTAATATTCTAACACAATAAAAAATAATTGCAACCGAACTACTTCAGACAATGAAGTTGACTTTAGACCGGATAATTATTACAATATTTACATGGTTTATTACAAATCAATAATGAGAGGGCACTATGTATAAAAATTACTTATTTGATTTAGACGGCACACTTTTACCACTTGACGAGGAATTATTTGTCAAGACCTACTTTTCTCAATTGGCGAAGAAGTTCCATGAATTAAAATTGGATCCGGAAAAGATGATAAAAAAACTTTGGGCAGGAACAAATGCGATGATTATGAATGACGGTTCCAAAACCAATGAAACGGTTTTTTGGGATATATTTCAGCCTAGCGATATGAATCAAGAGAACCTAAAACAAAGTTTGGAGAAATTTTACCAGAATGAATTTGATTCTGTGAAGACTTCCGCCAAACCGTCAATCTATTCCAAAGAAATCATCTCCCTATTGAGAAATAGAGGTAAAAACATCGTTTTGGCTACCAATCCGATATTTCCTCAAGTCGCTACCGAAAGAAGAATTAAATGGGCAATGCTCGACAAAAACGATTTTCATTACATTACCACTTATGAAAATAGTTATTTTGCCAAACCCAGTTTAAGTTATTTTGAAAATATACTTCTTAAATTCAATTTTCTGCCAGAAGAAACAATTATGATTGGCAATGACGCTTTGGAAGATATGGTAGCCAAAGAATTGGGAATAAACACTTTTTTGGTAACCGATTGTCTGAATAACAAATCCGGTATTGACATCAATCAATTTGAACACGGCACGTTGGAAGAATTGTATCAAAAGATTGTTAAAGGTTTGATATAATTCAACTCTAGTTATTTCATAATGATAATGTGGTAAAAAAGTAAAGAGGATAGAATATGAATAGATTTTGCAAAAATTGTCATTATGATTATCTTGAAGGCGAGATAATCCAAGAAAAAGAGAATAATATTCTTTTTTTTGCTGATGATAAATTGGACTTTATCTATCAAATCAATGATGGCTATGTGAAAATGGTGCGTTACTTGGAGAATGGTGATGAAAAAATCATTGGCATTCTCGGTCCAGGAGATTATTTGGCTTTACTTGCAGTGCTCCAGAAAAAGACTACTTATCTGGCTACGGCAATTACGCTGACAAAAACGACGTTTAAAAAAATCCCGGAAGATCAAATCTGGAATGCTTATCAAAAAAATCCCGATTTTCGGGATCGTTGTCTTACCTGCGCCGTTACCAGGTCGAACCTATTCCAGAACTTTCTCGTCCAATCCGCAAACCTGGATGTTAAAGAAAGAGTTATGAACACACTCAAGATACTCTTTGAAAAGTTTGGTTATAGAATTGGGGAAAAACAAATTTTGGACTTACCTTTTTCCAAAACTGTTCTTGCAAATATAATTGGTATCAGAAGAGAAACCCTATCAAGAACCATTACCTCCTTGGAACAGGAAGACATTCTTAAAAACGATAAAAATCGCTACTTATTGAAATATAAAATATAATAAAATCTCATCTGTGATTCTAATCACAGAATATTAAACCCTTCCTATGTTATAATTAAACAAAAGGGAGGTTTTTAATTATGAGCGAACTTATCAACAATTCCAAGGATAGACAAGATAAATTAAAAGAATTGATTAGAAAAATACATGGAGGAATGCCGCTAGAAGAAGCTAAAAAGCTATTCAAAGCCGATTTTGAAAGCATCTCGACCGATGAAATAGTGGCTTTGGAACAGGCTTTAATCGACGAAGGCATGAAAGTTGAAGAAATTCAAAGTTTATGTGATGTGCACGCAGCTGTTTTTGATCAAAGCATAACCGACATTCACAAACCTAAGGACATAACCAAGATTCCCGGTCATCCGGCAAAAGTATTTTCTGATGAGAACAAGCAAATACTCAAACTTATCGAAGGTGAATTGGAACCTTATTTAGACAAGTTCGATACTACTTCATATTTAATGAAGAGAATTGGCGTCGATAGACTGATGAATGTCTCTAAACACTATGCTCGCAAGGAGTACTTGTTCTTTCCAAGCCTGGAAAAAAAGGGCATCGATGCCATTCCAAAAGTAATGTGGGGCGTTGACGATGAAATCAGAGCTGACTTAAAAAAGGTTCAAGCTATGCTGAATGATAAGGAAGAAGACATAAATCGCATCAATCAGGCACTAAAAGCCGTGATTGAAAGAGTTAAAGACATGGTTATCAAGGAAGAAAACATTCTCTTGCCTAAACTGGTGGACATCATGAGTTTCTATGATTGGATTATGGCTGATCAAGGTAGCGATGAAATTGGCTACTTCCTGGAAAAACCAAAAGAAAGTTGGAAGGCTGAAGAAAAACCCGAAACGGAAGAGAAAACGTTTAAAGGAGAAGTGTCATTCGATGCTGGGGCATTAAAACCGGAAGAAGTGAATGCCATCTTCAACACTCTACCTCTGGACATGACTTTTGTTGATAAAGACGGTTATGTAAAATACTTCACTCAAGGTAAAGAAAGAATCTTTGAAAGGCCAAAAACAGTCATAGGCCGACATGTATCGCTTTGTCATCCGCCAAAAAGCGTTCATATCGTCGAAGAGATTATCGAAAGTTTCAAAAGTGGAAAAAAAGATGTTGAGGAATTTTATATCAATCTCAAGAATATGTACGTTTTAATCAGATATTATGCCATCCGTAACAGTGAAGGCGAATATTTGGGAACTTTGGAAATAACTCAAGACATTGCTCCTATTCAGGCAATTTCCGGAGAAAAAAGGTTAGTTTCCAAATAATGAAACCAATCTATCTGACCTTAGGAGTATTATCGGTTGGATTGGGGGTTATCGGGGTAATACTACCAGTATTGCCGACAACCCCTTTTTTATTGTTGGCTGCCCTCTTATTTTCAAAATCATCTGATAAGATCAGAAATAAATTTGAAAATTCCCGATTTTACCAACGCCAAATGAAAGATTTTGTGGAAAGTCGGACTATGACGAGACGTAGAAAATGGACAATTTTAATCTTTGCCGATATTGTTTTGACTATTTCTTTCATTCTTACAGAGATTACAGTTCTCAGGGTAATACTGATATTATTGTTTTTGACTAAACATTGGTATTTTTATCGTTTTGTGAAAACGGAAAATACAGAAAAAAAAGATTAAAAAACCCATCAATTTATTGTATAATAATAGCGATTGGTGAAAATGAGGTGTTTTATTTGGAACATGTATATGACTTGATAATTCTTGGTGCTGGTCCAGGAGGACTGAGTGCAGCGATTTATGCCCAACGTGCAATGTTGGATTACTTGATATTGGAAAAATGGCTACCAGGCGGTGAAATTGCCAATACCTTCGAGGTTGAAAATTATCTGGGAGTAAATCGTCTAAGCGGAATGGAATTAGCGGATAAAATGGTGCAACATGCCCAAGATTTAGGCGTCAACATTACCATTGATCCAGTTACCAGTGTTGATTTTTCAAGGGAAATCAAGAAAGTAATTACTGAAACCACCTCGTATTTGACTAAAAATGTTATTATCGCAACCGGAGCCAGACCTAGAAAATTGGATGTAAGGGGAGAAAATCGTTTGAACGGTTATGGTGTCAGCTATTGCGGCACTTGTGACGGTTTCTTATATAAAAACAAAATTGTCGCTGTAGTCGGTGGTGGCGATGTTGCGGTTGAAGACGCAATTTATCTTTCAAGAATCGCCAAAAAGGTTTATCTCATTCATCGAAGAGACAATCTTCGCGCAGTAAAATCCCTCCAAGAAAGAATGTTCAAACAGGCAAATATTGAAGTCATCTGGGATAGCACGGTAGAAGAAATCGCGGGGGAAAACTTCGTTGAAAAGTTAATCATCAAGAACAAGTTGACGAATGAAATTTCAACTTTGGAAGTCAACGGCGTCTTCATAGCGGTTGGTCACACGCCCAACATTGATTTTCTGAATAACCAAGTGGACTTGATTGACGGTTCATGGATAAAAACTAATGACCATCTGGAAACAAGTGTCAAAGGTGTCTATGCAGCCGGCGATATTAGGGATACTTACCTGAGACAAATTGTAATGAGCGTTTCTGACGGCGCATTGGCTGTCAGCGAAATTGCCAAATATTTATAAACAAATATTAAAGAATCAGTTTTTACTGATTTTTTTATTAAATGCGCCGGGGTAACTTAACCTCTAGTTTTAATCATGATATAATTAATATAAATGGCGTAATCATAGGAATCGACAATGAATGAAAAGTTGTTAAAGTATCAAAAACCAATAAGAATTATCATAGTTATAGCCGCAATAACCGGTTTTATTTTGAATTCTCTGGGTTCGCGAACACCATTTCGCCAGTATGCATATTTCACCATTCAATCCAACATTATGGTTGCGACGGTTTATTTGATTTTACTTATCAAAAAAGCTGATTCAAAGTTTTTACAAGTTATAAAAACACAGGCTACCGTAGCTATTATTCTCACTGGATTGGTATATAATCTCATGCTAAGACCTTATCTGGATGGAATCGATTATGAGCCCGACACTTTATCGGATTTATTGGTTCATACCATAACGCCGATTTTAGTAATAATCGAATACATTTGCTTTCAAAAAACCAATAGAACACCTTGGTACTTTCCTTTATACAATTTAATTTTCCCTTTGGTTTATTGGCTCTTCACCCTGGTTTATGTCGTGTTAGGCGGGAATTTTAATGGCGAAGATTACACATCGAATTATCCCTATTTTTTCTTGAATTTCGCTGAATTTGGTATTGGTTACTTTTTGTTGGTTTTAGCATTCATCCTTTTTATAAGCTATTTGCTATTTTTTGTTAACGCCATATTTTATAAAAAAAGAGTATCTGAAAGGAGAACTTAATGGAAATATTCAAATATGATCAATCACGGATAGATCGCATCAACCTCTTTATGAAAAAACTACAAGAAAATAGTTCTACAGAAGAAAAAGTAAGACTCTATAAGGAGTATGAAGAGGATATTCTTAAATTAAGACCGTTAGACATTTTTTATCTTGATTTTTATAGCGACAAATCTCCATTATCGATTGCGGAAATTAAAGAAAGCGCCAATCGTTTTGTCAATGTTTTTCACAAAGGCATTGCTCAAAAACAGGATTTAGATGAAGATTTATTTTTCAAGGAGATACTCTCCGAAAGCAAAAGAATGGAAACTCATCTTGCTAAGATAAAACCATATTACAAAAGAGAAGTCATTTCCAAAAACAAGGAAGAATTATGGCAAATCTTCAATGAATGCAAGACATTCGATCTTAAGTTCAACAAAATGCAAAATGTAATTTTTTCTCATCTTGAAGGAGTTTTACCTTCCAATAAACCATTGGAAGTCTTATGGGAGCTTCATGATGATGCCAGGGCTTTGCTGAACACGATTTTGGCCAAACTTAAAAATGATGATACTGATGAAGAAGAACTGATAAAATTGATTGGAACTTATCACTACTTAATTTTTGGTATCAACCAGAAAGAAGAATTGATTCTTTTGCCGGTCATGAAGCAACTTTTGAAGCGTGAAGAGATAGATTCGATTTATCAAGAGTGCATTGAAATAGGTTTTGTTTTTAAAGAGCCAGAAAAACCTAAGGAAACTAAAAAACCTGAAGAAGAAATCTCCGGGTATTTCATCTCGAAGACAGGAAAAATGTCGATTCAAGAACTGATAGAGATGTTGAATCATTTGCCAATGGATATTACCTTTGTGGATAAGAATGATACGGTATTATATTATAACGAGAGTAAAAAACGTCATTTTCCAAGAACCCCTTCAGTGATTGGTAGGCAAGTAAAGAATTGCCATCCGCCAAAAAGCGTTCATGTCGTCGAAGGAATAATTGCAGATTTTAAAGACAATAAAAAAGATTTCGAAGAATTTTGGATAAACTTCAAAGGCGAAACACTCTATATCGCTTATTATGCAGTAAGAGACGAATTAGGTGAATATCTCGGTGTATTGGAAGTTTCACAAGACATTACTAAATTCAAAAATTTAACCGGTGAAAAAAGGCTAAGAGAAGATTAAAAAGGTATATCAATGGCTTTTTAAAGGTGACATTGGTCATCTTTTTATTTACTAATGAGGCTATCCACAAAAAAATAAGGTCAAATATGTGAAAATATTATTCCTTTGGAGTATAATATTTTTGGTGACAATCATGATTAAACAAGAATTTTACAGAACAACTGAATACTTGGTGATATTGAGTGTGTTGACATATGTTTTCTGGTCTTTTGAACTAGAGCAGATCGGGATGCCGCTATTTGCATTATTGGCCATTGTCTTGCTCGCCACCAATAAGAACACTATTGCTGTGGTGCCGGTCTTTTTTAACATGATGTTCATGATATCGCAGACAGAATGGTCACTCGAGATGATACCGATATATCTTTATCTATTGCCGGTTTTGATCATTGCCGGTTTTGTGATTCACTTCATCAGATTCAGGCCCAGATTTTCTAAGGGAAAGCTATTCTGGCCTTTGCTTTTGTTGTTTTTGGCCATGATTTTTTCGATGCTTAACGCTGAAAAAATCGATCTTAATTATGGGTTTTATCTTATCATCGGTTTATTTTACCTATTGATTTATTTCTTTTTCAATGGTAGTTTAAAAGGTGACAACTTGAGTTACCTGATAAGATTATTCCTGATCCTGGGGATTTTAGTCTCTTTACAAGTCTTGACTTTCTATTTGAAGGTTGATGATGCGATCGACGCCTTGTCCACCAAGAACCTGGATCTGGGTTGGGGAATATCCAATTTTGTAGCCACATATTTGATTATTTTCATATCTGCCACATTTTATTATATCAAGAGGGATAAATTACACGTTGTTTGGGTCCTTCTGGCTGTCTTTGAGATAGTCATGTTGTTCTTCACGCTTTCAAGAGGGGGAATATCGGCATTCTTCATAACATTCTTTTTCTTGATTTATTACCTCTATCACAAATCGGATGAAAAAAATAAATTGACTGTGAGTATACTTATAGGCGTTTTTACCTTGATTATTTCATTTTTTATTGCCAAAGATTATTATCTGGCTATTTATTATCGCTTGACAGATGGATTTTTTGTCGACAATGGTCGCTTTATTTTATGGGAAGAAGCACTGAATAAATTCATTGCAAATC
>ERZ1645192.1529-NODE-1529-length-19208-cov-6.003289_pt1 | contig 19208 bp, 30 predicted proteins | sample MGYA00575354_ERZ1645192 | MGnify/ENA primary metagenome ERZ1645192 (study PRJEB40844, sample SAMN11349763) | freshwater sediment metagenome | isolation source: river sediment | host: Sediment | place: India: Faizupur Khadar , New Delhi | collected 2017-02-21 ... | reverse complement strand
TTAAAGCTTGGCTCGGTATTGTCCCGGAGGGAGTTCCACCGAATTAGAGGAGTTATTCAATATACATTTCTGTATAAGGGGGCTATTGTGTCAACCCAAAAAATGGCATATAAGCTGTAAATACATTATATCCATATGACGGAATTGAATTTATAAAACAATCATATTCAGCTAATACATCTCCTTTTTTAAAATTATGATTCACATCTAATGAAAACCGTAATTTTGTTCCAAATGAGCTACTTGTTTTCTTAATTGGTGGAATGTAAATATCTTGAACTTTATTTAAATTATTATACTGAACTACCATAATATCACTATTCTTATAAATAACATGACCATCATCTTTTGCTAAAATTATTCCCATTTTACAAGTTTCTGTGATAGTTCGATAATCTGATCCTATTACATGTGGAATTTCACAATTCAAACTAGTTAATGCTTGTTGAATTTGTTTAGCAGACATTGATGATCTTGTCGTATCAGTTGATGATAAAAATGGTATTGAATTTAGATTTACAGATACGATCATTTATCGACTCCTATTTAATTTCTTCATTGTTAAGTATTTTAAATGCTCCTTCAATTTCTTCTTTGTTACGATTGATAAAACTTTCTGTGGTTAATTTATTCTCTTCTCCAACTTCCCTGTTTGGAATTTCATCAGGCTTCTCCCAATTAAAAACTATCCAAAAATTATTAGGGCATTGATCAACATAATATGTTGGAACTACAGTCGATCTTGTTTTATAATAAATAGTTGCAATATCAAAATTATTTTCTGCAAACTCTTTAAGTGTAGTACCAGTATCTGCTAAATCGTCAACAATTAATGTTTCTTGTGTTATATCATTTTTATCGGTTATCATTGGAATTTCTAAATGATGACTTAAGTAAACTCCAATTATAATACCTCCTCTTGGAATTGCAAAAATATTTTTATATTTATTTAGAGGTATTTTTTTGATCAGTTCCAGAATCATATCGTGAAATTCTTCAGGATTATCTCTAAATTTGCACCATTCATTTAGTTGTGTAAAATTATTCCAATCTTTAACTAATTGATTAAATATGTTCTTCTTCCTTTCTAGATATAAAATTGAATCATCGTAGAACCAATGAAATATTTTTTGTAATTGTCGTCGACCACTATAAACAATATAATACGATTCACCTATTGAATTTTTTGCTATTTTTGTTTTATTTAGAGATATTTGATCAATTATAATTGATTGAATATTTGCTAGAAATTCTTGAGATCCTCCGCAAATTGAAAATTGGTAACTATTATCACCACGTTCAGAAATACTTCCATCACCATCAAATAATCCTCTTACGAAATGTCTAAATAATTCTTCAGGAATTTTTTCAAGAACAGAAGCTCCATTATCTGTTGTTTTTAAATTTGTTATACCAAGATTTACTACTGAATTATATATTATTTTATTATTGATTATTAAATTCGCTTGCTCATATGATTTGAGAAAATTTGTAAATCTCGTTTTGTATTTAATTTCTCTTCCAAATATATCTGCTAATTTTTTGAGATGTTTATGATCTTTAGCTGCCAATTCGATCCCGAGCCGATAAATTCCTGATGATTTATTACAAATTATATACCCATCAGCATAAATAAAACCTAACCAATATGCTTTTTCCTCATTATCTATATTATCAAAAAAATCTATATTCTTATATTTACCTCTCTCTGTCATGGTTCTCTGTTTCTCCTGATCGTTCAAAAAACTTTTGTGTTTTAATTATTTTTTTCAAAGCAACACCAAGTTTACGACGAGTTTGTCTTTCAATAATTTTTTTTGAAGGTCCTTTAATTTTACTATTCCATGAATAATTTAAATCTATAAATCTATGCAACATCTTTCCCGTAATCTTTGTTACTCCATCGAACATACAATCTCCAGTAAAAATAAATTATATAAAACATTATTTCTATATAAGAATGTTAAAATTTAAAACTAATATAATATTTCTTTAACTTTTTATTTTTAAAGACATTTCTATCCATGTTCTAACAGCACTGTGTACTTTTATTTTATCTCTATTTTTTAAGTACCAATTCTTACATTCGTTAGGATCTTTCGATCCGGTGATTGCTCGACCAGCACCTTTCCAATCTGCTAACATTTCTTTATAATATTTATGATGCATTATTAAATATTTACAATCACCATCATCTTCTTGTAAAATCCAATGTTGCCAATGATGAGGATTTCTATGTTGATGTTTGAGCCAAGCTACATCAAATCTTCTTTGTACCATTTGTTTTGTGAATGTTAAATTTAAGTTATACTGTGTTTTATCAAGAATGTCTACAATATCTGGATATTTTCCATAAAAGTATCTGGCATATGGAATAAACTCATCTAATCTAAATTTTGAAAGATCATGAGTTATTCCCCTCCATATCTGATTCATTTTATAACATTCGAGGAACACGAACCATTTGTGTCGAAGTACATATTTGAAATATTTCCAATACATCATGTTCTCCTTGTTTTATTTTTTTTAGAAGTCTTCTGAACTTCTGATATATTAAGTTGTTTATTTTTTGAATTTGTATCACGTGCAAGTAATTTATTATATATATCGACTGTAAACGATCCAGAAACATCAAACATTAATGGACCAGGGAGAACTCGAACATTGTTATGTATATCTTTATTAAGCGAATCTTCTATATCAAAATCATAAAGAGCAGAAGCAGAAAGAACTTTGACATCATTTTCAGGTGCTTTATCCATTTTTACACCTCAATAATTTGATAAAATCGCTCTTGCTTGATGAGCATGAATAGATTCATCATTAGTTATTTCTATCTTAAATTTATCAATTCCTTTTATTTTATCTAACTTTATATAACACTCTCGAGCAATATCTTCAACAAATTTTGGATTATCATACATTTTTTCAGTTACAGTTTTTTCATCTGGTCGTTTTAATACAGAAAATATTTCACAGGATGCAGAACTTTCAGCAACGTCAATTATATCTTCTATCCATATAAAATAATCATGTTTACTTTGGCAAGTAATTTTGATTCTACTTTTTTGATTATGTGCGTTTGATATTGATATTTCTTTTGAACAAGGACAACATGAAGTTGCAATAGTTTCGACTGTAAATCGAAATATACTTTCATTTTTTGTTTTAATAGCATTAAACCATATTTCATATGGCAATATTCCTGGTTCATGAGATGTTGGAGCATATCTTGTTAGAAAATATGGAAAATAATATCCAAGATCACAAAGTTCAGCTTCCGAAAGTTTTCTAATATGTTCTGCAATTTGAAACATCATTTTACTATTTAATTGTTCGTTTGAAAATTTCATTAACCCAATAGGAATACGAGACATACTTATACCTTTTATATTTGGTGCTAGATCTACATAACAACTAATTGATGCTACGCTATGTTGTACTCCACCATTTTTTTGTGAAATGAAAATAGGCATTTGGAAATCAGTAATTCCTACTCTATTAATTGCGATCTTATGTTTTGGTTTTGATATTTGAATATCAGGTAAATCTTTCTTAGTCATGATTTTAATCCTCCGAATTTAATTTATGATGAACATTGACTTTCTAAATCTTTCATTACTATTCTTGCTTTAATATTATTCATTTCACTATCTATAACTTCTATTGATTTTTTTGTCCATTCGCTTTGTGTCTTATTATCGATTGGATCTGGATAATCAATCATTTTATTTTCTATCTGAACTAATGATGAACAATTATATAATGATATGAATGGGATACATGATATTTCATTTTCAAATTTTTCAATAATATTATCAGTATCTTCTGTATCTTTGACAACAACAGTACATATTAATTTAATTACTTGCATTTATTTCTCCTTTATATAATGTAAGTATTAGTTGGATTTGTATAATTCGCTTCTACCAAAATATCATCTGTAAATTTTGTCATATCTATTACTCGAAATTTTTCATTATTATTATCTTTTTTATGAAGAATTGTTCCTGGTAGTTTTCCTGTTTGTTTCATATATTTAAATATTTCCTCTCGAAATTTATATAAATCATAAATTATCCAACCTACAAGTTTTATATCTGTAGGGTGAGCGAAACCATAAAAATAATAAGATGCATTGCTTCTCATAAGTTTCTGTAATTCTGATGTTCTATTATCTTTTTCTGTTAGTGCAAGTTCCCAAAAACATTGTGGATAAAATATATATCTTCTAACTCTTACTGAAACTAATAATCTATTATTTGTAGTTGATTTTAAATCACAACAATTATATTGATCTTCTCGCTTATTACCTTTTACTAATTTATGCCCAGATAATCGTCGTTCTAATAATTCACAAATTTCTGGTAAAAACTGATCTGAGAATTCTCTTTCACTTTGGTAATTAGAAATATGAGAAGTACTTTGCTTTTGCTCTGTTTGCTCTAAAAGCATTGAATCTATAATATCTTTTACAACATTTTTATTTTGTAGTATATCTTTTACATCATTGTTATTTTGTAGTTCATTTTCTAACATTTGTTTTTGCCTCACATTATTTTATTAAAAGAGATGAAATTAAAAATTGTTTAACTCGTTCTTGTATACCTGAATTTGTATTTTCTCTATTACCTGCCACATTTAAAATTCTAATAAATTTTTTATCTATCCAATTACGAAAATCTTGTTCTGTTGGATTAATAATATATGGTTTTTTAAATTTAATACATGTTGAAATTGTTAGTTTACATCCTGGACTATTTATATTTCCAAATATAATAGTTCCGTCTGAGTTTCGAACATTATCAACAGTTCTTGGTGGATAAGAAGAACTTGTATGTTCAACTAATCCTAATTCTTTTAAAAAAAGATCAGATCCATTTTCTGTTCTATATCCTTTAGGAGCTGTACCTCCGGTTAAAATTCCTAATTCTTTTCCAGCTTCAAGACCACCTCGATCTGCTCCGGTCTGTCCTCCTGATATTATCTTTACTATCATTTATATTTCCTCAATAAGTTTTTAATAGAGCGAGTACAAAATATAATAAAAAGTACCATCTATCCAAAAAATAATATCAAACAGACGACAATGGTCTATTTGATGAACATATCAATCTTGTAATGTAAATTATATAGTATACTTCATTTGATTCTCCTTGAAATTTATAGAAATAAAATAATTATTTAATGATATTATTTCTATATAAAAAACAAAAAACTCAAAATATTACAATGTAGTTAGTTCGTATTTAATAATTTCAATTTTAATTTTTTCCCAAGTTTCTTTTGTTAAATGACCTGCTATCAATTGTTTACCAATATACCAATGTGGAGTATCGTATAGGCTTCTTGAATTTACATGACAAGTTAAACTGTTATCATGATTAATTCTTTCTATTACTGTCATTGTGTATACATGTGTCATAGTATAAATACTAGCTTCGCAAATTTTTTCATCATAAGATTCATTATCACAACCAACACTATTATACTTTATGAATTTATTATTATTACAAGTCACATCAGTAAATTCATTTTCATTACAACACAATTCAGTTAACCATGCTTTAAAATCTAGTATATTATACATTTTAGTCATATCGACTGATGTTTTATTGAACATATGTTCTCCTTAATTAAAAATGATGGACATTCATTACACCTAGCTAAATATATTATTTCTATATAATAATTGAAAAAATAAATAGTTAGTGGAAGTTATTAGCTTCCACTAACTTTAAATTACTCTTCTAATAGAATATATTTCTATAATGTTTCACTATTTTCATCTAAATTTCCATTTTCTGCTTCATCTTCTTTTCTTTCCGGATAAAGTAGTTTTACATTTTTTGAATCAGTAATATCAACTACTACTGTTTCATAATCACAATCTTCTGAATATGCTATATATTTTAAAATATGCTCAGCAGCAATTTCTAATCCATATGACGAAATAATTGCTGTATCTCCTTTGTATTCAATTTGGTCTGAATTGTTTTCTTCATCCAATATATCAATTATATTGCAACCAAATATGTTACAATAATGTGTGTCAGTATCTTGAATAATTTCTCTTTTGATTGCGTCTTTTATATCTTTTCCAGCGAAGGTCGACAAAAAGTCAAATCCGTCTCGAGAAATTAACATATATAGAAATGTTCTTGTCTCTTCTGGTTTTAAATCATCTAATTTAATATCATATGCAATTGTGTTTATTTGATCTATTATTTCTGTTGTCTTTTTTTCTTTTTCTGCTTCACACCAAATTTCTGCAAGAGTATTAGCTCGATTTTCTGTAACGATCCAACTAGATGTTAAATGACTTGTCGGGATATGATCCAATAATTCATCGATGTCAGGTGCTGGATATATTGAACTGTCTGATAATATAGCTTCTGAAGAGACACAATGTTTATCATTGAAATAAACATATTTAGTATCTATATTCCAACCAGTTTCTTTTAATATTTTAGCATGTTTAAGATCTATCATATTTTTCCTTTTTTATTTATGAAAAAGTGGAGTAAACTATCTACTCCACTTTTATTAGATTTGTCCGAGATATATTTTCTCGTAAATTGTTAAATTTTCTAGATCAACATCTTCTAATTCATCCATACTAATGTTTTCAATTGTATTCTTATTTGGTTGGTACAATAAACCAATTCTACTTGAAATATATGCTGCTAAGCCTTTATCACCAAGTTTGTAAGTTGGAGTTTGATTTTGATTATATCTCCAAAATACTTTATTGTCATAATCGACTAAAAACATATTAGCGAATAAGATTTCAATAAATGAACTATAAATTGTACCGACTTCAAGAATTGCTGATACTAGTTTTGTATAATAACTAACAATTGGTTGATTTACACTTCCTTGTTTTAAAATATTTCTAATATTTTCTACTACAGATATGACATCTTGATTTGATATTTCGTATCTATCATCACCATATACTAATTGATTGTCTTTCACAACTAATAAACCTTTTATTAATGAATCAGATATCAATTTTTCTGGAAGTTGATTTGTATCAAATATTAAAGTAGTTTTTCCTTCAATATCTGTTAATACGTCTACTAAATGATTTTCGAAGAATTTTACAATTTCTTGATCACTTAATAATGTTGCTTTTCCACTTTCATGAAATACTCGGAGAGTGAGTTGTGTTAACATTTACATTCAATAAGGATCGCTACTCCTTATTCGTCTTTAAAAGACTGCTATACATTACTGTATAGATTAGACTATATCTTCATCCTAGATTAAATTATATGCTTCCATTTTTTTCCTTATTAATATTTCTAGGATGCTCCCTGTTTCGCTCCGCTTGGAGCTACGTCTTTCGACTAGTCGTTACACCTTCAACAACTAAAGTTAGCAGCTTTAGTTGAAGCTTGGCTCGGTATTGTCCTTTTTTAGGAGTTCCACCGAATTAGAGGAGTTTCAATTTATCATTGCTGATAAATGGCGCATATTTTACGCTCTACAACTAATTGTCCGGCAACGATTCCAACATATTTTGTTGAAAGTTCTTTTGCACCAAAACATTTTTTACAAATTTTGAAATTAGGATTATTACAACATAATGGTGATCTAACTTCAATCTTTTTATTAATAAAACTTTTAGATGTCTTTAAATTTAACTCTTTCCAAATTCTATCAGTTGAATTTGGATCTCTATAATATTTCCCAACTAATGTTTCTGCATGTTTATCAGACATAACAACAAATTCTAAATGATTATCTGTTTCACAATCATCTAAATCAAATTCAATCATTGATAATGCCATTACTAATGTTCTTTCAAGATATCCAGAATTAGGTGTGTGCCGAGATTTATCCTTAATTGATTTTCTAGTTGCTGGTGCAACTTTAAAATATTGTTCTTCTGAAAGACCTTCAAGAAGACTTGATTTAATTGGTTGGGCAATAACTTTATTATCAGCATTTGCACTATATCCGATTAAAACAGCTGATCTTGCTAGTTGTGCTTTACTGAATCTTGATCCACTTTTATATAATTTATATAGTGGTGAGTTTTCATCCATACTATCTAAAACTTTATTTGTTAAAGCTTCGACAATATAATAACCCAACATGATATTGTGTTTTGGTAAATTTTTGAACATTTTATCAATTTGATCTGTTTTAAGATTAACCATATCTTCAATATCGATACTTGGTGTCGAAAAAGTTGATGATATAAAAAACATCAAATTCTTTTCTAAACTAGACAATGTATCATAATATTTTTTATTATCTTTATTAAAATATTTATACATTTCTTCACTTACAAAATCTGTTTGTTTTTTTGAAATACTTTTTGTAATAATTACTCTATCAAATCCACAAAATTTATTAAATAAACATATTCCATAACTATATATTTCTCCATTTTTCATTTTAACAGCAGAAGATAAATGATTGTTCCATAAATCAATGGATTCAGGTAATAATTGTAATGAAGATATGTTTTCAAAGATAATATTTTCTCGATTAAATTTTTCTTTTGTTAAAACAAATGCAGCATAAAGTGCTTCATGTCTAACCGTTGCCAAAAAATTTGAGTTTTGATCATATTGAATAACATTTTGTAAAAAAGCCTTTTCTTCACATTCTTCAAGAGCCTTAGTATCATGTATTGCATACAACGCAACAGTATCCCCATCAAGATCGGCATTAAGCGGTTCAAGAAATTGCGGACTTACATGAATTGTTAGATCATCAGGATCATCTGTCGGTTCGATTAGAACAATAGGTGAGCCATGCTTCCATAGCGTAGGTTGTCTATTAATAAAAGTTAATCTTTTACGTTCCTTTTCAGATAACTTAGTTTGCATTTACTTCTCCTACTCTGTTATTATATCTTGATAAGTTAATACAGGTAAAATTTTAATAATTTCAAAAATTTCTGAAAAATTATTTATTTCATACCACACTCCATATCGATTATCTTTTTCTAGATCGCGTCCAAATGATCTGGATAGTCTTATAAATTTACAATCTTCAGAAATTTCTTTAATTTTATAATCTATGTATTCTATCAATTTAATTTTTTTAGTAGAGAAAGAACGATCCGACTCTTCATATTCATTATCAAAATCATTATATTGTAGTTTTACAATTACTAATAACCTTGATCCAATATGTTTTTTTGATATTTCATTAATATTAATCATTCAAAAATATCCTCATTAAGTTCTTGTTCAATTTTTCGTCGTTTTATCAATGATTTAACTGTCGCGGTTTCATTTTCGGTTTCTATAATATCTTCAGTCTCTTCATTTTGACAAAACCAATTTAAAAATTCACCAAATTGTTCTTTATTTTGTTCATAATCTTTGTATTGTGTATAATTATCAAATAAATTAGCATAATTATTTTCTTTAAATTTTGATAAGTAGTAAAGAAAATAGGGAAACCAAAGCTTATATAAAATTTTTCTACTAACTTTAATTTTATAAGGTTCGATACTTGGGTCTATAACAATTACAGATCTTGCCGAAAATTCAATTGTTTTGCCCAAAATAGAACCTCTTATTAGCCCCGTTTTCCCTATTAATCCTTCATATATTGATTCATAAATCTTATCAACATAATATTGATATCTTGCTGTTGCCGCATCATATTCCGGTATTGTCACATCAACAAGTTCATCTTCAACATTATTAGTAATATTATATCTCATTCTTTCAAACCAATCATGTTCTTTTGATCTCGCAACATCTTTAATTGGTTTATTCTGATTATTTTGATTAATTAAACTTATGTAATGTTTGTTAATTTCAACATATCTTAATTCAGATTTATTTTTTGGATCTCTAACTACTGGTCGGATATCTGGTGGTAAAACTTTTACAACATCTATTATATATTTCTTTTCAAATAATTCTTTTGCAACATCAAAACCTAATATTTCTGCAACATATTTCAATGATAGTATGAAACTGTATAAACCTGTAATTCTGATAGGAATTATAAACCATCCAGATACATTATTCATATTATTCACTATTTTAAGAGTATCTGCTTGTGGATAATTTATCGATAAATATCTTGATGTTGCCGCTAAAGCATCTGCCTTTTTCGGATCTAAAAGATGTTTATGTTGATGTCCAACAATTTTCTTAAAATATTTCTTTTTGGTTGGTTTAATTACTGGGAATACTAATGTGATTTTTCCAAAAGTTCTTAATCGGAGATCAGAACTACCACATAATACTCCGCATCTATCACAAATTTTACCACCGTCTAATGATTCTGTATTTAATCTGCCACACTTACATTTAAAATCTTTTGTTGGTCCAAAAATGGATTCACTTAAAAGACCTTGTTCATCAATTAGACTGTATTTTCCAGTATAAAATTTAGTTGAAGTTACTTCGCCTCCTAAACTCATTTCAATTTTCCTTTCTACAATTAGCTATTATCTATCAAATCATTAATAATATTTAAAACGACTTTCTCTTCAGTTTTCTTTTTCCCAAGTTTTTCAGCTTCTTTTAATGCTACAATATTTGCTTTACTTTGATCTTTTTTATCTGCTGTTTTCTCTTCATGAGTTTCGGTAAAAACATTTACAGCTTTTATTGGTACATTATTAAAAATATACTGATCATTTTTTAATTTTGTACTCAAAGCGTTACTAATTTTAAATTTAAATCGAACAACATCACCACCAGTTCTATTTGATCTTGTTTTGTAAGATATGAATTTTCCCAAATCTCTTATAGCGCAAGATCCATCTTTCAAAGCTTTATCTAGTATTGATTGGAATACGAATTGTGCAATTGTCGGTATATGAGCATTAGGAAATTTTTTTTGTAAATCAAGTTCAACATCCTCAGGTAATTTAAACACTCTCGCCTCCATCTTGTTAATGATTTGGTATATTTCTATCTCAATGGAAATAATACACAAAGTTTTTCACCGTTTTTTATTGATGCGTTATGTCGTATTGGTATTACACATGCAAAACCATCTTTCACAAATCTAACATCAATTCTGTCCGCCACGTCACTATGAACTTTAATTGTATATAAATCTGAATCAATTTGAGTATTATTAATTGGAATATAATACATTCTCCCATGTAATAAACTTATTTTGCCATTAGAAATTGGAACTACATTTTGTTCATTAGTTGCCAAAAATATATAACCGATTTCAGATATTGTTTCTCCAAAATCAGATTTAATATAAATTGGATATTCATCCTGTGGAATAAAAACATTTTTAGTCACGATTATTTTACCTCTCTTAATTTAATTTTATAATAGTTTTTGATTTCAGTATTTGTCGAATTAAAGCAACGATATGTTTACATCCAGAAGGTATGTTATGTTGATTTTTTTCTTTTGGTCGAATTACTATAGATTTGAGAAGGTCCAGTTGGTTTAATAAACTTCCTGTTTTAAATACTGAATTAGCAAATTCAAATTTAAAAGATTCACAAGAACAAAATATTTTAACAGGTGAATTAATATGAATTGTTTTATCATGTATTTCAAGTTCCTGTTGATATTTATTAGTACTAGCATGTATAACAATATTGTTGTCATGCATAGTTGTATTGATATTTACAAATATTATATCTTTAACTGTTTTTTCTCGATCTTTAAAAATTGCTGGAAATTTCGAAAAGTAACCTATTGTTTTCATAACTACCTCTAAAAAAATTATAATTAATCCAGTTCAATCTATAGTGATTGAACTGGATTCGATGCTTTAATAAATTATTATTCATAATTACTTGTTAAATTGGGTTACTGCTTTAGTTAGTTAATTAATTTACACTACATCAACCCACATTTACACTACATCCTCCTTTAAGAATTCTATACCACTATTATTTCTATATGAATTCTTTAATTATTAAAAGCCTGTCTGGTGATAAAATCAGTCAGACAGGCTTAGGGAGAAATACAAATGACAACCAAGAAATCAAAATTTTTATTTTTTGTCATCCTAAAAGAATTATTTCTATATAATTTTAGAAAGGCTATCATAACACTTTTGTTTCATAATATTTTTTGACTAACTTTGAAAAAAATATTGGGTAGAAAAATTCAAACTTAATCTATTTGAAATTAACTTGAGTTCTTGAGTCGCCCGATATAGTACCAATTTATTTACTCTTAATGATTTTAATTTTCGGTATCAATAGATACTTCATATTTTATATATAAATAATAGTATTATTAAAATTTAAAAAATTGTTTCTATATAGTTAATTACGTTTCAACGTTGTAAAGAATCAGTTCTGAATCTGATTCTTCTGAAGTGGAAAATGAACTACATTCAATACAATCTATAGATACATAGTAAAAAACATACAAACAATATATAGTTATACAGTTCCAAAACATTCTTCAGTGTTTTTCCTATTGAACTCCAAACTGAGTTTAATAGTTTTTGTAACAGGGAGACTATGGTTTTTCTCCATTTTTGAGCTATTTAATGATTCTTTACTATAATTTAATTTTCTGTTTTTCATAATTATCTAAAGCATCTTCTACTGATTGTGCAGCAGTACGCTGTGGATTAATTTCAGTAACAAGAGCATCCATAGCTTTTAATGAAGTTTCATCTAATTTAATTTTCTCTTTCTTATAATTTCCAGTTTCTATAAAATAATCTAATGCTTCTTTTGCATCTGTTGGAGTGGAATATGTAGCTAAAATAGTTGTAGAACCATTTTCTAAAATAGATAATAGCTGTTCATTTTCTACAGAATATCCAATGACAGATTTCTTTTTAATATATTTTGTCCCTGTTAAATCTTTAACATATTCTTCTTTTTGTGATTCTTTTATGAAATCCTCTACAAACTTTTTTGCTGCTGCTAAAGTTTTTTTGACATCTAATAAATGATCTTCAAATCTATAAATTAAATTTACTTTAGCATAAATGTTAAACACTCCTGCAACAGTTTTTATAATTCTAATTTCTGTTAATTGATCAAGAGACACAAACAAAAGAGATGATTCTCCTTGTAGCCAAATATGTTTTGACTTTTGGTCAATTCCTAAAAGACTTTTAGCTTCTGTATTCATAATTACTATTTCCTTTCTTTTTATTTAAAAAATTTATTAATAATATTATTTCTATATAAAAGTATTTAAATAATAAAAAAATTTTTTCTAAAATTATATAGAAATAATATTTGAAAGACGGGCGGCACAGATGATGTTTAGGACACACAATATGTCCATTAATTTACTTTTATGCACTTTTGTGTCGTCCGTCATTATTGCTTTTTAAAGGAGGCATACGTGGAATTATCAGTTACAAATATGTTTATTAAAAATCCTCAATTTTTAGGTATAATGAAAAGCTCAATTCTAAAAGATTTTCATGATGTAAAATTAAGAATAGATTTCTATAAAATTCTAGCAAGTGAAAATCAACTTATTAATATGGTTGAAAAAAGTTGTTCAGAAGATCACGTAAATCCGAATGCTTTAAAATTAGTTAGTAATGAATTAGTTTATACTAAGATACTTAACTATAATGAAGCAGAGTATTTTAGAAATTATTTAAATTTTATTTGTTCAAGAAATATTCAAGAAGATAAACAGAAAAATCAAGCTTGGCAAATTACCTTTCAATTTCCAAACTCGACAGATCTTAATTTTTTTAGAATAAATTTGTCGTCAGAACAAGTTTTAAGATTATTTACACAAGTAAATTCTTTTTATTCAAATTATATAATGTTTTCTTTTATTGCTAAACAACATATTGCTGAAGCTAAAGAAGAACCAATTAAGAAAGTTACTGAGTATGTTAATAATATAGAAGAAAAGATTCCTACAGAAACTCAAAAAACTTCACAAACAATTCCACCAGTAAAAGAAAGAAACGAGTTTGATGATATTTTTGAATTGTGTTTAAACAGTTCAATTAAATCAAGTTTAATACATTATACGTTTAATTACTTTAGATATTTTACTCAAGATCATTGTAAAATTCTATCAAACGCGAAAGGTCAAGTGCAATATACTTTACCATTACTTGTTCCAGGTAATTTAAATTTTGATGAAGTATATTTTGAATCATTAATTCAAGCAAATGGATCTATTTCATCAAATAATGTTATATTTGTAATTAAGAAAATATTAAATAATTTACTTTTGAATTTTAAGAAATATCAAGAACAACCATTAGTGATAATGATGCTAAATTATTTATTATTTATTTACATGCTAAAATATTTAAATGATAATAATAAAGATTCATTTAGAAATTTATTTAGAAAATTAATTTGCGATCCAAATACTCAATCGAAAATGATTCAATCATTAATTTCTACATCTTCATTTTCAGATTTCGCAAATAAAATATATTTTAAAATAATTAATATTGATCCAAATGAAGCAATGAATGATCAAATTATAGAAAAAATTAATAAACTTTCTGAAGAATATAAACATCTCATTCCGGTATCACAAAAAGATTTTGCTAATCAAGTATTGATGAAATCAACAGAAATAGAACAAAATAATATTCCTCAGTTCTTTAGTATATCAAATAAAAAAGTTATTGACATTTCAAAACTTATTGATCAAAAGAAACAAAAAATTCAATCTAGTGTATTATTTGATCCGGAACAAACTTTAGAACAAGAGAATAATAATACACTTTATGATATTTTAAATTATGAATCTGGAAGTTCCGGAACACGTATTATTTCGAAAGCATACCAATATCTTGTAAATTATATTAAAAATCCAAGTTCTTTATTATTATTAAAGGATGTTGATGTTCCTAAAGAAGTTGTTAATTTGTTTGATGTATTATCGAAGAAGATTTTAAACCCTTCAATGATTAGTAAAGATAATATTTTAACACTAAATTATTATAATACACTTATTGAAAATTTACCAAGACCAAATGAATTTAAACATATAACTTTATTATATATAGTATTTCAAATCATGATACCATATTCATTTGATATATACAGTAATAATCAATTTGTTGATTGTTTACTATGAGGAGAGCATTATGACACATAATGAAATTGTAGATAAATTAAAAGAACTCCAATCTGACTATTGGGTATATTTAGGAAATGACACGATATGTTTAGATGGAGATTATTCTATCGAAGAATTGAAATTGTTTGTTCAGCTGATGGAATTGAATAATAGGAGAAATGAAAAATGTTGAAGCAACTTAAACCAGATAGATTATATTTTGTTATTAATATTGATGAAGAATATGCTCCGAAAATTTTTCAAGTTTTAAAAGAAGAAGAAATGAAAAAAGGTACATGGAGTGAAGGTGATATTGATTTTGAAGAATGGGTTCAACAAACATTTGGTGAAGTTGGAGTATCATATATAAAAGATAATAAAAATTTAAAACTATCAGTTATTTAAAAATTTTATATAGAAATAATAATTACTCAAGAGTGATTATCTCTTAAGTAAATTTAAAAAGTTATGGTAATCCTCAATCAGAAAGTTTTTGAAGTTTTATTCGTTCGAATATTACTTTAGAAACTTTCTGTATTGTTTAATTTTTCTTGTGAAAGGAGTGTGAAATGTTTAAAGATCAACAATATCGTGTCTATGTGGGTAAATTAAAAAGAATATTTCCGGTATCTGCTTTATACTGGGAAGTTGGAAAGTTAGTAAGAATAGTATATACTGATCCAAGTAAGATTCCTGTTTTATCATATTCTGTTCGTCCAACTGAAGAAAATATTCTTATGAGTTTCATTGGTTGTTATGATAAAAATAAAAATGAATTATGGGAAGGTGATTTAGTTGAATTTGACCCAAGAAATCATAGAAATTTTATTGTGGGAGTTATTAAATATGATAAACAAAATACAAAATTTATTGTTGAACAACTAACAGATGTTAAAGATTATTATGAGACACAAGATGAACTTGATGAACTCTATAAGGAGAGACATTCTCCTAAAAATGTAGATGCTTTTAATTTTAATAGTTCAATTAATTGGTATGATATTAAATTTTATGATTATGATGGTGCAACTTTTACATTTGAAGGACTTGAAAAAATTGGAACTATTTATCAAAATAATGAATTATTAATAAAATGTCAAGAACAAATACTGGAACAATTTATTAGTAGTTAATTTAATTGGAGACAAAATTATGTCTAATGTGAATTTTAAATTATTTTCAGAACTTCCTCAAGATATTGATTTTAAACAAAATCATGATCATTGGTCTTGGAGTCGTGGTGGTTATGGTCTTAGAAATGAACAATGGCATATAGATTATATACATGACGATTTATCTATGGATATATACGTCTTGCCTGATTATTTTATATATTTGATTATGACTGAGTTACATTGGAAAGAACAAGCTATTAAATGTAATATACGTACAGCACTAGGAGTTGATTAATGACACAAGATGAACTTATTAAATATTATATTGAACAAAATAGAATACATAATACTTTAATTAAAATAACAGATGCAGAAATCATTACTAATGAAATAATAGAACACAAGGAGAATATAGAAAATAATGTTGACATTAACAGAGAATAACTTTGCCGAAACAGTCTACACAAATAATGATAAATTATTTATAGTAGAGTTTACTGCAGAATGGTGTTCGAACTGTAAAGATGTTCAACCAATTCTCGATGAATTGGAAAACGAATGTGATGACAAAATTATTTTTGCTAAGATAGATGTTGATCAGAATTCTGAATTAGCAGATAGATTTCAAGTTGATAAGTTACCAACATTTATATTGTTTAAACATCGTAATATAATAGATTATATGATTGGTTTTAATCCAATTGAAAGGTTCCGAGAAAGAATTAATGAAATACTACAAAAATAAAAAATTCCCTATCCAGATATTTAATCTGAGTAGGGAATTTATTTTTTATTTGCTCTTTTATATATTTTTTTACTTTCTTTTACTGAATGTTTTCCTCGAAGAGCCAGAGCAAGCTCTAGGGGTATTCTTCTTTTAGATGTTTTCTTTTTCATCCTCTTTTTACCTCCTTAAGATTTTAAATAATATTTCTATATCAAAAACGACAAAATAAAAATTATTCACCCAGAAATTAATCTGGGTGAATTGTTATTATACTGATAACATGCTATGTTTGATAGCATCTGGATGATGACACTCATCACCCCTGTTGTATAAACATTCTTCATTGTCACCTTGATGATACCGACAAAATTCTTTTGTTTGCCAACATGATCTCATATTACATACTGGCAACCCAACAATATTGATACCATTAATGAAATCTGTAGATAGTTGTGCATGACACATATTTATTATTGAAATATTGTCATTGTCATATATGAAATTATTAAAAACTTTAATAATTTCATCTTCTTCATCGAGTTCTATGGAAAAACCACACATATCACATTCGTATGTATATCCTGTCTGATTTTCCTTTCTTCCCAGATGTTCTTCTTTCATCATTTCGATGTCACAATGAGGACAGATTTTGTATAATTCTTTGTCGGATTTATCATCATCTTTTTCTACGTTTGCGTAATTTTTAATTGCTCTTGTTGAATAACCACATCCACGGCAGTATATAAAATAATTTCTATCATCATTTTTGCTAGTTTTCACCTTAATGATATATAGATTACTCCCGCAACTTGGACAACCATCTTTTTTACTCATAAATTTTCTCCTTTCAATTTTTATTTATATTAATGATTTCTATATGAAAAAAATAAAAAACAGAAAAGCTTCGGTCATTGACCGAAGTCAATAACTGAAACATTTCTGTTAATGCGGGACGAGCGACCCCTCATTAACAGAAGTTAATTGGGGAGGGCTAGCAACCGACTTAATGCTATCACCCTAGGCAATATCGTAAAACAGAAGTTCTACGACATTACACTTATATTATTTCTATATCAAATCTTTGATTATCAAAAAAAATACATCATATATAGAAATATAATTATAATTTCTATATATAATACAAAAAAGTCTTCGACAGGGTCTATTTATTTAGACCCTGTCTCAACAGTCTTCGAATAATTTTCCACTGATTTGACACCGCCCATTACGAATGGGTACTCCACAACAGTATTTTGCTTTTGATTTTTCAACCTTTAGCATTTTACCTGTTGTGTGTAAAGCATTGTGTTTTTCACACAAATGTTTTATTATTATTTCTCCATTCGGAAGTTTGATTTCAACTTCATGAGTTCCTATTGTACTACAACAGAAACATGTTGACATAATTTTCTCCTTTCAATTTATTCTATATTAATAATTTCTATATGATTTTTATGAAAATTAAAAATAAATAATAGAGCCCTCTTTCGAGGGCTGGCTTTACATTTTTGTTGACTAGGAAAATTGAAAGGAGCTTTTCCAAAACTTTCCTTGTGAGGGTATAAATCTTTCTGAAAAAACTAAACCTAGTCTACATAATGTAAAAGCTATATATATTATTTCTATATCAAATCATTAAAAATAAAAAAATATTAGCTAGTAAGATTATAAAAAGTGGGTAAGTCTGACGACTTACCCTTTTTTTAATTATATAAATTCAAATTAATTTATTTTCGATTTCGTGAATACACCAGATGAACTAATCGAAGAGTTCATCTAGCAATGCGATAGTTCCAATTGCAGTAATTATTCCAATTCCAGCTGTTACAGCTATTCCAGTTCCCATGGCTCCACATCCTAAGACTTTTAGTCCGTGGGTAATGACAGCTGCACCAACACGTTTAGCACCATGACCTGCTACTTTCACAGCGATGCTTGACGCGACTGAACCTGTTCCTGTTCCTGCAACTTTTGAAACTATCTTTTTTACTGACATATAAAAATAATCCTCCTATATGTCTTGAATGTTCGTTGCCTGTCTTTCGATTCAGGTATCTGCATTCAACCCTTTATGTGAGGGACACAAAAATTAAGAGACCGCTGCGAAGCCAATCGCCGAAATCGGTCTTAATTCCAATAATATTATTTCTATATAAAAAATGAGAAAAAAAGAAGAATTAATTATTCTCTTGCGAAAACAATTAATTCTTCTTTTGCTGATAAATAACAAAATACATTAATACTATTTCTATATTAAATCTTTGAAAATAAAAATAAGTGGCCTCCGAAGAGGCCAAATTGTTATATATTTATGCATAAATATCATATCAAAAAAATTAAAGATATTATTTTTTTTATCAGCTGATAGTGATTTTTTTATAA
>ERZ1645192.1527-NODE-1527-length-19218-cov-9.155404_pt1 | contig 19218 bp, 15 predicted proteins | sample MGYA00575354_ERZ1645192 | MGnify/ENA primary metagenome ERZ1645192 (study PRJEB40844, sample SAMN11349763) | freshwater sediment metagenome | isolation source: river sediment | host: Sediment | place: India: Faizupur Khadar , New Delhi | collected 2017-02-21 ... | reverse complement strand
CACTGTTTTGCGGAACCACCGCACGAAGTCCGGAGCAAAGCCCTTTTTTGCGAGCAGGAACATGCAGGTCACCCAACTTCAATTGATCTACGCCGCAGAACTGGTCGGGTTTCTGCTGGTGCTGATTCTGATTCTGTCGCTCTACGGACACAACATCCGCAAGCACTATTTCAAGGCGGTGGGGATGCTGACCGAATGGGTGGCGCAAGAGCAGCAGACAGCCGTCCAGAGCATCAGCTATGACGACTATCTCAATCAGGCCATCGAGGAGACCGAAGCACATCTGCGCAACGTCGTCGGCCAGTCCAATGAGCTGTCGATGCCCATCGACACCATGGAAATGAAGCAGTTTACCGCGTTGCTGCGTGCCAAATTCCTTCGGGGAGAGCGCAGCGCAATTCAATCCAGCGCCTTGCACAACGAGGCTGACTGGAAGCAGGTCGAAGAGAACATGCTGCTGCTGGTGGATGAGATCGAGGCCCATCTGGCCAAGCGACGTCGTCAACAGGCCGTCAGTCAGGCTGCCGAGCCACCGCCGCCGAATCACATTTCAGCCAGCGGACTGGGCGAGGTGGAATGGGTGCATGAGGAAAAGGAGCGCAGCCCTGCGGCAGGTTCCAGCGCTGAAACCGACGCGGTTGCCGAAGAGCTCCACACTGGCCTGATGGGGGAACTGACGCAGAAGTTCACTGCCCTGGAGGAGTCCAAAGAGCAGGCATTGTCACTGCAGGAGCGCATCATGGAGCAGCAGCGCAGCCTGTTGGATCCGGATTCAGCCAGCTCCTCCGAGGAGCTGTTGCAACTGCTGGCGCAGGATTCGCTCGACGGCCATCAGGCGCTGCTGCGCATGGAGCGGCAGATCGAGCAGGCCGAAAAGATCCTGTCGCGCGCCATTCTCGCGACCAAGGGGCGCGAGGAGATCGATGAACTGCAACAACGGCGTGACCGCCTCAACCGCGAGCGAATGGAGTTGAAGGAGCTGCAGAACTGCTTGGTCACGCTGGACCGGGAGACCGAGATGGCCAGCAAACGCAACGGCACTGCATAGTCGGCTGCGTCGGGCACCGGTTCCGAGAAATCAGCTGCTGTGCCGATAGAGCGCCAGCAGCGTCAGCGCTTCACGCTGCTGCTGCGCCCCCACTGCCGGTGGCAATGTGGCATTCGGCAGACGCAGGCCGTAGGGCACGCCTTCGGCTTCGCGTTGCAGCACCCAGCCGGCCAGCCGCGACAGCCGCGCTTCGATTGACCGACCGGGGCAGTGGTCGAAATCGAGCCACTGCGCCCCCTGCTCCGGCTGCTCCAGCCGCTTCACCAGCAACTCGCCGCGGCGGGCCCACTGCTTCCACGCCACCCTGCCCCAGCCATCGCCCAGGCGCCATGGGTCGAGTCCGGCAAAATCTTCATCGCCTGATTGCACGCCGTGCGGCAACGCCGCCGACGATTCGCCACTGACCGGCGGCATGGCATCGGCGGCAAAGGGGTGTGGATAGGCCAGCAGCTTCCAGTCGAGGCAGGGGTAGGACCAGACCCGGAACAGTCCCAGCGGAAAGCCTGACCTGACCTCCAGCCGGGGAATCGCCTGCCAACCGCGGCTTGCAAGCGGCAGCGTCAGGGTGAGCGACCGCTCTTCACTGTCCGCGTCGCTCACCCACTCGCCGCCGCCCAGCCGCAGTTCGATGGCATGCCGCAGTGGCCGTTCGGCGCGCAGTTGCAGCCGCAGCTGTCCATGACCGCCGACGAAGCCTGCTGTGCTGCCCAGGGCGGTCAGTTCCAGTCCGAGCAGGTTGCGGTAGGCATGGATCAGCGCGATCGGCATCAGGCCAAGCAGCCAGAAACTGAGCGCAAAGGCGAGGCTGTTCTGGTAGTTGATCGCCGCCAGCAGCATCGCAGCCAGCAGCAGCATGAAGAGTCCGCCGGAGAGCGACGGCACGATGAAGAGCTGCCGATGGCCCAGGCGGAGCCGTGGCAGTGGCGGAAAGCGACGTGCCAGCCAGCGGTCGTAGCCTTTCTGCAGCCGGTCAGGCAGCCTGGGACGCCTCCAGCGCACGGCGCACTATGGCCTGAGCGCGCCACCGCGCTGCCGTGCCAGCGGGTCGACGGCTGCCACCATCAGCGCGCTGGGCAGTGCGGCGTCGCGCTCGATGGTCTGCAACCGGTGGTCGACCACGCTCGGCAGGATGGCCTGAATGTCTTCAGGCAGCAGATAGTCGCGTCCGGCCAGCAACGCCCAGGCGCGGGCGCTCTCCATCATGGCCTGGGCACCACGGGGCGACAGACCATTGACGAAATGGCCGGCATTGCGGCTGAAGGCGATCAGCGCCTGCACATAGTCCAGCAACGCATCACTGGCCTTGATCTGCCGCACCGCCTGACGCAATCGCAACAGGGTCGTCGCATCACCGAGTGGGGCCAGATGTTCCAGAAGCTGGCGCGGCATCTCGCCGGCCAGCATCCGGCGCTCGACCGCCGGGTGGGGATAGCCGATGTCGATGCGCATCAGGAAGCGGTCGAGCTGTGACTCCGGCAGGGCAAAGGTGCCAAGCTGGGTCACCGGATTCTGGGTGGCGATGACGAAGAACGGCTGCGGCAGCGGGTGACTCACACCATCGACGGTGGCCTGCTGCTCCTCCATCGCTTCGAGCAGCGCGCTCTGGGTCTTGGGTGTGGCGCGGTTGATCTCATCGGCCAGAACCAGCTGGGCAAACAGCGGACCCGGACGAAAGTTGAACTGCTGCGTCTGCGGCGAGAACAGCGAAACGCCCAGGATGTCCGCCGGCAACAGGTCACTGGTGAACTGGATGCGGGAGAACTCCAGCCCCAGCACCCGTGCCAGCGTCTGCGCCAGCGTGGTCTTGCCCATGCCGGGCAGATCCTCGATCAGCAGATGACCACCGGCGATCAGGCAGCCCAGTGCCAGACGCACCTGCCGCTCCTTGCCCAGCACCACCCGGCCGACCTCAGCGATGATCTGTTCCACCAACTTCTGCATGGTCGGGCTGACTCCGGATCAGGACAGCGGAATGGGCGCGGTGGAGCGGTGGTCAGAGTGCGGCCAGGCCCCGCGCCAGATCGTCCTGCAGATCCTCGACCGCCTCCAGGCCGACCGCCAGACGGATCAGGTTGTCGCCAATGCCGGCGTTGGTGCGCTCCTCGGCACTCAGCCGCCCATGGGTGGTGGTGGCCGGGTGAATGATGGTGCTCTTGGCATCGCCGAGGTTGGCGGTGAGCGAGAAGATGCGGGTGGCATCGATGAAGCGCCACGCAGCCGCGCGGTCACCACTGACCGAAAAGGAGAAGACCCCGCCGAATCCGCGCTGCTGACGCAGCGCCAGCTGATGCTGCGGATGGGTCGGCAGACCACAGTGATAGACCTGCTCGATGCCGGGCTGGCTTTGCAGCCAGCGCGCCAGCGTCAGCGCGTTGGCACTGTGGGCATCCATGCGCAACCGCAGTGTCTCCAGACCCTTGAGAAAGACCCAGGCATTGAAGGGGCTCATGGTCGGTCCGGCAGTGCGCAGAAAGGCCACCACCTCGCTCATCACCGAGGCAGGACCGGCCACCACGCCGCCCACGCAACGCCCCTGACCATCCAGATATTTGGTGGCCGAATGCACCACGTAATCGGCGCCCAGTTCGAGCGGCCGTTGCAGTGCCGGAGAGCAGAAGCAGTTGTCCACCACCAGCTTGGCGCCGATCTGGCGTGCCAGCGTCGACAGCGCGGCCAGATCGGCCACCTCGCAGAGCGGGTTGGAGGGGGTTTCGAGAAACAGCAGCCGGGTGTTGGGCCGCACCGCCGCGCGCCAATCGTCGAGGTGGGTCAGGTGCACGAAGGTGGTCTCGACGCCGAACTTGCGCAGATAGCGGTTGAACAGCCCGACCGTGGTGCCGAACACGCTGGCCGAACAGATGACATGGTCACCGGCCTGCAACAGCGCCATCATCAGGCTCAGAATGGCCGCCATGCCAGAGGCCGTGCCGACCGCCTGCTCGGCTCCCTCCAGTGCCGCCAGCCGCTCCTCGAACATCCGCACCGTGGGATTGGTGTAGCGCGAATAGACGTTGCCAGGGGTGATGCCAGCAAAACGCTCCGCCGCATTTGAAGCGTTTTCAAAAAGATAGCTTGAAGTGGTGAAGATCGGCTCACCATGCTCGCCTTCGGCGGTGCGGGTCTGGCCCGCGCGCACCGCCAAGGTGTCGAAGCGGGTGCTCTCCAGTTGCACCGGGCCCTCGGCGCGTGAATGCAATTCATCGTTCATCGTGTCGGTTCCTGCTGGATCTGATCATGGTCGCATCGCCTTTACATCATTCTATCACCATAGGCCTGGCCGTTGGCCAATTCCGCCTCCATCCGGGCCTTCATGGCGTCGTTGCGGGTGGCCTGGATGCGGGCGAGATAGAGCTCATCGACATCGTCGGTCACATAGTTGCCGGTGAAGACCGCACACTCGAAGGTGTTGATCTTCGGATTGCCCTCTTCGGCGCAGGCGATCAGATCTTTCAGATCCTGATAGATCAACCGGTCGGCACCGATCAACCGCTGCACCTCGGCTTCGCTGCGGCCATGGGCAATCAGCTCGGTGGCGGCGGGCATGTCGATGCCATAGACATTGGGGTAGCGCACCGGCGGCGAGGCCGAGGCGAAATAGACCTTCCGCGCGCCGGCATCGCGTGCCATCTGCACGATCTGCTGGCAGGTGGTGCCACGCACGATGGAGTCATCGACCAGCAGCACATTCTTGCCGCGGAACTCCAGATCGATGGCGTTGAGTTTCTGCCTGACCGATTTCTTGCGCTGGCTCTGCCCCGGCATGATGAAGGTGCGACCGATGTAGCGGTTCTTGACGAACCCCTCGCGGAACTTGACGCCCAGGCGGTTGGCCAGCGGCAGCGCCGAAGTGCGGCTGGTGTCTGGAATCGGAATCACCACGTCGATGTCATGGTCGGGCCAGCTGCGCAGAATCTTTTCAGCCAGCTTCTCACCCATCCGCAGCCGTGCCTTGTAGACCGAGATGCCATCGATGATCGAATCGGGCCGGGCAAAGTAGACATGCTCGAAGATGCAGGGGCTGTAGTGGGTCTGGGTCGCACAGAGCTGACTGTGCAGTTCGCCATGCAGATCGATGAAGACCGCCTCGCCGGGCAGCACGTCGCGCAACAGCTTGAAGTCGAGCGCGTCGAGGGCGACGCTCTCGGAGGCGATCATGTGTTCGACCCCCTGCTCGGTCTCGCGCCGTCCCACCACCAGCGGCCGAATGCCGTTGGGGTCGCGAAAGCCGAGCACACCATGCCCCATCACCAGCGCCACCACGGCGAACCCCCCGCGACAGCGCCGCTGCACGCCGGCCACGGCACGAAAGAACACCTCGGGCGTCGGCGTGTGGGTGGCATGGGCCTGCAACTCATGGGCGAGCACATTGAGCAGCACCTCGGAGTCGGAATCGGTGTTGACGTGGCGCAGATCGTCCCGATAGAGCTCCTGACTCAGTTTGGCCGTGTTGGTCAGGTTGCCGTTGTGCGCCAGGCTGATGCCGTAGGGCGAGTTGACGTAGAACGGCTGCGCCAGCGCCACACTGGAGCTCCCCGCCGTGGGATAGCGGACATGACCGATGCCGACGTTGCCCAGCAGCATCTGCATGTCGCGCTCCTGGAACACATCACGCACCAGGCCATTGCCCTTGCGCAGGTGCATCCGGCCATCGGCGCTGGTCATGATGCCCGCTGCATCCTGACCACGGTGTTGCAGCACCGTCAGGGCATCGTAGAGCCCCTGGTTTACGTTGCTGTGTGCAACCATGCCAACTACGCCGCACATAGGACACCTCGGTCGTCGCCATCAGAGTTGAAGTTTGCTGTCGCTCGAACAGCCGTGTCGTCACGATCCATTCGGGTCGTTCAGCCGGTTGCGGCCGTTATCGTCCCTGTCACCAGGGGCAGCAGCGTATGACGCCCCCAATCGGCGAGCAACAGCAGATGGGGAAGCAGCCGGGAGCTGTGCCATGACTCGCTTGAGGTCGCTGGCGTCTGCTCGATGGCTGCCACCAGCAATACCACGATGATCAACCCGCGCACGACACCAAAGGCCATGCCCAACAGGCGATCGAACATACCCAATCCGCTGACCCGCAGCAAATGTCCCAGCAGGCGTCCCAGGATGCCACCCATCACCAGCACACCAAAGAACAGCAGCGCGAAGGCCGCGACGGTGCGCAGTGGCGCGGAGGCGATCCATCCGGCCAGCAGCAGCTCCATCTGCCCCGAAAAGAGCCGGGCGACCACCACGGCCACCAGCAGGGAGAGCAGCGAGACGGCCTCGCGCATGAAGCCACGGGTCAGGCTGAGCAGCGCGGAGAGAGTGATCACACCCAGGATTGTCCAATCGATCCAGACCAGGGCGCTCATCGATCATCCTCAGTCAGATCAGGGTGGCCGGCAGCAGCGAAGGCCATCCACTGCCACCGGACGCGCGCCAGCGCCGTCAATTCGACCCGGCTGGCAGAGTGATATAGGAGATGCCCGCCATGTGTTGCAGCACCCGCACCACCTGACAACTGTAACCGAACTCGTTGTCATACCAGACATAGAGCACACAGTGGTTGCCGCTGACGATCGTGGCCTTGGCATCGACCACACCGGCATGACGTGAACCGATGAAGTCGGTCGACACCACCTCCGATGAGTCGACATAGTCGATCTGCTTGCGCAGCGAAGAGTTGAGCGCGGCATCGTGCAACAGTGCGTTCACCGCTTCGACCGAACTCTCCTTGGCCAGGTTGAGGTTGATGACCGCCAGCGAGACGTTGGGCGTCGGCACGCGGATGGCGTTGCCGGTCAGCTTGCCGGCCAGCTCCGGCAATGCCTTGGCCACCGCCTTGGCGGCACCGGTTTCAGTGATCACCATGTTGACCGGCGCGCTGCGTCCACGGCGGCTGCCGCTGTGGTAGTTGTCGAGCAGATTCTGGTCGTTGGTGTAGGAGTGGACCGTCTCGATGTGACCACTTTCGACACCGAAGTTGTCGTTCATCACCTTCAGCACCGGCACGATCGCATTGGTGGTGCAGGAGGCGGCGGAGACGATCTGCTCCTTGCCGATCACATCCTGATTGATGCCAAAGACGACATTCTTGATCTCGCCCTTGCCGGGTGCCGTCAGCAGCACGCGGCCAACCCCGGGGCATTTGAGATGTTGCGACAGCCCCTCCTGGTCACGCCAGATACCGGTGTTGTCGACGACGATCGCGTTGCTAATGCCATAGGAAGCATAATCGACCTCGGCCGGCGAGCTGGCGTAGATCACCTGAATGAAGTTGCCGTTGACCAGCAGGCCACTGTTCTTTTCGTCGGGGACGATGCTGCCATTGAAAGGACCATGGATCGAATCACGGCGCAACAGGCTGGCGCGCTTCTCCAGATCGCCGCCCTTGCCCTTGCGCACCACGATCGCCCGCAACCGCAGCAGATCGCCACCGCCTGCCTTTTCGATCAGCAGCCTGGCCAGCAGTCGACCGATGCGACCAAAACCATAGAGCACCACATCCTGTGGCTGCGGAATCGGTGGCGCATTGCGCCCGATGATCGGTGCCATCTCGCGCCGTACGAACTGCTCCACCGGTTCGCTGCCGTTGTATTTGTCCAGCAGACGACCCAGGTCGATGCGGGCCGGGCCAAGGTCCAGCTCGGTCAGGACCTTCAGGATCGGAAAACTGTCGGCCACCGACAACGGGTTGCTGGTCACCCGCCGGGCAAAACGGTGCAGGCGCAAGACATCGATCACCGTCTTGTTGACCAGCGCCCGTCCATAGATCGACAGCACGATGTTGTTCTCGCGGTAGAGCCGGCCAATCAACGGAATCATCGCCTCGGCAATGGCCTCGCTGTTTTTCCATTCATCGAAGAGCGCTTCATGTTGGGGATTGATCACGGACGGACACCTGTTGGATGAAAATTGGGTTGGCACATCGCCACCTGGCTTGGCGACGCTGTCTGATTCGATCACGGCGGCGGCACAAAATTCCGTCCACCACACTCATTACCAGCATAGCCGGCAATTATCTTTGATCGACACCGACAGAGGCAATCCACAGCCTTGCAACCGGTCCAGGACACTCTCCCCTTGCTTAACAAAAATCGGGTGGTGCTTTACACTGAAAAACGGTGTTTACCCTGCAAAGAGCGCTTTGAATCATGCGCCACCCGTTCGCCTTCCACAGCCAAAATTGCCCATCAAATCTGAAATCATCTCAAGAGGTCTTCACAGGTGCTTGAATCCTACAGAAAACATGTCGAAGAGCGTGCGGCCGAAGGTGTCCCTCCAAAACCCCTGGATGCGCAACAGGTTGCCGCGCTGGTCGAACTGATGAAGTCGCCACCGCCGGGCGAAGGCGATTTTCTGCTGGAACTGCTCAGCCAACGGGTGCCACCCGGCGTCGATGAGGCTGCCTACGTCAAGGCCGGTTTTCTGGCAGCCATCGCCAAGGGCGAAACCAGCTCGCCGCTGATTGAGCCGGTGAAGGCGGTCGAGCTGCTCGGCACCATGCTGGGTGGCTACAACGTCGAGCCACTGATCCAGCTGCTCGATGATGCCAGGCTGGGGCCCACTGCGGCCAAGGCACTCTCTCACACCTTGCTGATCTTCGACTCGCTGCACGATGTGCTCGAAAAAGCCCGTGCCGGCAATGCCAATGCCCGCCAGGTGGTCGACAGCTGGGCCGCCGCTGACTGGTTCACTGCCCGTCCTGAGCTGGCACACAAGCTCACCATGACCGTTTTCAAGGTCGATGGCGAGACCAACACCGATGACCTCTCGCCGGCAGGCGATGCCTGGAGCCGTCCGGACATCCCGCTGCACGCCAAGGCGATGCTGGTCAAAAGAATGGAGAACCCGCTCGGCAAGATCGAGGAGCTGAAGCAGAAAGGCCATCCGCTGGTCTATGTCGGCGATGTGGTCGGCACTGGCTCCTCGCGCAAGTCGGCCACCAACTCGGTGCTGTGGCTGATGGGCAATGACATTCCCCATGTACCCAACAAGCGCGGCGGTGGCGTCTGCATCGGCGGCAAGATCGCCCCGATCTTTTTCAACACCATGGAAGATGCCGGCGCCCTGCCCTTCGAGTGCGATGTGACCGGTCTGAAGATGGGTGATGTGATCGACATCCATCCCTATGAAGGGGTGATCAAGGCCCATGACAGCGACAGGGTGATCACCCGTTTTGCGCTGAAGTCGGAGGTGCTGCTCGACGAAGTGCGTGCCGGAGGCAGAATCCCGCTGATCATCGGCCGCGGCCTCACCGACCGCGTCCGCCGTGAATTGGGCCTGCCGCCCAGCACGCTGTTCCGCCGTCCCACCGCGGCGGCCGACAGCGGCAAGGGCTTCACGCTGGCACAGAAGATGGTCGGTCGCGCCTGTGGCGTTGCCGGCGTGCGCCCCGGCGTCTATTGCGAACCGCACATGACCACGGTCGGTTCCCAGGACACCACCGGCCCGATGACCCGTGATGAGCTGAAGGATCTGGCCTGCCTCGGCTTTTCCGCCGACCTGGTGATGCAGTCGTTCTGTCACACCGCGGCCTATCCCCGGCCGGTCGACATCGAGACCCAGCACACCCTGCCCGACTTCATCATGAACCGCGGCGGTGTCTCGCTGCGTCCAGGCGATGGCATCATCCACTCCTGGCTCAACCGGATGCTGCTGCCCGACACCGTCGGCACCGGTGGCGACTCCCACACCCGCTTCCCGATCGGCATCTCCTTTCCAGCCGGCTCCGGTCTGGTCGCCTTTGCCGCCGCCACCGGGGTGATGCCGCTCGACATGCCCGAGTCGGTGCTGGTGCGCTTCAAGGGCCAGATGCAGCCGGGCATCACGCTGCGTGATCTGGTCAATGCCATCCCCTACGCGGCCATCCAGCAGGGTCTGCTGACCGTACCGAAGGAGGGCAAGAAGAATGTCTTCTCCGGCCGCATTCTCGAAATCGAAGGTCTGCCGCAGCTCAAGGTCGAGCAGGCGTTCGAGATCTCCGATGCCTCGGCCGAGCGCTCCGCTGCCGGCTGCACGATCAAGCTCGACAAGGCGCCGATCATCGAGTACCTCAACTCCAACGTGGTGATGCTGAAGTGGATGCTGGCCAACGGCTATGGCGATGTCCGCACCATCGAGCGGCGCATTGCCGCGATGCAGGCCTGGATTGCCGATCCGCAACTGCTGTCGGCCGATGCCGATGCCGAGTATGCCGCGGTGATCGAGATCGATCTGAACCAGATCCGCGAGCCGCTGCTCGCCTGCCCCAACGACCCGGATGATGTGCGGCCGCTGTCGAGCGTGGCCGGCGCCAGGATCGACGAGGTGTTCATTGGCTCCTGCATGACCAACATCGGCCACTTCCGCGCGGCCGGCAAGATGCTGGAGAAGGCCTCGGCAATCCCGACGCGGCTGTGGATCTCGCCACCGACCAAGATGGATCAGCAGCAGTTGATGGAAGAGGGGTTCTACAACACCTTCGCCAAGGTGGGTGCGCGCACCGAGATGCCCGGCTGTTCACTCTGCATGGGCAACCAGGCACGGGTGGCCGCCAAGAGCAGCGTGGTCTCCACCTCGACCCGCAACTTCCCCAACCGTCTCGGCGATGGCGCCAATGTCTACCTCGCCTCGGCCGAACTGGCGGCAGTGGCGGCGATCCTCGGCGCACTGCCGACCGTCGAGCAGTACATGCAGTATGCCAACACGCTGAACAGCATGGCGCCCGAGATCTACCGCTATCTGAACTTCGATCAGCTCGACAACTTCGTCAAGGCGGCCAACCAGGTGAAGATTCCGGCCGTCAACGTCTCGGTCGCGGGCTGACCCTCCGGCCCAAAGCGAAAACCCCGCCAGATGGCGGGGTTTTCATTTCTGTATCTGATAAAACTGCCTGCGCCGCATCAGTGGCTGGCACGCTGCTCCTGCATCGTGCTGGCACTGCTGCCAGCCATCGTAGAGAGTGCGGCGGGCTGCAGAATCTCGACATCCTTGCCCTCGACCCGCAGCAGTCCCTGCTTTTGAAAACGGGTGAAGACCCGGCTGACGGTCTCGACGGCCATCCCCAGATAGTTGCCCATCTCATTGCGTGACATGCTGAGCCGGAAATGGTGTGCCGAGAAGCCACGCCGTTTGAACCGCATCGAGAGGTTCACCAGCAAGGTGGCGATGCGCGCTTCGGCACTCTTCTGGCCCATGACCAGCATCATGTCCTGGTAGTCGCGCAGCTCCTTGCTCATCGAGTGCATCACCTGTTGGCGCAGGGCTGGCAGTTCGTCAAACAGCTTTTCGAGACGGATGTAGGGAATCGCGCAGACCGAGGTGGTTTCGAGCGCCACCGCCGAAACCGGGTAGGTGAAGCAATTGAGCCCCGACAGTCCGGCCAGTTCGGTGGGCAGATAGAAGCCGGTGATCTGCTCCTGGCCACTGTCAGTGATGGTATAGCTCTTGATCGAGCCGGTACGAATCGCGAAGACCGAATCGAAGATGTCGCCCTGGTGAAACAGGTAGTCACCCTTTTGCAGTGGGCGGCTGCGCTGGATGATCGAGTCGAGTTTGCTGACACCTTCATCGGTCAACGAAAGTGGCAGGCAGAGCGGCGCCAGTCCGCATTCATGACAGGCAACCCGGCTGATCTTGCCGGGTTGATGGTGACAGGAGATGGCGGCGAGATTGCGTGACTCTGACATGGATCCTGCTCATGGTGGACTGCTGGGCGTCTCGTCTGATCATGCTGCGTGCGGATCAGATCGACAACGTACTTGAGAAGTATAACGAAAAGCACCACCTCAAGAAAAAACTGTCAGCCTGCCAGCAATCGACTCAGGTTCCACAGCCCAAAGAGCGCCACCAGCAATCCGTTGAGGCTGCGCAAATAGGGATGAGCCAGGAGCAAACGAAATCTGAAAAAAGCCAGACCACTGACGAACATCAGCGGCAAGGTGCCAAGACCGAATGCAAGCATGGTGAGCGCGCTCTGCCAGGCACTCTCGGCGGTGGCTGCCCAGCCTAGGGTGGCATAGACCAGACCACAGGGCAGCCATCCCCATATGAGCCCCGCCAGCAGAGCAGTCCGGAACCGTCGCACCGGCAACATCTGGTTGGCAACCGGCGCCACCCTTCGCCAGAGCTGCTGGCCGATCCGCTCGATCGGCAGCAGCAACCGCTGGAAACCGGCCAGATAGCCCCCCATTGCGATCAACAGCAGTGCTGCCATGACCTGAACCAATGTGGCGAAGAGAAAAAACCGCGCCTGCAGCCAGCTCGACAGCAGCCCGACCAGCAATCCGGCCACCGCATAACTGAAGATGCGACCAAGGTTGTAGCCCAGGATCAGTAGCATGCGCTCGATGGGCCGCACGGAGCTGGAGGAGAACATGCCGAGCGCCCCCATGATGCCACCGCACATGCCGAGACAGTGGCTGCTGCCGAGCAGCCCGAACATGAAGGCCGCGCCATAACCCAGGCTCTCAAACATCGGCAGGCGGCCGCTCGCGCTGTATCGGATCGCCCTCTTCGGTCGCCTGCTGGCCGGGCGGCTCGTCGTCGAACATCAGGTCATGGCCATGTCGCTGCAGATCATCGAATTGGCCTGTGCGAACCGACCAGGCAAAGGCCCACAGCATCACGGCCACCAGCAGCAGCGACAGCGGAATCAGAATGAACAGAATCTCCATGCCGCTACTCCACCGTTTGCGAGAGCGGAACGGCGCGCGGAGGGCCCGGCAGCGCCGATGACAGCGTGAGTGGTGCTTCCGTCAGCCCGGTTGCAACCGGTCGCAGCAGCCGCAGGGCATTGGCCACCACCAGCAGCGAGCTGAGGCTCATCCCGAGCGCCGCCAGATAGGGCGACACCCAGCCGGCCGCGGCAAACGGAATCGCCAGCAGGTTGTAGCCAAAAGCCCAGAGCAGATTCTGTCGGATCACCCGACTGCTTCGGTCGGCCACCACGAAGGCGGCCACCAGCGACGACAGCCGGCCGTTCAGGATGATGGCGTCGGCCGAACTCTTGGCGAGGTCGCTGCCTTCATCGATGGCCACCGCCAAGTTGGCGCCGGCAAGCACTGGCGCATCATTGACGCCATCGCCCACCATCAACACCTTGGCGCCACTCTGCTGGCGCGCTCTGACGGCCGCCAGCTTGGCCTCCGGCGTCATGCTGGCCTGCCAGTCGACCAGATTCAGTGAGGCGGCCAGGGGTGCAACCGCAGCCGGGACATCGCCACTCATCAAGGCGAGATGCAAGCCACGTGAGGCCAGTTGCCGCAGACTTGCGGCCGCATCACGGCGTTGCGGCTCTTCCAGTTCGAACCAGGCCAGCAGTTGCGACTCGCTGGCCAACGCAAGCCACTTGCCATCCGCCGAAGGCGGCGTCACCGGCTGCTCTGACCGCAACAGAGCCCGGATGAACTCCGGCGTGCCGATGCGAACGCTCTCGCCCCGCCATACACCTTCAACGCCCTGCCCGGCACTCGAGCACAGCTCAATCACCCGTGAAACCGGCAACGCACGGCTGGCCGCTGCATCGATCAGGGTGGCGGCAATCGGATGTCGCGATGCACCTTCCAGGGCCGCGGCCAATGCCAGGCAGCCATCGGCATCGAGTCCGGCAGCAGGCAGGGTCCTGAGCAACCGCAGGCGTTGCTCGGTCAGGGTGCCGGTCTTGTCGAAAACCACCTGATCGATCTGATTCAGGCTCTCGATCACATGACCCTTGATCGCCAGAAAACCCTGCTTCTGCAGAGCAAGGGTCGCTGCCGTCAACACGGTCGGCGTGGCCAGAGACAGCGCACAGGGACAGGTGATCACCAGCACCGAAAGCGTGATCCAGAAAGCATCCGCCGACCCCTGCCACCACCAGAAGAGATAGACCGATGCGGCGCAACCGAGCATGACGGTGACGAAGTGGCTGGCGATGCGATCGGTCAACTGGATGATGTGCGGCTTGTCAGCCTGCGCCTGCTGCAGCAGTCGTTCGATCATCGCCAGGCGGGAGTGCTCGACCCCGCAACTGACGCTGATCCACAGCGGCTGCTCCAGATTGATCGAACCACCGAGCAGCCGATCACCCACTTCGCGAAGCACCGGCAGACGTTCACCAGTCAACAGCGATTCATCGACACTGCTGCGGCCGTTTTGCACCACGCCATCGGTCGGGATCACCTCACCGGGCCGAATCAGCAGCAGATCGCCTACTTGCAGCCGTCGCAGTGGCACGGACTCTTCACCTTTCTCGCACACCCGGGTTGCCAACCGTGGCAGGCGACTGCGCAGATCGAGCGCCGCCAGACCCGCACGCTCACGCACGGTGCGCTCCAGAAAGCGGCCCAGCAGCAGAAAAAAGACGAACATCACCACCGAGTCGAAGTAGACCGCCGGCCCCTGAGTGAAGGTGGCCCAGACACTGACCAGAAAAGCCAGTGCGATGGCCAGTGCGACCGGCACATCCATGCCGGGGCGACGCTGGCGCAGATCACGCCAGGCACCGCTGAAAAAGGGCCGGGAAGAGATCGCCACCACCGGCAGGGTCAGCAGCAGGCTGGCCCAGCGCAGTAACGTCTGATAGTTGCGCTCGAATTCAAGAAAATCGTCGAGATAGAGCGCGCCGCTGTACATCATCACCTGCATCATGCCGATGCCGGCAAAACCCAGCCCGATCAGCAGATCGCGACGCTCCCGCTGCAGCAACTGCTCTTTTGCGGTGACAGTGAAAGGTTCGGCACGATAGCCCAGCCGATGCAGCGTGGCGACGATCTCGCCAAGCCGAATCTGGTCAGCCTGCCAGTTCACCTCGGCGCGTCGCTGGTCAAAATTGACGCTGATACTGCGGATGCCGGATTGCGCCTTCAGACCGGATTCGATCAGCCAGACGCAGGCGGCGCAATTCATTCCCGCCAGCAGCAATGAAACATGGTGGCTGCCATCCTCCGCCACCTGTACCAGTTCAGCCGCCACCGCCGGGTGGTCATACTCGCTGAAGTCGTGCAGGCCGGACAGCGCGGGATCATCGGGATTCAGGGCTGGTCGGTCTCGCAACCGGTAGAAGCGGTCCAACCCTCCTTCGACAATGCTGCGCGCAACCGCGGCGCAGCCGGGACAGCACATTGGCCGCAATGTGCCCTCGATCTCCACCTGCAGCGGATCGGGCTGCGTAATCGGCAGGTCACAGTGGTAGCACTTCATCCCGGCTTGAATGCAGCCCGCAATTCAACCGGTCGAGGCAGCTCGGCCTCCCCTTTGAGTCGCCAGTCACCCCTGTCCAAGGTTGCCGGGGCAACAGAGAGGTGAAAACGGCCATGGGGTGGCCGCTCGAGCAGGGTGCGATAGTGACGCGGCGCCACCTGTGCCAGCGTGAAGCGCTGATCCTGTTCGGCCAGCGTGGGATGGTCCAGTTCGAGCGTCAATGCACTCGGCCAGTCGGTGAGTTCACCCTCCAGGACCACCAGAAGTTCCCTCGCATCGGCGGACAGCTCGATGCGGGCAGACAACCGGGCGGCGGCCGCGGCCTGATCGCGCCGGATCGACTGGTTGATCATCATCCCCTCTTTGTAATAGTCGTCCCGCACCAGGCTGTCACGGCTGTCGAGCGCGAAGCCGAGCAGGATCAGCCCCGCCACCACCGACAGCAGCGGCAGCGCGATGAGGAACCAGGGCCAGAACTGACGATACCATGGAGCAGGAAGGGTTGACGTGGCAGACGACATGATGGACACCCTCCTTCAGCGTTGCGCAGGGCCAATGAATCGACTCTCCTGAGTGATTCGATAATCATCACGGTCGATGGCCTCCAGCGAGAAGAGAATCTTGCGCGAGCCCTGACCCAGCTGCTGCGCCGGCACTGTGAGTCGCAGCGGCAGTGAGAGCACCTCTGATCCATTCACCTCGGCTTCGGTGGCGCCCTGGATTTTCAAGCCATCGATGCCAGTGGCCGTGATCCGGTAGCGGTGCGGGGCACTGTCCATGTTGAGAATCTTGAGGGTATAGCTGTTCTCGATGCCGCCATCACTGCTCATGGTGAACAGTTGATTGCGGTCACGGATGATGTCGAGTTCGAGCGGGATGCGCTGATAGAGCCGGTAACCGAACAGCCCGATCATCACCAGGATCGCCACGCCATAGCCGACCAGCCGTGGCCGCAGGATATGCCTTTTGCCGGTTTCGAGTTCGGCCAGCGTCGTGTAGCGGATCAACCCGCGCGGGTAGCCCATCTTGTCCATCACTTCATTGCAGCCATCGATGCAGAGTGCACAGCCGATGCACTCATACTGCAGGCCATCGCGGATATCGATGCCGGTCGGACAGACCTGCACGCAGACCGTGCAGTTGATGCAGTCCCCAAGTTCCTGTTTTTCGGCTGCGTCACCGCGCTTGCGCGAACCACGCGGTTCGCCCCGTGCCGCATCGTAGGAAATGATCAGGGTGTCCCGGTCGAACATCGCCGACTGGAAGCGTGCATAGGGACACATGTATTTGCAGACCTGCTCGCGCATCCAGCCGGCATTGACATAGGTGGCCAGCATGAAAAACAGCGTCCAGAAGGCCGCCACCGGATGGGCCTGCAATAGCAGCAGATCGGGCAGCAGTTCACGAATCGGCGTGAAGTAGCCGACAAAGGTCAGGCCGGTCCAGAAGCCGAAGCCGAGCCACATGGCATGCTTGAGGCCCTTCTTGAACAGCTTTTCGGCTGACCAGGGGGCCTGATCCAGCTTGATGCGCTGGTTGCGTGAACCTTCGGCAAACTGCTCCATCCACATGTAGATGGCAGTCCAGACCGTCTGCGGACAGGTATAGCCACACCAGACCCGCCCAAGCCAGTTGGTGACGAAAAACAGGCCAAAGGCACAGATGATCAGCAGCCAGGCCAGAAAGACGAAATCCTGCGGCCAGAAGGTCCAGTTCAGGATGTAGAACTTGCGCTCGGGCAGACTCCACAGCAGCGACTGATGCCCATTCCAGTTGATCCATGGCAGCAGGAAGTAACCCAGCAGCAGCGGCCAGCCGGTGTAAAGCCGAATGCGCTGAAAGAAACCTTCGATCTTGCGGGTGTAGATCTTCTCGCGTTTCTCATACAGGTCGAGCTCCCGGGAGTCGGTCACCGGAGGCTGTTTCGGATCAATCTCGCGAACCGGAAGACGTTGAGGCATGACTGTCCCGCGGCAGGGTGAGGTCAGAGTGTACAACAGTACGATTTGTTCGAGTCATCCCGGTGATGGTGACCATGCGGCCATCCTCACCGGGATGTCGAACTCAGATTGAAGTCGCTTTAAACCGCTACTTCTTCGGTTGGGAGAGCGAGTAGACATAGGCAGCGACGATGCGGACCTTCTGCGCACCCAGCGTCTGCTCGAAGGTCGGCATCTGTCCGGCCCGGCCGGCAGCGATGCTGTGCTCGATCTGCCCCGGCGCGCCGCCATAGAGCCAGATGGCATTGGTCAGATCAGGAGCACCGATCAGCTGATTGCCCTTGCCATCCATGCCGTGACAGGCCGTGCAGGTCGAAGCGAAGAGCGCTTTGCCCGCCTCTGCCAGTTTCGGATCGGCAGTGCCACCGCTGAGATTGACCACATGTGCGGTCACCTGCTTGACCTTTTCATCGCCCAATATGGGCCCCCACGGCGGCATCTGACCACGGCGGCCGCTCAGAATCGTGGTCTCGATCGCCTCGGCAGTGCCACCATAAAGCCACTCGCTGTCGGTCAGATTGGGAAAACCGAAGCTGCCGGTTGCCGATGAACCGTGACAGACCGAGCAGTTGGTGGCGAAGATGCGCTGTCCCATCTTCAGCGCCTGCGGCTCCTGCTGCAACTGCTCGACCGACATCGCACCGTAACGGGCAAACAGCGGACCAAACTCCTTCTCGGCCTCCTGCACCTCTTTCTGCCAGGCACCCGTGGAACTCCAGTTCAGCACACCGGGAAAGTTGCCAAACCCCGGGTAGAGCACCAGATAGGCCACCAGAAACAGCAGCGAGAGAATGAACATCATGTACCACCAGTACGGCAGCGGATTGTTCAGCTCTTCGATGCCATCCCACTCATGACCGGTCGTTGCCCCCTCGCCCGGCGGCACCTTGCGGTTGGATTGCAGCAACCACCAGCTCCCCACCGCGGTCACCGCGACCAGCACCATCACCCACAGGCTCCAGAAGGTACTCATTGACCCTTACCTCTTGAATTCGGAGTTGTTTCAGCTTCATCGTCGAACGGCAGTTGCGCCGCTTCGTCGAAGGCAGATTTGCGTTTGCTGCTGTAAGCCCACAGACAGATGGCGACAAACAGCAGCATGACCACCACCGTGCTGACGGCACGGACCGTATTGATCTCCATGCGCTATTTCACCGATTGCATCACTGTGCCGAGTTGCTGCAGGTACGCGACCATGGCATCGGCTTCCGATCTGCTCTGCAGGGCCTGCGGCGCCGCCTCGATCTCGGCATCGCTGTAAGGAACACCCACGGTGCGCAACGCCCGCATCTTGGCCTGGATCTGACTGGCATCGACCTCGCTGTCGAACAGCCAAGTGAAGGCAGGCATGTTCGACTCGGGCACGACATCACGCGGGTTGTAGAGGTGTGCCCGGTGCCAGTCATCGCTGTAGCGACCACCGACGCGGGCAAGGTCCGGTCCGGTTCGCTTCGATCCCCACAGGAAGGGATGCTCATAGACCTGTTCACCGGCCACCGTATAGTGACCATAGCGCTCGGTCTCGCTGCGGAAAGGGCGCACCATCTGGGTGTGGCAGACATGACAGCCTTCACGGATGTAGATGTCGCGCCCTGCCAGCTCCAGCGGCTTCAGCGGTGTCAGGCCGGCCACTGGCTGGGTGTTGCCCTGTATGAAAAAAAGAGGGGGAATCTCCGCCAACCCACCAAAACTGATGACGATCGCAACCAGCACGATCATCACTCCCAGGTTTTTCTCGATCAGGTCATGTTTCATGATGCGGCTCCCGTCAACCGGCTTGGGGAATGGCGTGGGCAATGGATGCATCGGCAGGGCGCGCAGTCTTCCAGACGTTGTAGGCCATCACCAACATCCCGAAGAAGAAGATCGCACCACCGACGAAACGCACCACATAGCCGGGATAACTCGCCTCGACCGCTTCAGCGAAGCTGTAAGTGAGGGTGCCATCGGTGTTGACCGCACGCCACATCAGCCCCTGCATGATGCCGTTCACCCACATCGAGGCGATGTAGAGCACGGTGCCGATGG